>JAEEGL010132258.1_pt1 | contig 10721 bp, 3 predicted proteins | sample 9134231 | NCBI WGS metagenome assembly JAEEGL01 (sample SAMN16246548, study PRJNA631951) | gut metagenome | biome: gut microbiome; feature: rumen; material: fiber-attached | host: Bos | place: Iran: Karaj | collected 2018-10 | reverse complement strand
GTAAGACTTGGTGAAGAGGATGTTAAGGCTAAGTTCCCTGCAATGTACAACGCCTTCACCTACGGAGCACCTCCGCACGCAGGAATCGCTCCCGGCGTAGACCGTATGGTAATGCTTCTTGCAGGAGAGGATACAATCAGAGAGATCATTCCTTTCCCTATGAACAAGAATGCACAGGATATCATGATGGGCGCTCCCGGATTTGTAACAGACAAGCAGCTTGATGAGCTTCATATCAAGACAACCGCTGTTGAAGAAGACCAGTAATATACTGAAATTTTTGAAAGTAATATAAGCAGAATAAAGCCCAAAATCGCAATTAAATTTCGTAAAATGCGATTTTGGGTTTTTTTATACTTTTTTAACAAAAAAGCCCAAAAATTTTCTACATTGTACAAAGGGTCCGCCCCCTAGATGTAAGAGCTTTCATGTGATAGTATGTAAGCACTTACATTGTGCGATAAAATTTTGCTACATAATGTACAAGATTTTTTTGTATGAAAGGAGAGAAAAAGTGAAAAAGAAAAGCAAGAAGATGCAGCGTTTTCTCGGCACAGTACTTAGTGCATTCATGATCGTAACAGCATTGCCTGTTAATACGGTCAGCGCTATGGAGCTTGGCGAAGAAACCGTGCAGGCTGCTTACGAGGAGGACGTAGCAGCGCAGTTACTTGAGGATGAGATCCTCGATGATTCTTTTGCTGAAACTGAAGAGACTTATGTCGACCAGCAGGAAACTGTTGAGGCAGAAGGCTTTGAGGTGACAGAAATAGATACTGATTTAGTGGAGGAGGCTTTCGATGAGCCGGTGCTTGAAGCAGCACATGATGATCTCATCGAGCTCACAACAGCTTCCGAGACTGTTGATGGTATCAAGACAACCACAACAAAGTGGAATTTCGCTACAGCAAAAAATACCGGTAAGACCACAGCTGCCGGTGATACAATCAGCGGAATCATTGTTGGTGGTGGAAGCGGAAGAGTTATTCTTGATGAGAAAAAGGACCTTAATGTTAAGCAGAACTCAACAGCTGAGACAACTGGTGTAATCTACATACCGATTGCCAATGACACAAACGTAGTTACAATTAAGATCACACCTATGGATTCTGATAAAGGCAGATATGTATCAGTAGGTTCTTTTGATTCAGAGGTTTTCCTTATAGATGACAAGGGCGATGCAGAACATCAGTCCGTTACCTTTAAGTCTGATCTTAAGGATTTCGTAGTTGATAAGGCCGGCGAAGTTGAGGGACGTTTCATTCCTATTTATTCACACGGCAATTTCAAAACTGCAGCAATTGAACTGGTTGAGACAGATGCAGTAACCATAGTTGACGTTTCCGGTAAGCTTACAGGCAACGGAGCTGAAAAGGTTACCGGACTTAAGTTCAAGAATGAGACTACAGGAGTTACCACAACATGTGATGTAAAAGATGGTGCTTACTCAGTAAGTCTTCCTAACGAGTTTAAGTATGTTGTCAGTGTTAAAGGTACTTTTGAGTACGGAATTGATGACACAAACGATGGCAATATTCTTGATCTTTCAACAGGTAACGACAAGACAAAGGAAAAGGATTTTGCTCTTGTTGAAGTAGCTACAATAGCTATCAACGGTTCTATAAAGATTAATAAGATTGATAACGCAAAGGCTGTTTCTGCAGAGACTCTTAAGGTTACTCTGATTCCTGCAAAGACTACCCTTGATTCAATTGAGTTAACTCTTACAAAGGGTGAGGATGATTACAACTATACCTATACTGCAATTATTCTTCCTAATGAAGAGTATACTGTAGAGCTTACAAATGCTAATGATTATGAGTGTACTGCAAAGATCAAGGAAGCTGATTCCAAGAAGATTGATCTTGAAGTAGCAGCTAAGGCTCTTCACAAGGTAAGCCTCGAAGCTGTAACTCATAACCTTAAGGCAGTAGAGTCAGTTACTGCACTCAAAGTTAAGAATCTTGATGATTCATATGAATACAGCTTTGCCGGACTTAATGGAAAAACTGTTGCTATCAACCTTCGTGACGGTCTTTACGAAGTTACCGAAGTTACAACAGAGGGAAGCTTCAAACCCTATGAGCATTTTGAAATAAAGGGCGAAGATGTTACCGATAAGATGTATCTTGAAGATACTTCAGAGAAGGCAGCAGTAGCTTACAGCGAGAAGGTTTCTGTAGGCAAAGAAAACAGCGACTATACAACAATCTACGATGCACTTGACGCTGTAAAGCGCATGGAGCGTACTGAAGGCCAGAGAGTTACAATCGTTCTTAATGATGCTTACTATCAGGAGCAGGTTGTTGTAGATGTTCCAAACGTTACATTTACCAGTGCTCTTGAAGCAGGTTCAACAATCAGCTGGTATTATGGTCTTGGCGGAGATTCATATTACAGTGCTTATCTCAATACTGCAATTGACAAGAATCACCTTTTCTATGATGAGGCACATGCAGTAGACCAGTATGAGAGCACAACAATCGGCCAGACACCCGGTAACTGGGGATCAACTGTAAACCTTAAGAGCACAGCAACAGGCTTCAAGGCTGAGAACATCACATTCGAGAATTCCTTTAACTTCTATATTAGTGAAGTTGAAAAGAATGATATCGCTTCTTCAGGAGCTATCCTTGACAGAAAAGCAGAAGGCGCTGATCCTACACTTTACAAGTCAAAAGAGCGTGCCTGCGTTATGTACAACCGCGGCGCTAACAACATAGAGTTCTATAACTGTAACTTTATCAGCAGCCAGGATACCATCTACACAGGTGACAAGGACGAGTATTCATATTTCTACAATTGTACTATTGAAGGAACTACAGACTTTATCTGCGGTGACGGAAATGCATTATTTGATAATTGTGAACTTGTACTTTATGGCTTCTCTGACAAGGTTATTCCTAATCTTGTGATTGTTGCCAGCAAGGGAAACGCAACAAAGGGTTATCTCTTTAACTACTGTACTATCGTTGCAGATAAGAGCGAAAAGATCCAGACTTCTAACTCTGCATATCTAGGAAGACCTTGGGGTACTAATGATGAGAAGGTAGCTTTCATTAACACTATTCTTGAGAGCGATCTTATTCAGGCTAAGGGTTGGACAACAATGAACAACGTTCCATCACTTAACAAGGGACTTCACGAGTACAGAACAAGACTTTCTAATGGTACCGTTCTTGATCTTAGCGGACGTGTTGCTGAAAAGATCGGCACTGATAAAGAGGGAACTGCTGACAATTATGTTCTTAACAGTGATGAAGGTTTTACTCGCGCAGATTATCTGAGCAAGGATTGGACTCCTTCATACTTCGGAGCTGACTATTCAGAAGTAAACGACCAGATTCTCAGATATAACGCAGTTGTTGCAGATGCTGAGGCTTATGATAAGGTTGAGACTGATAAAAAGACAGCACTTGAGGATGCTTATAAGGCAGTTGTTACAGGCCTTCTTGCAAATGATCAGGCTAAGGTTGATACTTTTGCAAATGATCTCAGAACTGCAGTTGACGCCATCGCCGGCGAGCAGGTAAAAGCTCCTGCAAGCAGCGCAAAGAGCGGAACATACACCGGAAGCGTAGAGGTTACTCTTTCTTCTGAGACAGAGGGAGCAAAGATCTACTATACAACTGACGGAAGCGTTCCTACAGCAGAGGCTGGAACTCTTTACGAAGGACCTATCACATTAAAAGAGACTGTAGTCCTCAAGGCAATTGCTGTTAAGGAAGGCTGCAGCGACAGTGAAGTTTCAGTATTTGAATATGTAATTGAAAGTGATGAAGCTGATGAAGTAGATACATATGTATTTGATGCAACAACTCTTGTGGCGGCTGCAGACAAAGAGGCAATTGCAGACAAGACAGCATTTGCTGATTCCTATTATGTGGCCAGAGGAACAATCATAAAGAGAACCAACAGTGAAACGGGTAAGGTTACATCTGCGGAGATTGGAAAGGCAGAAACAGGATACTTTGAGTTTACAGTAAATGGAAAGGCTGATGTGACTGTAGTAGCCAGCTCAACCGGTTCAAAGAACAATTCAAGAGTCGCTTTGATCCGCGTAACAAATGGCGAAAAAGAAACTATCGCAAACGAAGAGAATATTGAGATTGTAGAGAAGACAGCTAAGACTACCCTTACATATAAGGGGCTTACAGAAGGCACCTACAGAGTAGTGTCTCCTTTGGATGCAACTTACGACAGAGGCGCAAGAATATACACAATCAAGACTGTTCAGAAGTGCAAGAAGATCAAGGAGCGTAAAGCCTGGGCTGAGGTTGCTAATCCTGTAATCAATGGAGTTGCAATTTCAGAGGATGGTAGCAGCATTGAAGTTAAGTACACAGCTGAAACAGGCTTTGACGGAGCAGATGCTGTTTCAGCAGTTATGTATGACGCTGCTACAAATGAAAAGGTTATGAACGCTTCAAAGGTTGACAGCAATGTTGCAACTTTTGTTCCTACAAAGTCAGGAAAATTCTACTTCATCCTTTCTGCTGACAGAGCAGATGAAGAGACAAAATACAGTGAGAAGTCAGAGTCTATTGACTTTATTCTTCCACTTGCAACACCTGAGTTTAAGAACGCTGTAAACCTTGGAAAAGGCAAGGTTAAGGTTAACTTCTATTCAGTACCTGAGGCAACAGCATATGTTCTTACAGCTACAAACAAGACAGATGCTACTCAGGAGCCTATCACAGTAACAATTAAGAAGGATGCGGTTGACAACAATTCAACTGAGTATGTATACACCTTCGAGAAGACCAAGAAGCTTACTGTAGGTGCAACTTATGAGCTTTCACTCTATGCAACAAGAACAAGAGATAAGGAAGAGGATAAGTCAGCTCAGAATACTTATGAAGTTGTTGTAAAAGAAGAAGAAGAGACAGAGTGGGTATTCTCAGCATTTGGTCAGGGCGTTACAAAGGGTTCAAATGCCGGATTTACTGTTACAGGTGATGATGATAATAAGGCAGTAACAGTATGGAACACAGGTAATAAGGGTAAGCTCGTTCCTGCATCAACAGACGGACTTTCATTCTATTACACAGCAGTTCCTGCTAATAAGAACTTTACTCTTACAGCGAAAGCAAAGATTGACACTTGGACATTCACAAACGGCCAGGAAGGCTTCGGTCTTATGGCTGCCGATAGAGTTGGTGTGAACGGAGACGGCAGTGTATTCTGGAACAACTCTTACATGGCATCAGGTACCAAGGTTGAGTACTACTATGACACAGTTAATCATGTAATAACTAATGTTGATACATATCCTAAGGTCACAATGAAGCTTGGTCTTGGAGCTCAGGAAAAGACTGGTGTTACAAAATCTAATCTTGAACTTCTTGAGGCAAATGACACAGCTACAGTAAAGAGCGAATTCTCAAGCAAGATGTATCCTCTTGAGACTAGCTGCGGTGATAAGGGAACAGGAACCTACAACCTGTTTGGCAATGCTTCAGCTGCTGTATCAGGAACAATTGAGAATCCTATAACAGAGCTTACACTTCGCATCCAGAAGAACAATACTGGTTACTTTGTAAGCTACCTTAATGATAAGGGCGAAGAAATTGCTACTCAGAAGTTCTATGATACAAAGGCTCTTCAGAAGCTGGATTCCAATTTCGTATACGTTGGATTCTTTGCAGCAAGAACCTTTAAGGCAACCTTCAGCGATATCGAGCTTACACTTATCGATCCTAAGAAGGATAAGCCTGCAGAAAAGAAACCTACAACTTATGTAGATCCTAGCTACAAGGTTATTTCTGCTGAATATTCAAACACACAGAAGTATGAACTTCAGTACACAGGAAATGCAGATGGTGTTCTTACTATCGTAGATGCAAGTGGAAATGCCATTGTGGATGCTGCAAAGGTTAAGTCCGGAGCAGTTACAAAGGTAGATGTAAGACTTGAGAAGGGTGATAACAAGTTCACCGTAACATTTACACCAAATAAAAACTTTAACCCGGGTGGAGATCCTGATAAGAAGCTTTCTTCTTATGAGACAGCAACCTTTGATCATGTAGTAAGATATGTAACTATCAATGATTCAGAGAAGGTATTTGTATCTCCTGAGGGTAAGGCAAATGCAGCAGGAACTGAGGCTGAGCCTGTTGATATCTACACTGCAGTTAAGTATGTACAGCCCGGACAGACAATTTCACTTGCTGCAGGTACTTATAGCCTTACAAGCACAGTAATCGTTGACAGAGGAATTGACGGAACAGCTTCAAAGCCTATCACAATGACCTGTGAAAACGGAAGAGCAATATTCGACTTTAACAAGAAGTGCGCAGGATTTATCCTTGCAGGTAACTACTGGTATATCAAGGGCATTGATTGTACAAAGTCAGGCAATTCAGAAAAGGGTATTCAGGTTTCCGGAAGCCATATTACACTTGAAGATGTACGTACTTATGAGAACGGAAACACAGGTATCCAGGTAAGCAGATATCTCTCATCTGATAAGAGAGCAGATTGGCCATCATATGACCTCATCCTTAACTGCACATCATATTCAAACGCAGATTCTGGTTATGAAGATGCTGACGGATTTGCAGCAAAGCTTACCTGCGGAGATGGAATCGTATTTGACGGATGTATCTCTTACAACAACGCTGATGACGGATGGGATCTTTATGCAAAGGTTGAGTCCGGATCAATCGGACAGGTTACTATCCAGAACTGCGTAGCTTTTGGAAACGGCTATGGTGTTGATGGAACAAACGAAGGTAATGGTAACGGATTTAAGATGGGCGGAGCCAGCATGCCAGGTCCTCACAAGCTGATCAATTCAGTTGCATGGGGCAACAAGGCTAAGGGTATTGATTCTAACTCAGGTCCTGACATTCAGATTTACAACAGCATGTCATTTAATAATGGCGGCAGCAACGTAGCTCTTTATACAAACGACGCAGCAAATACAAACTATGTAGTAGATGGTGTTCTTTCCTATCGTACAGAGGGCAAGGATACAAACGAGAACTTTAAGTTCAAAGGAACTCAGGACGAGACAAGGGTTTACGGAAAGACTAACTTCTTCTGGACAGCCGGCCAGTCCGCTAACTCAGAGGGACTTAAGGTTTCTGATAACTGGTTCGAATCACTTGCCGCTCCTAAGGCAAATGCAAGTAATCCTTATAAGGTAGCTGAGGATATGAGAACAGCTGATGGCCGCATCAATCTTGGCAGCTTCCTCAAGCTTACAGATAAGGCAAAAGAAGCTCTTACAGAAGCAGCTATCGACAGCAAGGACGTTGTAGCTTCGCTTGATGGCAGCTATGAGGCTAAGGCTAGCGAGAAGGATATTGATGGTTCTGAAACTAATGCAGATCAGGCTCTTGCCTTCGAGGTAGTAGGTCTTCAGACTAAAGTTGTTTACACAGGCTCCAAGATCACACAGGACTTCGATGTATACTATGGTGATGAAATCCTCAGAGAGGGTGTTGACTACAAGGTTAGCTACAAGAACAATGTAAACGTTGGCATGGCTACTATAACCATAACAGGTAAGGGTAACTACGAAGGAAAGACAACTGAGACCTTTACTATTGTAGCTGCAGACGTAAATGACGCAGCAGTAGCTGTTAAGGCAGTAAATGAGACAGGAACCAGCAAGAATCCTGCAGTTAAGGCAACCGTTACATACATGGGCAAGGCTCTTAAGCTTAAGAAGGATTACACAATCGCAGCAGACTTTACAGCTGAAGCTCAGACAGAGACAAGAGACGGCGTAGAGGTTAAGCTCTATCCTGTAACAGTTACAGGTGTTGGTAACTTCACTGGTGTTAATGCTACAGCCAAGATCGCTGTATATCCTAAGGGCAAGAAGGCAGTTACAGGAGATGTTCTTGTAAGCTTAAAGAAGGGATCAATTGAACTTTCTGCTACAAGCTTTGAATTTACCGGTGCAAAGGCTATGCCTGAAGTAACAGTTTATGCAGGAAAGGGTGCTAACAAGGGCGAGAAGATTGATGCTTCAAAGTACACAGTTAAGTACACTTCAAACGTAAACAAGGGAACAGCCAAGGTTACAGTAACCGGTATTGAGACACAGGGTTACACAGGTACACTTACAGCAAGTTTCAAGATCAGCGCTGTTGATATGTCTAAGGCGCTTGAGGCTAAGACACTTACCGTAGATATGGCAACTTCAGTTAAATACGTTAAGGGTGGTGCTAAGCCTGTTCCTACAGTTAAGCTTGGAGACTACACTCTTCGTGAGGGTGTTGACTACAAGGTTACTTACACAGGAAATACAAAGGTTGGCACTGATGCTAAGGTTGTAATTAAGGGCCTCAAGAACTTCACAAAGTCAGTAACCAAGACCTTTGAAGTTACTACTAAGGACATCAATGAGACTAGCGTCTTTGTTACAGACAAGGCTGTAAAGAACAATGCTAAGGGCACTTACCTCATTTCAAAGCCTGTTATCTATGATCAGGACGGAAAGGTTCTTAGAGAAAAGACTGATTATACAGTTAAGTACTTCTATGGCAAGGACGAGATTACAAAGACAACTACTCTTACAGAAGATAATGCAGTTATCAATGTGGTTATCACAGGTGCTAAGGCTTACACTGGCGAGACAACAGCTACTTATCAGATCAGAGCACTTAAGAAGCTTTCTTCTGTAAAGAATGAGAAGATTGCAGACCAGAGATATACAGGAAAAGCAATCAGACCTGATGGACAGTTAAAGCTTTATGTAGTAGAAGGAACCGGCAAGACTGCAAATAAGGTATACCTTACACAGGGCGTAGATTTCGATGTTGTTCTTTGCTTCAACAACACAAGACAGGGAACAGCTACTTACATCCTTAAAGGTACTGGCAACTACAGCGGATATAAGCTTGTATCCTTCAAGATCAAAAAGGCAAAAGTTAACTGATGTTGACTGAATAATATAGACGGCTTGCTATCATAAAGGTGGCAAGCCGCCTTTGTTTAAGTAAAAATAAGAGTACAATAACCGAAATTTTGATAAAAGTTTTATAAAGAATAAGGCCGGAAATCGCAATCCCCTAGGTCGGGTGCGGTTTCCGGCTTTTTTTGCACATAATCATGCAAAAGCCGCAAATTGTCTAACATTTCTTGTTAAATGGGTGCAAAAAGTGTATTATTAATTTGTTATACTATCATTAGTATGTCCATATTATGGCTTTGTTTAACTGTATTTCGATACGGTATTAACAAATGGCAGGAAAGGAGACTGACAGAGCTAACATGGAAATGAAACGGATTTCACATCTTATAGGTCAGTTCGCGATGGTAGGCCAACTTGGTTTATCAATCCTTATGCCACTTTTGATATGTCTTTTTATCTGTTATCTGCTGACTTCCAGGCTTTCGCTTGGGTCGTGGGTTTATATACCGGGCTTTATCTTGGGGCTCGGATCATCTTGGATGACTGCTTACAAGGTTTATCTGTCTGTTGTACGAAGGGAAGAGAAGAAAAAAATTAAAAGAAATCCCAATGAAGTATACTTCAGCAAGCACATTTGAAGTAGCCATCTAATCTGAAAAAAATCGGGGAGAATCAGTTTAATAGTATGAAATTGCAGGATGCAGTAAAGAGGGAAACGGGGAATATTGCGCTGGGCACATGTGCCGGCGTACTCATAATGTTTTTGGTGTTTTTTGTTTTGCACATGGTGTTCCCAACCTGGGCGCCATTTGATTATAAGGTCATTCTGGGCGGAATTGTGGGCTCTTTTGTAGCCATAGGCAACTTCTTCTGGATGGCTGTCACTGTGCAAAAGGTTGCATCCATAGAGGATGAGAAGCTGGCGCGGCAGAAAATGGGCGTAAGCTACAGATATCGAATGCTTCTTCAGCTTGTATGGATAATACTGGCTATAGTTTTACCAGTATTCAACATGGTATCGGGCATAGTACCGATATTCATTCCTAGTCTTTACATAAAACTACGCGGGATTTTTTCTGCGGGGAAAGGAGGTTGAAGGCGAAAGCATGAGTAAAAGCTTCGAAGTTGATTATGCCAGGATATACGCGACCATTAAGACGGGCATACCGATTCTCGGAGATCTGAAGATCACAGAAACGCTGGTAGTCAGCTGGATAGTTATGATCATCATAACCGGTCTGTGCATTTTCCTGACGAGAAACTTAAAGGTTGAGAATATCTCAAAAAGGCAGGCTTTTGCAGAAATGCTGGTTGAAATGGGAAACAATTTCGTACGTAACAATACCGGCGGAAATAAGTTTGATAACCTGATTCCATTTGTATCCGCTCTTTTTGCAACGAGCGTAGTATCAAATCTTATAAGCCTTATTGGACTGCGAAGTCCCACAGCGGATCTTTCTACAGAAGCGGGCTGGGCGATAGTCGTTTTCATCATGATCACGGCTACCAAGATTAAGACCAATGGATTTGGCGGATACTTGAAGGGATTCACAACACCGATTGCTGTTATGACTCCGTTTAATATCCTCTCAGAATTGGCAACACCGGTAAGTATGGCGTGCCGTCACTTTGGTAACATCCTCTCCGGAGTAGTTATCGACGGACTTATTTACTGGGCACTGGGGCTTGCATCAGCAGCTCTCTTTGGACTCATTCCCGGAGTAGTTGGAAAATTCCTTTCCAACATACCGATCCTGGGAATTGGTCTTCCCGCAATCACAGGCGTTTACTTTGACTGGTTCTCCGGATGTATGCAGGCATTTATTTTCTGCATGCTGACAGTCATGTACAT
>JAEEGL016407426.1_pt1 | contig 10722 bp, 8 predicted proteins | sample 9134231 | NCBI WGS metagenome assembly JAEEGL01 (sample SAMN16246548, study PRJNA631951) | gut metagenome | biome: gut microbiome; feature: rumen; material: fiber-attached | host: Bos | place: Iran: Karaj | collected 2018-10 | reverse complement strand
TGGTATTGAAGCTATGCGCGCAGCTTTACCAGGAGTACCAAATGTTGCAGTATTTGATACAGCATTCCATCAAACAATGCCACAAGTTAACTATATGTATCCAGTACCATATGAATGGTATGAGAAATATGGCGTTAGAAAATATGGTTTCCATGGTACAAGTCATAAATTCATAACTGAAACTATGAAGAAAAAATTAGGTAGAGAAAATGTTAACCTAATCATCTGCCATGTAGGTAGTGGTGCATCAATAAGTTGTGTTAAAGATGGTAAATGCTATGATACCACAATGGGATTAACTCCGCTTGATGGTTTAATGATGGGAACTAGATGTGGTTCTATCGATCCATCAATTATCGAATATATTTGCAAAGAAACTGGTAAGAATGTCTCTGAAATTACAACTGAATTAAATAAGAAGAGTGGATTATTTGGTATTTGTGGTTACACTGATAATAGAGATGTTGAAAAAGCAATCGCTGCCGGAGATAAGAAAGCAAGATTAGCACTTGATATGTATGTTGATATTATTGATAGATTTATTGCAGAATACTATATCGAATTAGACGGCAATGTAGATGCAATAGTAATGACAGCTGGAGTGCTTGAAAATGGTGCTGAAACAAGAAGCGCAATATTGAATAAATTAAAACCATTTGGTATCGAGGTAGATGAAGAAGCTAATAGTAAGATTGCAAGCTTTAAAGAAATTCATGAAGGTTTAATTACTACTAGTAATTCTAAAATACCAGTTTATGTAATACCTACTAATGAAGAAGTAATGATTGCACGAGACACTTATGCACTTGCAAAATAGAAAAGAGTTAAATATGAATGTTTACAAAAGAATATATTCAAAGATAAAAAAATACGACAAAATTGTTCTCGTACGTCACGTTGGAGCAGATCCTGATGCTTTAGCAAGTCAAATAGCATTAAGAGATAGTATCTTAAAGACATTTCCAAATAAAAAGGTTTATGCTTTAGGATCTCCTGCTCCAAGGTTTAACTTTATCGGTTCTTTAGATAAAGCAGATGAATCAATTTATGAAAATAGTTTACTTATCGTTTTAGACGTTCCAGATTTAAAAAGAGTAGATGGCGTTGACGTTAAAAGATTTGAATATAAAATAAAAATAGACCATCATCCTTTAGTTGACACATACTGTGATATTGAACACATAGACGATACTGCAAGTAGTGCTTCACAATTAGTTTTAGAGCTAATCTTTGCAACAAAACTTCAACTAGATTTAAGTATAGCAAAGGTGATATACTGGGGCATTGTTGCTGATACTAATCGCTTTATGTACTTTTACACAACACCTAAGACATTCGAGCTTGTTTCAAGAATGATGCGAGAAACTGGATTAGAACTAAAAGGTATTTATGACAACTTATATATGAGGCCATTAAGAGAGTTTAAATTTCAAGGATTTATTGCAAATAATTTAACCGTAACTGAAAATGGACTTGCTTATATCAAAATAACAGATGATATTTTAAAGGAATATGGCGTTGATGCTGCAACAGCAGGGAATATGATCAATAACTTTAATTATATTAACGAAGTTATCGTATGGGTCATGATGAGTGAAGATAAAGCAAACAATTATGTTAGAACATCAATTAGATCAAGAGGTCCGATTATCAATGAGGTTGCTACTCATTATAATGGTGGAGGACATATCTATGCATCAGGGTGTAGATTTAAAACTTTAGACGAAGCAGATGGCTTAATAACTGAGTTAGATGAGCTTTGTAAGAACTATAAAAATAACCAATAGGTGAAATGTTAATATCTGTAAATGATAATTATTGATATTGACACACGGGTTATTTTTTTGTACAATATTGTTGAAGATAGGAGGAATACAGAATGAATAATAAGAAAGGTTTTACATTAATTGAACTTTTGGCTGTTATCGTTATTTTAGCAATCGTTGCAGCTGTAACTATGTTAGTAATCGTTCCAAAAATTACTGAATCAAGAGAAAGTGCAGCAAAATCATCAGTTGCTAATATGGTTAGCCAAATCGTAGGAGCTTGCCAAGATATGGGTGTTACAGATGTTATGCCAACTCCAGCTCACGGAACATTCCCAACTGGAACAAGTTATGCTAACTGTAGCAACTCAACTGGATGTTCTAGTGTATCATTCAGCGCAGCTCAATTACAAGCCATGAATATTTCTGGGGACATGCCAAGTACTTTCACAGCTTCTATGACTGATTGTAAAATTACTAGTGGTTCAGTTGCATTCACTGCTGGACAATTCAACGGTATGAGCTTCACTATTACTAATGGCGTAGTAGCAAAAGCAAGCTAAAAAGAGCCTTATGGCTTTTTTTTTATTGCCTAAATTTGCTATAATAAAATCGGTGATTTTAAATGAACGAAAAAATCCGTAATTTTTCAATCATAGCTCATATAGATCATGGTAAAAGTACAATTGCTGATCGCATTTTAGAACTTACCAATGCTTTAGATAAAAGGCAGATGCAAGATCAGATTCTAGATAATATGGAGCTTGAAAGAGAAAGAGGAATAACCATAAAATTAAATGCGGTAAAACTCGATTACAAAGGCTACATTTTAAACTTAATTGATACTCCAGGTCATGTCGATTTCACCTATGAAGTATCGAGAAGTCTTGCTGCATGTGAAGGTGCTATTTTAGTAGTTGATGCCGCTCAAGGAATTGAAGCTCAAACTCTAGCTAATCTATATCTCGCACTAGAAAACGATTTAACTATAATTCCAGTTATAAATAAAATTGATTTACCTAATGCCGATATACCAAAAGTTGTAAATGAACTAGTAGGATTAGGTTTTACTGAAGATGAAATTATCAAAGTAAGTGCCAAGAATGGAACAAATATCGATTTATTAGTTGACGCTGTAATCGATAGAATTCCTGCACCTAAAGGAGATAAAAATAAACCTCTTAGAGCCTTAATATTTGATAGTTATTATGACTCATATAAAGGTGTAGTTGCTCTAATTAGAGTTGTTGAAGGAACTTTAAAAAAAGGCGATAAAATCAAAATGCTTGCAACTGGTGCGAGTTATGAAGTTGTCGAAATGGGAATGCATACACCAAAAGAAGTCGCTTGCAACGAGTTATATGCAGGGGAAGTAGGATTTATATCAGGTGCTATTAAAAGTATTAAAGATATCAAAGTTGGAGATACTGTTACAAATGAAGGAAGTAATGTAGAACCACTAAAAGGTTATAAGCCGATGAAACCAATGGTTTTCTGTGGAATCTATCCTTTAGAGACATCAAAATACAATGAACTTAGAGATGCCTTAGAAAAGCTAAGACTAACAGATGCTGCTCTAGATTTTGAGCCAGAGACATCATCATCTTTAGGATTTGGTTTTAGATGTGGATTTTTGGGTTTACTTCACATGGATATAATTGAAGAGAGAATTAGGAGAGAATTCAACCTCGAATTAATTGCGACAAGTCCATCGGTTATTTACGAAGTAACTCTAACAGATAAAAGTGTTATCGAAATCGATAGCCCGATTAAACTTCCTGATCGTGGTATGATTTTGGAAATAAAAGAACCATATATTAGAACAAGTATCTTCACACCAAGTACTTATATCGGACCTATTATGGAACTCTGTCAGAATAAAAGAGGCACATATGTAAATATGGAATACTTAGATTCAACAAGAGTTAATATTCACTATGAAATTCCATTATCGGAAATAGTTTATGACTTTTTCGACAAATTAAAATCAACAACTAAAGGATATGCATCATTTGATTATGAATTAATCGGTTATAAAAAAAGCGATTTAGTTAAAATGGATGTCTTATTAAATGGTGAAGTAGTCGATGCTTTAAGTGTAATTGTACATAAAGACTTCGCCTATAACCGCGGTAAAGCTTTAGTTGAAACACTAAGAAAAATAATTCCAAGACAGCAATTTGAAGTCCCAATTCAAGCTAGTATTGGAAGCAAGATAATCGCAAGAACAGATATTAAAGCTGTTAGAAAAAACGTCCTTGCTAAGTGTTATGGTGGAGATGTTTCAAGAAAGAAAAAACTTCTAGAAAAACAAAAAGAAGGTAAAAAAAGAATGAAACAAATTGGGAAAGTAGAACTTCCAAGTGAGGCATTCTTAGCAGTTTTAAACATGGAGAATGAAAATGACTAAATCAGCTTATATTCATATTCCATTTTGTGCATCTATTTGCACGTATTGTGACTTTTCCAAAATGTTATACTATGAGAAATATGCATCAAGATATCTTGATGCTTTACACTCTGAAGTAAAAAAAAGATATAAAGGGGAAGAGATAGAAACACTTTATATCGGTGGTGGAACACCAAGTATGTTAAATATAGAGGAATTAAAAAAACTATTTGAAATAGTTAAGATATTTAACTTAAATAGTTTAAAAGAGTTCACTATTGAATGTAATGTATCTGATATCGATTCTGAAAAACTAAAGCTTTTTAAGAAAAATAAAGTGAATAGAATTAGTATAGGTGTTCAAACATTTAATAAAAGTGTTTTAACTAAGATGAATAGATCTCATGATTACAACTTAGTTAAAGAAAAAATTGATCTTATTAAAAAAAGTGGAATTGATAATATCAATTTAGATTTGATATATGCGTTTCCAAAAACTACTTTAAGTGATTTAAAAGAAGACTTAGATAAATTCTTCTCACTTGATGTAACACATATTTCAACATATTCACTTATGATTGAACCTCATACAATGTTATATATTAAAAAAGTTAAACCAATTAATGAAGAACTTGATGCTAAAATGTATGAGTTAATTGAAGAAGAAATGAAGAAACATGGATATATCCACTATGAAGTAAGCAATTTTTGTAAAAATGGTTTTGAAAGCAAACACAATTTAGTTTACTGGAATAATCTGGAATACTATGGATTTGGTCTTTCTGCAAGCGGTTATATTGGAAATATTAGATATACAAATACGCTAAACATGGGATCTTATTTAGAAGGCAAATATGACCGCTTTAAAGAAAAACTAACTAAAAAAGATAAAATGGTTTATGAACTAATTCTCGGAATGCGTAAAATTGAAGGAATAGATATTAAAAATTTTATGGACAAATTTAAAAAAAATATTTTAAAAAATCCTACAGTTTTAAATCTGATTGAAAATGGTTCATTAATTGTTGATGACAACCATCTAAAAATACCTTATAATAAAATGTATATTCAAAACGAAATACTAGAGGAGCTGTTGGACTTTGAATAAAGAAGAAACATTTAAAACAGAATTAGCTTTTATAAAAAGTGAGAGAATTAGAAAAAGTGCTTTAGAATTTATAAAGTTACTTCCAGATTATTTCTTCACTTGTGCTGCATCATCAACAGGTAAGTATCATCCTTCATTTGCAAATGGAGAAGGTGGCTTAGTAAGACATACTAAGGTAGCTTTTTATATCTTAAATGAGATACTTACAAATAAAATTTTTAGTGCAGATTTTACAAATGATGAAAAGGACTTGATGCGCTTTGCTATTCTAGTTCACGACGGCTTTAAACATGGTGTTAAAAAGGATCAATATGTTAAATTCGAACACCCATTAATATGCGCAATATGTATTAGAAATGCAAAAGATAAAATGGAATTAACTGATGATGAAGTTGAATATGTAGCAGCTTTAGTTGAATCTCATATGGGAGAGTGGAATAAAAGTGAATATAGCGATATAGAACTCGCAGTTCCAGTAACAGAAGCGCAAAAAATTGTTCACCTAGCAGACTTCATATCTAGTAAAAAAGTGTTAGATGTAAAATTTGATGGTAATGAAATAATAAGAGATTAATAAGTTTTTATTAATCTTTTTTATTGAACTTAAAATACTTTTGTGCTATTATTAAAATAGGTGAGAGAATGAAAAGGGACATAAATAAGATGACGAAAGAGGAAATAAGGGCTTATTATGAAAAAAGAGCGTATATTATGGGCGCATTATTTGCATTCCTTCTTTTGTTAATCGCTTTCCTTGGATTTTTCTTCGGTTTTAGAGGACCAGATTTATTTAAGTAAGGAGAGTTATTATGAAAAAATTTTTAGTACTAATACTTGCAGTTTTATTTCTACCATTTGTAGTAAAAGCAAGTGATCCAGAGTTTAAACTAACATGTCCACTTGAATGGACAATTGGTAGTGAATTATCATGTCAAGTTGAGATTAATTCTGAGGTTAAAATAAAGGAAATCTCTGCAAAATATCAATTTGGTGATAGTTTCCAATATGTTGAAATAGTACCACTTTCAAATTTTGGGGCAACATCGTATAATGAAAACGGTTTTACAATTGAAGACCCAAATGGCGCTAGTGGTAATGTTGGAGCGATGTATCTTGGTGTTAAGTTCTTAAAAGCAGGAAACTTAACTCTAACTGATATTAAAATAGTTGATATCAATGATAAAACATATAGCGCAAATAGTATTTCAAGATCAATAGGTGTATTATCAGCAACTAACACTTTAAAAGGTGTAACTTTAAGTGCAGGTAAAATCAATTTCAACCCAAGCATAGTAGAGTATTTTATAGATATCGCATCTGATGTAACAAGTGTTGCAATTAATGCAGAATTAACTGATAAAAACTCTAAATTTGTGAAAGGTTATGAACCAAGAGAAGTTACAATAACTGGTGAAGAAACTGATGCTCAAATTAAAGTAGCAAGTGCAAGTGGAGATATAAGAACATATACTTTTAAATTTTTAAAGTCAAAATTATCAAGTAATACAAATATCAAAGAATTATATATTGATAACACTTTAATTAAACTACAAGAAAACACACAAGTTTATGAAGTAAAAGTAGTTGAGAGTTCAAAACTAGAATTCGAAGTTGTTTTAGAAGATGAGAATGCTGGATATACAATTATAAATAACGAATTAAAAAACGGCGACAATATTATAGTTAGAGTTATAGCTGAAAATGGTAGTAAATGTGATTATGTTTTCAAAATTGTTAAAGTAAAATCACAAGAAGTTGCTCATATAACAGATTCTGGATGTGGCACTAATATATATTTATATTATTTGCTTATGTTCTTCTTAGGAGTATTATTTACACTAGCTATTTGGTTATTAGTTAATGCGAGAAAAAATCGCAAACAAAAACAACCAGTTCAAAATAATACTGCTGCACCAATTCAAAACAGTTCTGCAGCACAAGTCCCAAATGGATACAACAATCAAAACACTGAAGTTTTAGATTTCGGAAATCAAAACAAATAACACTTCGGTGTTTTTTTTGATTGATTTATTTGATATAATTAAATGGGTGATTAAAGTGATCAAAGAGAAGTTAAGTTTAGTACCTAATCTTCCTGGTTGTTATCAGATGAAGAATAAAGATGGAGTTATTATTTATGTCGGCAAAGCGAAGAAACTTAAAAATCGCTTAAGCTCTTATTTTAGAGGAACTCATACAGGTAAAACTGCAAAGTTAGTAAGCGAAATAGTCGACTTCGACTACGTAGTAGTTGGAAGTGAAAAAGAATCTCTCATTTTAGAACTAAACTTAATTAAAAAATTTGATCCGAAATACAACATCTTACTAAGAGATGATAAAAGTTATCCCTATATTGAACTTACAAATGAAAGTGTTCCAAAACTATCAGTTGTTAGAAATATAAATCTTAAGAAAAATCATACCAATCTATATGGACCATATCCGAATGTGACAGCAGCAAGAGAAACTGTTAATCTATTAAATCGCATATACCCTTTAAGAAAGTGTAGAGTGATGCCGAAAAAGCCTTGTCTTTACTATCACATCGGTGAATGTTTAGGTTACTGCATGCACAATGTTGAAAAGAGTAAAATCGATTCTATGCGAAGTGATATCATCCGCTTCTTAAAAGGAGATACAAGTTTAATAACTAAAAAGATAAAAGAAGAGATGAACTTTTATAGCAGCAATTTAAACTACGAAAAAGCCAAAGAATTAAGAGACTTGCTTGAAAGTATTAATATCACAGTTGAGCAGGAAAAAGTTGAAATAAATGACGCCTTAGAAAGAGATATATTTGGTTATTACTTCGATAAAGGTTACTTAAGTGTTCAAGTATTCTTTATAAGAAACGGTAAAATTGTTGGTAAACATAGTAAAATAATTCCAACAATAGAAGAAGTAGATGAAGAATTCAACCGTTATATCGCTGATTTTTATAGCAAAGATATTTTAAAACCAAAAGAGATTTTAGTTTCAAATATATGTGATGTCGACTTATTAAAAGAGTTTTTAGATATCAATGTTTTAGTACCGCAAAAAGGAATTAAAAAAGAAATTGTTAAGATGGCAGAGATGAACGCTAAAGAAAATTTGATGCGTGAAATCGAACTAATAAATAGAAACGAAGAAAGAACGATAAACGCTAATGAAGAACTAAGAAAAGTTTTAAAGTTGGAAAAACTAGATCGAATTGAAATTTTTGATAACTCAAATTTATTTGGGAATTTCAATGTCTCTGGAATGGTTGTCTTTGTAAATGGGATGCCTTATAAAAATGGGTATCGCAAGTTTAAAATAAGCTTCGATAAAAACGATGACTTTAACACGATGAAAGAAGCGATATATAGAAGATATTTTAGAGTCTTAAAGGATAATCTAGAAAGACCTGATTTGATAATTGTCGATGGTGGAATTACACAGATTCACGCCGCAAGAGAGATAATTAACTCCTTAAACTTAAATATCATGGTTGTCGGTTTAAAGAAGGATAATAAACATACAACTAGTGCTTTACTTGCATTTGATCCTTTAGTTGAAATAAACATCGATAAAACGAGCAATTTATTCTACTATCTTGAAAGAATGCAGGACGAAGTTCACGAATTCACAATTAATTATCACAAAAAGATTAGAAGTAAAGGAATGGTTTCAAGTTTTCTTGATAATGTTGAAGGAATTGGAACAAAGAGAAAAAATGAACTACTTAAGAAATATCCAAGTGTGAATAAAATAAAAGAAGCTAAAATTGAAGAATTGAGTGAAATAATTCCAATGAGTGTTGCATTAAAACTAAAAGAATTCATTGAATATGAGGAGGGGAAAAATGACACCACACATTAACGCTAAAAAAGAAGATATTGCTAAAACTGTTCTCATGCCAGGGGATCCTTTAAGAGCAAAGTATATCGCTGAAGCATATCTAACTGATTATAAACTTGTTAACACAGTTAGAAATATGTTCGGATATACAGGTTACTATAACGGCAAAAAGGTGACAGTTATGGCATCAGGTATGGGATGCCCTAGTATAGGAATTTATTCCTATGAACTTTACAAATTTTATGATGTTGATTCTATTATTAGAATTGGAACAGCTGGATCTTTTAAGAAGGATCTAAAAATCTTTGATATCGTTTTAGTAGATAGCGTTTATTCAGAGTCGCACTATGCCAAAATCCAAAATAAAACATCAGATAAAATTCTTTATTCAAGTAAAGAATTAAATAAAAAAATCAAAGAAGCAGCTAAAAAACTAAATCTCGATTTAAAAGTAGAACGCGTACTTACAACAGATGCATTCTATAACGAGACAGAAGAACCGACATTAGTTGTTTTAAAAACAGGTGCAGTAGCTGTTGAAATGGAAGCGTTTGCTCTATTTCAAAATGCCAATTACCTAAAGAAAAAAGCCGCTTGTATACTAACTATTTCTGATAATTTAATAACTAAAGAAGAAACTACAAGTATCGAGCGTGAAAAGAATTTAAACGACATGATTAAACTAGCTTTAGAATCTATTTAAGGGGATGATCGATATGAATAATATTCATATTATTAACGATAAAATTTATAAAAAAAACATCATCAAAATAAATTTTGAAAGAAAAGCAAATAGAGATGAAGTAACTAGATTAAATATGCTTGCGCATATTCTTTTAAACTCATCTAAGAAATATGAAACTCCAAGAAAATTATTGAGAGAAACAAAAGAACTCTATGATTTAGGTATGTCTTCATATGCCACTAACTATGGTAAGATTACAGTTTTAACATTTAGATTCACTTTTTTAAGAGATGAATATTCAGAAAAAGGTAATAGTTTAAGATCAATTGATTTTATTAAAGAACTGCTCTTTAATCCGAATGCTCAAAATGGGAAGTTCAATTTAAAAGTGTTTAAACAAGCTAGAGATGAAGTAATCGATGAAATAAAAGCGGAAGCAGAAAATAAAGGCGCTTATAGCAGAAGAAGAATGCTTGAAGAGATGGATAAAGAAAGTCCTGCAAGCATCAATATGAGTGGCGATTTAAAAGAACTTAAAAAAATAACCGCTAAAAACTTATATGAGTTTTATTTAGATGTTATAAAAAATTCCGCAATTGATGTCTTTAGCTTTGGTAATACAAAAGAGTCTTATTTTGCATTTTTGAAAAGAAAAAATCAAAAAAGATCTAGTGTTACCTATGAATCTAAGGAAAGGGAAACTAAAACAGTTATCGAAAAAGACGACATAAATCAAAGTAAACTAGTGCTTGGATTCAATCTAAACGGCCTTAAAAAAGAGGAAGAGATGTATCCTTTACAAGTATATCTATATCTCCTCGGGCAAGGACCTAATTCTAAACTATTTACAGAAGTAAGAGAAAAAGAATCGCTCTGCTACAATATAAGTGCTTCAGCTAAAGTTGTGTATTCACTAATGATAATTACAGCAGGAATTGATGCATCTAAGTTT
>JAEEGL013643590.1_pt1 | contig 10722 bp, 6 predicted proteins | sample 9134231 | NCBI WGS metagenome assembly JAEEGL01 (sample SAMN16246548, study PRJNA631951) | gut metagenome | biome: gut microbiome; feature: rumen; material: fiber-attached | host: Bos | place: Iran: Karaj | collected 2018-10 | reverse complement strand
CATTTTTATGCCAAGGAAAACAAGAAGTCCAACGATGAAAATGTAAGTAATCACGGCAATTACGTTTACAACCACGCTGTTGCCGCCCATATCTTCTTCCTGAGGCAGAACAAGAGGTTCGATCTCAACCATTTCATCGCTGAAAATTTTTGAAAAAATAAATTCGAGGAATTCCAGCGTTTTTTTAATGATAATTCCTATAAGACCTGCGATCTTAAAATAAATATCAAGCGCTATCTTATCTACAAAATCAAACCTTGCAATAACCATTATGATCACCGAGACAATGACAAAAGGTATCGCCAGTTTTGCACTGTTAATGATCATGTCTCTTAACGGCATCTTGTCATTTCTCTTTTTTTCGATATACAGATAATTTGCATTCTCTGTAAAAAGACGGACATAGTATAAAACAAAGAAAAGTATGCCAAAGATAAATATCATAAACATCGTAAATCTTCTGTGAAAGATATCCATGGCAAGATATGCGCCGGCAAATGCAAAAACAAAACCGAAATGTATGGGAGCAAAACCATCTTCTTTTAAGTTTCCGCTAAACCAGTTCTTTATATTAAGTCCGGCAAATAAAAGAATGAATCCGGTAAGGAATATTCTCGTGAAAGCATCCATCGGAACGAATACAAAAGCCGCAAAAGGAATTATATGCAAAAGAAAATATGCAACAAAATTCGTAACGTATTTTCTTATTCCGTATGAGAATAAAAGAAACGCAAAAATAACACCCGGCATAACAAAATTATCCGGTACCTTTACAAGCCCATTCCACACACTGCCTACGGTAAACGTGAAGAGAAAGATCATTATGAAATTTGAAGCTTCCGAAAGGAAATAATAGTTTTTAGAATGCATCTTCAATTACCCATTTATAAGCTTCGTTGCTGTTATCCGGAAAAGGTCTGATATCGGATCTTGCAAATTCCGGAATAATAAGATTAACATTGATTCCGTCTTCGCGAAGTCTTTTGTATTCATTTACAAAATCATCTTTTCTGTAATTGGAGATTATGATAAATTCAGAATCTTCCATTTTTTCAATATGCTCTTCCATCAGCTTCAAAAACGGATATTTAATGTTTTTTATACTGAGTCTTGCAAGAGCAATATCTATATTTCTTATATGTCCTTCATCGCAGCCGGCTTCTATTTCAACAATCTCACCTGTTTCATAATCTTCACCGTTCGTATAAAGAGCCACGGGGATATTTTCCGATATAAACATATCGGTAAGACACGAAGCAACTCTTATTGTTCCTTCGGCTAACTGTTCTGCGTTTCTTATCAGATTCATGTCAAGATTAACAAGTATAACCACGTTCTTTCTGTGTGTGGTATTAAACGTGTTTACCATCAGAGAATCAGTTTTCGCGCTTGCTTTCCAGTTAATGTGATTCATCGAATCATAAGGCTGGTATTCCCTGATCGAATTGAATTCAAAAGGGTCTTCCATAAGTTTGATCTTTTTGACCACATCACCGGTGAATTTAAGCAGGTCGTCCGACAGTCTTTCTCTCGGAATTCTTCCGGGTAAAACAAGAACAGACGAATACTCTTCCGAATTTGCGAAAAAACTTCTGTTCATGAAAATGTCTTTTCCGATAATATCGATCGAAGAAATTTTATATTCGCCGCGCTTGGTTGCTTTGAACATATATTTTCTTGTAATTATCTGATAAGGCCTGCAGGTAAAATAATCGTTTCTGTAATAGAGATCGGTAACGGCCGTATTGCTTTCCTTCATAAACTCAAATGTTCTCGTTATGGAGAATTTGAGCTGAAGAACAGGCAAAAGAAGCGCTTTGTCGTTTCTTATCACTTCGACAAGCGCATTCTTATCTCCTTCCCTGATAATGGGATCCTGGAAATCAATATTTACCTTTAGACCTTTTAACCAGTTTTTCTTAAAAAGAAAGCCCTGAATTATATAGAGCACAAAACCGATTAATATAACGATCAGGAGTCTCATCTGGTTTCAAATTCTTCACTGGGAACTTCCACTCTGCTTATAAGCGAATCAAGATACTGTTCCTTGGAATTCTTATCCTTTCTGTTAATGAATAATATCCTGTGCATAAATACGGGAATAATCAAAGATTTTATATCATCGGGGATAACGTAATCCCTGCCGTTTATCAAAGCCGATGCCTTTGCAGCTTTTAAAAGAGCTATTGCACCTCTGGGACTTACTCCGATATATGTTCCGGAATCGGATCTGGTAACTTCACATATCGAAGCAATGTATTTAATGAGATCGTCATGAACTCTGACATTATTAAGGAGACCCCTTATCTCAAGAATATCATCACCTGTCGCTACCGCACTTAACTCAGTAAGAGGCTCGTCATTTTCAAATCTCTTAAGAATTGCTATCTCCTCTTCAAGAGTAAGATTTCCCAAAGAAAGCTGCATCATAAAACGGTCAAGTTCAGCCTCGGGAAGAGGGAATGTTCCTGCTGTTTCCACCGGGTTCTGAGTTGCTATAACAAAGAAAGGTGTCCCGAGCGACCTTGTCACACCGTCAATCGTAACCTGTTTTTCCTGCATTGCTTCAAGAAGCGCAGACTGCGTTCTGGGAGTAGCTCTGTTGATTTCGTCGGCAAGAAGAATATTGGTCATAACGGGACCGGGAACAAAATTAAATTCTTCCGTCGCTCTGTTATAAACGTTAAGACCTGTAATGTCTGCAGGCAGAAGATCCGGTGTAAACTGAATACGCGAAAAAGACGAATCAATGGAAACCGCCAGAGATTTTGCCAGCATGGTCTTTCCGGTTCCGGGAAGATCTTCCAGAAGAACATGACCGTCCGCTATAAGACAAATCAGAACTTTTTCTATAACGTCGTCTTTACCGATAATTACTTTACCGATGTTCTCCTTTATAATGTTAATTTTTTCTTTAGCCTGAGCTATATCCATAACGCTTTCCTTCCTTTGCAAAACAAGATATATTAAAAAATGTCATATTCACATACTATTTATGCAAATATGACATATTTTCAAAAACTATACAATGGACAAATTAAATAAAATAACTTGATAAAATAAGGATTATTGTCCATTTTTCGAATCTATTATATTTATCACTTCTATCATGGTTTTATCCCACTGAAGTCTGCCTTCAAGGGAAGTCAAATCATCTGTTCTGCCATTCAGATCCATTAATTCCTGTCGTGTATAGTAACATTCCCAGTCATTATCAATTTGTATATCAGGAAGCGTTCCCAGATAATTGTTATCAGGAAAAGTTTCAGAAACGCTTACCGATACGGCATAGCATATTTTACTCTCGGGAAGATAATATGCCATAGGATGTCCGCTGAAACCTTCTCCGCTCGTATTGTTACCGATAATCGTCACATTGGGATGGTCGGCAAAAATACCCGAAAGGATATCGCCTGAAGAAAATGTATCGGCTCCGTTAATCAGATAAATATCATATTCTTTTAACGCATGACCTTCAAAATCAAATTTCTCGTAATAAGAAACTTTATCAGGCTTTATTTTTACTCCGGTTTCCATTGTACGCGAATAAAAGGCATTGCCGTAAAGCAGATCAGTCAGTTCATTTCTGGGTGCCATAATATAATCCGTAGATTTATAATTCTTTTGAAACAAAGCCGGACAAACACCCTCTAATACAAATAGAAAGTTACCGCCTTTGTTATTTCTGTTGTCTACAATAACTGTTTCGGCATCCGTTTCTTTGAGAGCATCAGCAATATCTATATAAGCGTAAGGAGAATCCGTTTCGACACAGCCGTAAAGCGAAACGATAACAAGTTTTCTTTCGGGGAATTTTTGTATTTTATAGCATCTTACTGCTTCGGTATTCTCATTGTTTCCTTCTTCGGTATTTTCTTCACTTTCTTCCAATGCCTCTAATTCTTCCGGAGTTTTTCCATGATCGGGATACACTCTCTGGAAATACATTGCCGCATTGAATTCACATGAATTATATAAATCAACGGTTACAATACTTCCGTCCGGAAGCATAAATTCGCCCGTATGTTTTTCGCCTGTTCCGTCATTAAAGATAAGTTCATCCGCATACACTCTGTCATTATTCGCATCATAGCGATATTTATGCAGGGTATCGATGTCTAAAATTGCTTCCTCCGGTGCTTTTCCGTCAAGAGTTAAAAGTTTTGCATTTTTTAAACCCGGAATATATTCATCACTTTCGGAACCGTAAACCGTAACATAATCACCGCCGTAATAAGACAAATACAGTTTTTTCTGATCATAAGAAAAGATTCTGTCTTCAAACTGTTTCCAGTAACTGTAATTTGCATCCATAACTTCTTCATTACCAAATTCATATGAGAGAGGAAAAGTGTTATTGTCCAATATATTTTCTGTAGGTCCGTAAATACAGTTATGTGCTCCCGGGGATTTGGCGTTAAAACTGGTCAGAAGCGAAAAGAATTCAAATTCATCCTTGCAGTTTCTTATTCTTTCAGCATATTCATCATGTAACTTTGAATAATCAAATCCAAGATACCTTTCTGCCTGTTCCGTAACAAAAGAATTCGTAACAGTAAGGTCATAGTAATACTCAAAATCCGAAAGCATCTGCTCGTTGGTCAAATGAATTTCGGAATACTGCGGAGTATAATCGTACATGAGAGAATTCTTATCGGACATGTCGAAGAAATCAAAAATAATTTTATGAGTAAAAACAAAAAGAAGCAGTAAAAGAACAATTACAGCCGCGAATCCGATACCAATGATTCTTAAAAGTATTTTAAAAATCTTTTTGCGTTTCTTTTTACGCATGGTTTTCTTATCGTCGGCATTTACCGTACTTTCATTGCTTCCTGATTCTGTGTTTTCGTCTTTTTCTTCTGAAACCGGTCTCTCTGTATCGTCAGTATTCTCTGCTTTTTCTGCAACTGAATTCTCGATATTATTGATTTTTTCTGAAATAACCTTACTTTCCCCTGTTATATCATTAGTATTATCGACATTATTAATTGCTGTATTGTTTTCCTCAAAATTATTACTCATTGTCCCCTGCCCTTCATTTATAATCCTATATATTTTTATTCATTCGTAATAAACATTGCATCACCGAATGAAAAGAATCTGTATCTTTCTTTTACGGCTTCCTCATATGCCGCAAGAACATTCTCTCTTCCCGCCAGAGCCGAAACAAGCATGATAAGCGTTGACTCCGGAAGATGGAAATTCGTAATAAGGCAGTCAAGCACCTTAAACTTATATCCGGGATAAATAAATATCTCTGTATTCCTGCATTCCGCACGAACAGTTCCGTCTTCGTTTGCGGCAGATTCAAGAGTTCTGCAGCTTGTAGTACCCACACAGATAATTCTTCCGCCCTGCTTCTTTGTTTCATTTATCACATTTGCGGTTTCTTCCGTCACCTGATACCATTCGGAATGCATGTGATGGTCGAGAATATTATCTTCTTTAACAGGTCTGAAAGTACCGAGTCCTACATGCAGTGTTACAAAAGCAACCTTAACTCCTTTATCCCTTATCTTATCAAGGAGTTCGTTTGTAAAATGAAGTCCTGCCGTAGGTGCTGCCGCAGAACCATCATATTTGGCATAAACGGTCTGATATCTGGTCTTATCCTGAAGTTTATGCGTAATATAAGGCGGCAGAGGCATTTCACCGAGCTTATCGAGAATCTCTTCCCAGATACCTTCAAACTCAAATCTGATTATTCTGTTTCCTTCAGGTGTAATGTCAATTACTTCGCTTTTAAGAATTCCGTCACCGTAAGAAAACTTATAACCGATTTTTGCTTTCTTTCCGGGTTTAACAAGGCATTCCCAGTCAGTATCGGAAAGTCTCTTCAAAAGAAGAAACTCAACACTGGCTCCCGTACCTTCCCTTACACCGAATAATCTTGCGGGAATAACCTTTGTATTGTTAAGAACAAGGCAGTCTCCCTCATGAAGATAATCGATAATATCGCTGAAGTGATGATGCGACAATTCACCCGTAAACTTATTCAATTTCAAAAGTCTTGATGAAGAACGGTCTGCAAGCGGGTCCTGTGCAATAAGTTCTTCAGGAAGATCGTAATAAAAATCTGATTTTCTTAATTCCATAACAAAGGTAATATACTATAAAAAACGGACGATGGCAATATTGTCATCGTCCTTAAACAATTACATGTTCTTTATGAATGAAATATATCCTCGGTATGTTTCGTAAATATCTGCTTTGCTTGTAGCCTCGTAAGGTGCATGCATGTTTAGAACCGCAACACCGCAGTCGATTACGTTCATACCGTATTTTGCAAGCATGAATGCAATTGTACCGCCGCCTCCGAGATCTACCTTGCCGAGTTCCGCAAGCTGGAACTGAACATCGTCTTTTGCGAATATTCCTCTTAATGAACCAAGGTATTCGGCATTTGCATCATTGGAACCTGACTTTCCTCTTGAACCTGTAAACTTGCAAAGAACCATACCTCTTCCAAGATATGCGACGTTCTTTTTGTCGAAGCTTGAAGCATAGGAAGGATCGAATGCGCTTGATACGTCGCTAGAAAGCATATTTGAATTTGCAAGCATTCTCTTTAACTTAATCTCCGAATAATCATCGCAGAGATTCAAAAGTTCAGCCATTACATTTTCAAAAAGCTGTGACTGCATTCCCGTAGCACCTACGGAGCCGATTTCTTCCTTGTCGGTTAAAATACATACGGCAGTCTTTTTAACCTTCTTAACTTTAAGCATTGCTTTGTATGAAGGGAATGAACATACTCTGTCATCCTGTCCGTATCCTAAAACCATGGAACGGTCAAAGCCTGCTTCTCTTGCCTTTCCTGCGGGAACTATTTCAAGTTCTGCCGAAAGGAAATCTTCCTCTTCGATATCGTAGTATTTCTTTAAGATTTCAAGAACGGACTTTTTAACTGCTTCTTTTTCTTCTTTGTCAGCATCTTTTTTGGCGGTTTTCTTTGAATCAGCTTTTTCTGCCTTTGCTATGGGCTTGTTGCCGATAATAATATCAAGCTGTTCGCCTTCAATTACCTTTGCGGCTTTCTTCTCAAGCTGTTCCTGTGATAAATGAATCAAAAGATCAGAAATGAAGAAAACGGGATCGTCATCTTCTTCGCCAAGATTTACGATTACTGTTGTGCCGTCTTTCTTTGCAACAACACCGTGAATGGCAAGAGGAATCGTTACCCACTGATATTTCTTGATACCGCCGTAATAATGTGTATCAAGATAAGCAATTCCCGAGTCCTCATATAAAGGATTTGACTTTACATCAAGACGGGGTGAATCGATATGAGCACCGAGAATATTGACACCATCCTCAAGCTTGTCTGTTCCTATATTTGCCATAATGATTGACTTATTCATTTTTACCGAATAAACCTTATCTCCGGCTTTTAATTTCTTTCCTGACTTAATTACTTTGTTGATGTCAACATATCCTTCTTTTTCGATATCGTTAACGATTTTTTCAACGCATTCTCTCTCAGTCTTACACTCAGAAATGAAATCAATAAATTCTCCTGTAAATGATTCAAGTTCTTTAAGCTGAGTCGCATTATACTTGTTCCAAATACATTTGTTTTCCATATGAACTCCTTTCAAAATTAACTTCTGATTTCAACGTTCAACTTATACTTAAGGTTACCAAGCACTTTCTTTACATACTTGTCTACCGAATCAGCTTCGAAGTCTTCTTCGCCGGGTGTAAATGTGATTGTGAAAGCAAGGCTCTTCTTGTCAGCGGGAATGTTATCTCCTTCGTATACGTCAAAGAGTTTAACTGCAGTAATATACTTGCAGGCTTCCTTAATTACATCTTCTACAGCGCCGCATGTAACATCTTTATCCATAAGAAGCGCAAGGTCTCTGTTAACCGAAGCGAACTTTGATAAAGGCTTGAATGAAGCCTTGGTATCAAGTGCATAAAGGTAATCAAGATCAAGTTCAAGAATATAAGCATCTTCTCTTAAATCAAGTTTCTCTGCTACTTCATATGCAACCTTTCCGAGATAGCCGATTTCATTTCCGCCTTCCTTAATAACTGCTGTCTGATAAGGATGAAGGAATGACTTCTCAGCAGGCTCATACTTGAAGTTAGTGAAGAAAGAATCAGCTACGGCATTTGCAATTCCCTTGAGTGCATAGAAATCATATTTTGCACCGAAGATTGCAACACAGAGTGTCTGCTTCTCTTCGGGATACTCTGTAAGAGGCAAAGCCTTTGGAATGAATCTTGAAGCAACTTCATAAAGCTTGCCTTCAAGGTTACCCTTCTTCTGGTTTCTTGAAACGGCATGAAGCATTGAAGGAACAAGAGTCGTTCTCATTATTGATAATTCTTCATTGATGGGATTAAGAATCTTAATAGCCTGACGCTCTTTTGCATCTGCAGGTAAATTAAGAAGATCGAAATCCGAAGGTGAATAGAATGAATAGTGAATGCATTCATATGCACCCTGTGCGCATAAATCTTTCTTTAACTTAAGTTCTTTCTTCTGCTTAAGCGATAAGCCTCCCATCGTTACCTGAGCATCGGGAAGGAATGTATCAACGATATGATCGTAACCGTACATTCTGATTACTTCCTCAGCTACATCGGGATAACTTTCCATATCTTCTCTGTAAGCGGGAATCATAAGTGTTAATTCATCGCCGTTAACCTTGGGATCGAATGAAAGGTTCTTAAGAATTCTGATAATATCTTCCGAAGGAACATCAATACCGAGTACTCTGTTAACCTTGGCAATGCTGACTTTCATTTCCTTGGGCTCTATTGAGTTTCCTGTATTAACGTCAACATGAGTACATGAAACTTTACCGCATTCAAGTTCTTCAACAAGATGAAGAGCTCTCTTCATTGCATTGTATGTTGAATACTCATCTACACCCTTTTCGTATTTTGCGGAAGCATCTGTTCTCTTTCCGAGTGCTCTGGAAGTTTTTCTGATATTGTCTCTTGCGAACTTTGCAGACTCGAAAAGTACTTCTTTCGTAGTATCTCTGATTTCGGAATTAAGACCACCCATAACACCGGCAATTGCAACAGGCTTAACTCCGTCACAGATTACAAGGTTGTTATTTGTAAGTTCATATTCCTGCTCATCAAGAGTAACGATTTTTTCTTTATCTTCTGCACGTCTTACTACAATCTTATTGCCTTCAATGTAATCACAGTCGAATGCATGCATGGGTTGGCCCATTTCAAGTGAAACATAGTTTGTAATATCAACCATGTTTGAAATAGGCATCTGTCCGACAAGTGCGAGTCTTCTTTGCATCCAGAGAGGTGATTCTTTGATAACAACATCATGAACATAATGTCCTATATAACGGGGACAGATATCCTGTGCCTTAACTTCTACGTTGAAACCGTCCTTTGTAACGCTGTCTTCATGATACTCAAGCGAAGGTGCTTTGTATTCTCTGTTAAGAACTGCAGCAACCTCTCTTGCAATACCCGTGATGCACTGGCAGTCAGGTCTGTTAGCCGTAATCGAAACATCGAAAATATAATCATCAAGTCCGACGATGGGCTTAATATCAGCGCCTACTTCGCAGTCATCTGCAAGTTCAAGAAGTCCGTTATATGAAGCTCCGGGATACATTCCTTCGCTAACAGCGATTTCAACACCGGAACAAAGCATACCTTCGGAATCAATTCCGCGAAGTTTGCCCTTCTTAATCTTCATAACACCTTCAACAGTCTTATGATCCTTAGCTGTAGCAAGTACACTTGCTCCGTCAAGGGCTACAGGGAACTTCTTTCCCGCAACAACATTGTCTGCGCCGCAGCAGATCTGAAGTACTTCATTTCCAACATCAACCTTGCATACATGAAGATGTGTATCGGGAATGGGTTCGCATTCTTTTACAAGACCGACTACTACTCCTGAAATATCTTTACCAACTTCGATAACTTCCTCAACCTCGAATCCGCATGAGAAAAGTTTCTCTTCGAGGACTGAGGGCTCGATATCTTCTATGTCAACATATTCTTTTAACCAGCTTAAAGGTACTAACATAATTTACTCCTTATCGTAATTCATTATTCTTTAAACGGATGCAACAATTAAATTGTTCTTTTGTTTGCACCCTAAATTATTATTCAAATTGATAACTGTTCTTTATATCTCAAGGTTGTAACTGATAATCTGTCCTAACATCAGTTGTAACCATATATAATCTTCTTCAACCGCGACCATAATTCTTTGCTTAGAGGTGACCGTGCATTTGCACAAGCGGGTAATATGTATCCGTCGGCACTTAACGAGCTTGAGCAAAGCGAAAAGCGAGTTTAGTGGCCGCTACGTGATACATCTTTAGCGGAAGCGACCCGCGTTGCATTGCACGGTCGCCGCCTCACTATCCTAACGGTCGCGGTCCCATATTTCGTATTTTAGTTATCATCAATCTGCTTAAGAACGTTAATGTCGGATTCAAACAATAATTTGATGTTGTTGATACCGTACTTAAGCATTGCAGTACGTTCGATACCGATACCGAATGCAAGACCTGAATATTCTTCAGAGTCGATGCCGCAGTTTTCAAGAACCTTTTTGTTAACGATACCAGCACCGAGGATTTCAATCCATCCTGTACCCTTGCAAAGCTTGCATCCTTTGCCGCCGCATTCGAAGCAGCTTACGTCAACTTCTAAAGAAGGCTCTGTGAAGGGGAAGTATGAAGGACGAAGTCTTGTTGTTGCATCCTCTCCGTAAATCTT
>JAEEGL011930711.1_pt1 | contig 10722 bp, 9 predicted proteins | sample 9134231 | NCBI WGS metagenome assembly JAEEGL01 (sample SAMN16246548, study PRJNA631951) | gut metagenome | biome: gut microbiome; feature: rumen; material: fiber-attached | host: Bos | place: Iran: Karaj | collected 2018-10 | reverse complement strand
TTCGTTGTGGATCAGTTTGCCGAGGCACCAGACGTCCCGTCTCTGCTCCGCGGCCTCGAAGGCGGCCTCCACCGCGCGCTGGACGCCGTAGCAGAAGCCGGCGTTCTCATCCACGGTCACTCGCATTGCAGCACACGGTCGCGCATGGAGCGGACGGCCCGCATGATCGTTTGGGCCGCCTGCGCGTAGTCCTCGCGGGTGGGTTTTCCCTCGCAGTCTAAGCGAAGGACTTCTCCGATGTGCACGACGATGCGGCAGAAGCCCTTTTTTCGCCGTTCAATGAACACCGGGAGCACCGGCACCCGCTCTTTCAGCGCGATATAGCCCACGCCGGCGAAGGGGGCCGGGTCTCCTTCATCCTCGTGGACCCGGTGGCCCTCCGGGAAGACCAGCACTTTCTGCCCGGCGCGGACCGCGTTGACGCCGGCCATGAGCGCCAGCGTGTCGTTGCCGTTGTTGCGCACGGGATAGCAGCCCACGAAGCGGAGAAGCGCCGCCACGAAGCGTTTTTTGAACAGTTCCTCCTTGGCCAGATAGCACAGCCGCTCCGGCCAGTAGGCAAAGGTGAGGAAGAAGGGATCGTCCGCCTTCAGATGGTTCGGGCAGATCAAAAGCGGCCCGTCTTTCGGGAGGTTTTTGCGGCCCTTGAAGCGGAAGCGGTACCATATCCACCAGACGGCCTCTCCGAGGAGGACGACGATGGCGTAAAACAGATTGAACGGCTTCTTCTTCAACCGACACACCTCCCTACGATCTCCAGCAATTGCGCGATGCTCTGCTCCAGCGTGTTTCCGGTGGTGTCCAGAAGCACGGCGTCCTCCGCGCGGCGGAGGGGTGCGATCGGGCGGTTTTTGTCGCGCTCGTCGCGCTCGACGATCTCCGCCAGCACCGTTTCAAAGGGCTGGGGCGTGCCGCGCTCGGCGAGCTCGAGCATGCGGCGCAGCGCGCGGTCCTCCGCGGCGGCGGTGAGGAATATCTTCAAATCGGCGTTCGGAAGCACGACCGTTCCGATGTCGCGGCCGTCCATGATGCAGTCGTTCTTCGCGGCGATCTCCCGCTGCATGTTCAGCAAAAACTCGCGGACGCAGGGCAACGCGGAGACCTTGGAGGCGTACCGGGAGATCTCCGGGCGGCGGATCGCCTCGGAAACGTCTTCCCCGTCCAGATAGACGCGCTGGCCGCAGTCGGTGTGCTCCATGCGGATGCGGACGCGGGGCAGCAGCGGCTCCACCTGCACCGGATCGGAGGGGTCTTTTCCCTCCCGGGAGACGAAGAGGCCGACCGCGCGGTAGATCGCGCCGGTGTCCACGTAGAGATATCCGAGCTTTTCGGCCGCGGCGCGGCTGAGGGTGCTTTTGCCCGCCCCGCTGGGCCCGTCAATGGCGATGTTGATCGGCATGATCCGGATTCCTTTCAGTTTTTCGGATTCGTTTCCGGGGTCTCTTTCGGCCCTCCCGCTCCGGCGGCCGCGGCGACGCCCGCAGCGCGGCCGGTGGAAAAGGCGATCTGCAGGCTGAAACCGCCGGTCTCCGCAGAGACGTCCATCACCTCTCCGGCGAAATAGAGGCCGCGGAGTTTGCGCGAGGCCATGGTCTTCGGGTCGATCTCCCGGCAGTCCACGCCGCCGGCGGTGACGATGGCCTCCTCCACCGGGCGCGTGCCGACGATGCGGATCGGCAGCGCCTTGAGCAGCGTGCGGACGCGGTCGCGCTGTTCCCTCGTGATCTCCGAGACGCGCTCCTCGCCCGGGACGCCGGTGAGCGCGCGGAACGGCTCGACCATCTTGGCCGGCAGAAGCGCGCGAAGCATCGTGCGAAACTCACGTTTCGGGTTCTCCGCGATCTCGCGCAGCAGGCGGGCGTCCAGCTGGTCCCGGCTCAGAGCGGGCTTCAGGTCGATCTCCGCCCGGTAGGGGCCGGGGCCCTCCATGCGGGCGCTCGCGGACAGGATCACCGGTCCGGAGAGACCGAAATGGGTGAACAGCAGTTCGCCGAAATCCGTGTAGATCGCCCGTTCTCCGCGATAGAGCGTAAGCCCCGCGTTGCGGAGGGACAGACCCATGCATTCGCGGCAGAAATCGCCCTCCGCGACGAGCGGCACGAGCGAGGGGCGCGGCGGCACGACGCGGTGCCCCGCGGACCGGGCCAATTCGTATCCGTCTCCGGTGGAGCCGGTGAGCGGATAGGACAGCCCTCCGGTGGCGACGACGCACGCGTCGCAGGGATAACTCTCCCGCTCCCCGATCGCGGCCGTGACGGCCCCGTCGCGTATCTCCAGACCGCGGATGCGGTCGCACGCGAGGCGGACGCCGGCTTTCCGCATGCGGCGGACCAGCGCGTCGACGATATCCGACGCCCGGTCGGACTGCGGGAAGACCCGCCGGCCGCGCTCGGTTTTGAGCGGCACCCCGGACGCCTCGAAAAACGCGATCGCGTCGGCGGCGGAAAAGGCCGCGAGCGAGCTGTAGAGAAAACGGGGGTTTGAAGTGACGTGCGAAAAGAACTCCCCCGGATCGCAGGCATTGGTGACGTTGCAGCGGCCTTTCCCGGTGATCATCAACTTGCGGCCGGGCTTTTCGTTCCGCTCGACCACGGTCACCTGCGCGCCGGATCCCGCGGCGAAGATCGCGGCCATCATGCCGGCCGCGCCGCCGCCGACCACGAGGACCCGCCGGCTCATTCGGAATAAAGGCCGTTCTGGCGGGCCGCCGCGGAGGCGGTGTTGTCCATCAGCTCCGTGACCGTCATGGGACCGACGCCGCCCGGGACCGGGGTGATATATCCGGCCATCTTCTCCGCTTCCTCGAAGCAGACGTCCCCGCGGAACTTTCCGTCCGCGCCGCGGTTCATGCCCACGTCGACGACGCAGGCGCCCGGCTTGATCATATCGCCCCGGATCAGGCCCTCGCGGCCGACTGCGACGACGAGGATATCCGCCTCGCGGGTGATCGCGCCGAGGTCTTTCGTTTTCGAATGGCACACGGTCACGGTGGCGTCCGCGTGCAGAAGCAGCATCGCCATGGGTTTGCCCACGATGTCCGACCGGCCGACGACAACCGCGCGCGCGCCGCGCGTGGGGATCTCATAGGCGCGAAGGAAGTCCATCACGCCGGCGGGCGTGCAGGGGCGCAGATAGTAGTCGCCCCGCATGATGCGGCCGACGTTCTCGGGATGGAATGCGTCCACATCCTTCTCGGGCCGGATGCGGGCGACGATCTCCCGCTCCGGCAGCCCTTTCGGCAGGGGGGATTGGATGAGCACGCCGTGCACGGCGGGATCCGCGTTGAGGCGGTCCACCAGCGCGTCCAGCTCCTCCCGGGTCGTTTCCGCGGGCAGGTCGAACTGCAGGCTGCGGATGCCGCAGCGCTCGCAGGCCTTGTGCTTGTTTTTCACGTACAGCGCGGAAGCGGGGTCCGCGCCGACGAGGATGACGGCCAGACAGGGCTCCACGCCCTTCGCCTTCAGGCGCGCCACGCGCTCGGCGATCTCCCCGCGGCGGCGTTCCGCCAGCGCTTTCCCGTCCATAATGACAGCCATCGGCGTCAGTTCTCCTCCCCCTCGCCGGTCTGCGGCTCCGCGGGCGTTTCCGCCGGCGGCTCCGGTTCGGTTTTTTCCGGCGCTTCCCCGTCGGGACTTCCGATCTCCCCCGCGGGCGCTTCGGCCGCGGCGGTCTCCGGCTCCGCCGGCGCCGTGATCTCCCGGATCATCGCGTCCGCCGCCGCGTCGTTGAGCTGCTTTCTGCGACGGATGCGGAACACGAGGATCAGCACCAGCGCGGTGACGCAGAAAGCCGCCGCCAGCACCTGCGAGACGCGCAGATCGGTGTTCCAGAGAAGCAGCGCGTCGTCGCCGCGGATGCCCTCCGTGAAGAAGCGGATGGCGCCGTATCCGGCCATGTAGCAGAAGAAGGTCTCCCCCCTGAACTTTCTGTACGGAAAGCGGAAATGCAGGATGAGGAACAGGACCAGATTCAAAAGGCTTTCATAGAGAAACAGCGGATGCACCGCGGACTGCGGATGGGTGGACACCTGCATGGCGTAGAAGGGATAGCTTCCGTCCGCCGCGGCGGCAATGTCGCGGCCGAAGCATTCAGCGTTGACGAAGTTGCCCCAGCGCCCGATGATCTGGCCGATCAGGAAGCCCATGGCCGTGAGGTCCAGCGCGGAGAGCACGGAGACCTTCTTGATGCGGCAGCCGATCAGCGCGCAGATGACGGCGGTGATGACGCCGCCGTAGATGGCGAGCCCGCCGTCCCAGATATAGAGAATCTCGATCGGATGCTGCGCGTAGTAGTCGAAATGGAACGCGCAGAAATACAGCCGGGTGCCGATCACCGCGATGGGGGCGATGACGATGAGCATATCCAGTACGTCGTCCACCTTGATCTCGCCGGTCTTTTTGCACAGGCGAAGCCCGTACAGGACAGCCAGCGCGAAACCGACGGCGATCAGGATCCCGTACCAGTGAACTTTCCACCCGCCGATCTGAAAGGCGACCGGGTCGATGGTAAAGGTCCAGTTCAGGCCCGGAAATGAAATGGTGTTTGGCATGGCGTGTTCCTCCGATCAATTATGACTTCTTGGAGTAATGGGTCTTTTGATAGGCCCGGAGCTGTTTCCAAAGGGCGGCGTAGCTGGCGTGGCGTTCGGGGTCGATCTGCCCTTGCGCGACGGCGCCGATCAGCGCGCACCCCTCCTCCGCGGTGTGCCCGCAGTCGGAATAGCGGCATTTGCCGTAGTAGGGCGCGAATTCCGGAAAGCAGCCGAACAGGCGGTCCGGATCGGTCATCCCCATCTCCACCGGATCGAAGGTGGAAAAGCCGGGGGTGTCGCACAGGACGCCGCCGAAGCGCGTGAAATAGAGCTCCGCGTGCCGGGTGGTGTTTCTTCCGCGGCCGATCTTCCGGCTCAGCTCGCCGGTGGCCTGGGCGCTCTGCTGCAGCACGCGGTTGAGCAGACTGGATTTCCCCACGCCCGAGTTGCCGGCGAACACGGTCAAGCCGTCTTTGAGGTATTCGGAGAGCGCGTCGACGCCCTCCCCCGTTTCGGCGCTCAAGGGGAGCACCGGATACCCGGCGGCGCGGTAGACCGCCGCGAGCTCCTCCCCGGGATGCCGGTCGGTCTTGTTTAGGCAGAGCACCGTTTCCGCGCCCATGTAGGCGGCCATGGCGCACATCCCGTCGATGTAGGCGCGGCCGGTCGCGGGAGGCGCGGCGGACACGACCAGCAGCAGCCGGTCCACGTTGGCCACCGCCGGGCGTGCGAAGCGGTTTTTGCGCGGGAGCACGGAGAGGATCGTCCCCTCCCCGCCCGGCTCCCGGCGAAGGGTCACGAGATCACCGGGCAGGAGGCCGGTCTCCCGGAGCTTGCCCAGCGCGCGGCAGCGGATCCGCCCGCCCTCCGCGCTCACCTGAACGTCGGCGGCGGAGCGGTTGGACAGAACGCGGCCCTGCAGAACGGCGTCCGTCATCCGGCGAACTCGACCTCGCTGGTCGAGTAGAGGTTGCCGTTGACGTAGACCTTGATGACGGATTTGCTGCCGACGACGCCCACGATGTTGATCTCCTGGCTCGTGCCCGACCCGTCGTGCGTGCCGGTGTAAACGGTGGTGTCATCCTGCTGCACGACGACGCTGTAGGGCTCCGCGGCGACCGGCAGGCCCACGGGATATACGTATAAGGCCGCCGGCGGCTGCGTGACGTCGGGAACGGTGGGCTCTTCGCCCAGACTGACGATGATCTTGATGACGGTGGTCTGCTCTACCATGGTCTTGGCGGCGACGCTCTGCCCGATGACCGTGCCCGCGGGAGCGGAGATGTCGTAGCGTTCTTCGACCTCGCAGGTCAGCTTATTGTCCGCAAGGAGGCTCTTGGCAACCTCCACGTTCAAGCCGAGCAGGTCCGGCATGGGAACGCTCTCGATGTCCGGGCCGGAGCTGACGATGAGGTAGATCACGTCGCCCTCTTTGACCTCGCTGCCCGCGGCCGGTTCGGTGCGGATGATGACGTCTTTGGCGACGAGGTCGGAGGTCTCGTATTTGGTCTGATAGGTGAGGCCGTACAGGCCGTTGGCGGAAAGGTAGGTCTTGAGGGCGTTGGTGCCCTCGATGCTGGTGCGCCCGCTGACGTCGTTGAGCAGCACCGTCACGGGGCCGAGACTGATCGTCACGTTGATGGTGGAGGTGGTGCGGACCACCTTGCCCTCCTTGGGCTTCATTTCAATGATCTGCCCCTTCGGAGCGGGGTCGTTGCGCTCGCCGTCTTTGATGATGCGCAGGTTCGCATACCGGGAGTCAGCGGCGAGGAAGGCCTGCGCCTCCTCCACGGTCTTGCCGACGATGTTCGGCAGGGTGACGTTGGTCGCGGCGGTCCCTCTGGTGAAGGCCCAGATGAGGGCGCCCGCCGCAAGGCCGACCACCAGAAGCGTCGTGATGACGCCGGCGATGACCGGGCCGGCCACGCCGCCCTTGAAGATGCGGCTCATCAGGTCGGGCTTCCGGATGCGGACGGTGGAATCGCCCTTTTCGTCTTTGTCGGTCTTATCGGTCTTGTTCTGCTTGGCGGGATCGACGTGGACCAGATTGTCCAGCCGCGGCAGTTTTTTGGTCTCATAGCCGCCCTCGCCGTCCTCGCCGGCGTTCTCCGGCGCGTCGGGCTCCTCGGTCACGGTCATGTCGGGATTGCGCTTGAACTGCTCCACGTCGTCCAGCATGGCGCGGGCGGTCGGGTAGCGCTTCTCCGGCACGACGGACATCGCCTTGAGGGTGATGGCCTCAAAGGCGGGCGGGACCTCGGGGTTGAGGCGGCTCGGCGCCATGGGCTCGGAATTGAGGTGCTGCATCGCCACCGCCAGCGGCGAATCGCCCTCGAAGGGCAGCCGGCCGGTGAGCATTTCATAGAGGATGACGCCCAGCGAATAGATGTCGGTGCGGCCGTCGGTCTGCTCACCGCGCGCCTGCTCCGGCGAAATGTAGTGCACCGAGCCGAAGGCGCTGTTGGTCAGCGTGTTCTGCTTGGAGGCGATGCGAGCGATGCCGAAGTCCGTCACCTTCAGGGTCCCGTCCCGCAGGAGCATCATGTTCTGCGGCTTGATGTCGCGGTGGATGATGTTGCGGCTGTGGGCGTGCTCCAGCGCCTTGAGGATCTGGGTCGTGAAGAAGATCACTTCCTTCATGGGCAGGATCCCGCGCTTCTTCATGTACTGATGCAGGGTGATCCCGTCCACCAGCTCCATGACGATGTACTCCACGTCGCTGGTGGAGGACACGTCGAAGATGTTGACGATATTCGGATGATTCAGCTGTGCGACCGCCTCCGACTCGGTGCGGAAATGGGTGCGGAGCTCCTCGTCGGCGAAAGCGTCGTCCTTGAGGATCTTGATGGCCACGAGGCGGTTCAGACGCAAGTCTCTCGCCTTGTAGACCACCGACATGCCTCCGTTTCCGATGATCTCGAGGATCTCATATCGGTTGTTGAGCACAGTGCCAAGATATTTATCCATTTTTCAAACCCGCCTCCGGTATCCGCCCGAAGGCTTCCTTTCTTTCGGAATCAATGCGGACGCCGGTCCGGATCAGATCTTCACAAGGATCACGGACACGTTGTCCGGCGCCCCGCGGGAAAGCGAAATGGAGATCAGCCGCTCGCAGCTCGTGCCCGGGTCCTCCGCGTTGTTCACCTCGTAGAGGATCTCCTGTTCGTCCACCACGTTGGTCAGCCCGTCCGAGCAGATGAGCACGCAGTCGTCCTTATACAGCTCCAGCGGGAAAAGGTCGCAGGCCACTTCGGCCTCGGTGCCGACCGCGCGGGTGATGTAGTTCCGGGCCGGAAAAACCTTGGCTTCCTCCCGGGAAAGTTCGCCCCGCCGCAGCATTTCCTCGACCAGCGAGTGATCGTCGGTGATGCGGCGGATTCCGTCGTCGTTGATCAGATAGGCGCGGGAATCGCCGACGTTCGCGATCACGGCGCGGTTCCCGTCGCACATCATCGCCACCACCGTGGTGCCCATGCCCGCGTAGTCCGGGTTTTGGCAGGAGGCCTCGTACACCTCGGCGTTGGCGGCGCTGACGGCGCTCTCCAGCGTTTTCGACATGTAGGCCTCCGACATGCGGCTTTTCATCGCCGCCGCCAGACGTTCGTGGATGCAGTCGCCCGCCATCCGGCTCGCGACGCTTCCGGCGTTCGCGCCGCCCATGCCGTCGCAGAGCACGGCGACCGCCTGAAGATCTCCCCGATGCAGGGAGGTGCGGACGAAGTCCTGATTGACGTCACGGACTTTGCCCCGATCACTTTTCTCCCAGATCTTCATGGCCTTCCTCCTCTCGTTTTGCCTCCAGCACGCTCCTTCGGAGCTGACCGCAGGCCGCGTCGATGTCCCTGCCCATGCGCCGCCGGATCGTGACGTTCCGGCCGCGCTTTTCCAGCGCCGCGACGAATCGCTGCACCTGCGCCCGGTCCGACGGCCGCAGGGGGCTCTCCTTGATGCGGTTGAGCAGGATGAGATTGATATGCGCCGACAGGCCTTCCAGCAGGTCTGCAAGCTGCTGCGCGCATTCCTCCGTGTCGTTGACGCCGTCGATCATGGCGTACTCGAAGGAGATGCGGCGCCCGGTTTTCGCAAAATAGTCCCGGCAGGCGGGGATCAGCTCCGCCAGCGGATGGGCGCGGTTGACGGGCATGAGCCGGTCGCGCAGCTCGTCCGTGGGCGCGTGCAGCGACACGGAGAGCGTGATGGGCAGATCTTTCTCCGCGAGGCGGCGGATCCCCGGGACCAGCCCGCAGGTGGAGAGCGAGATGTGCCGCGCGCCGAGGCGGACGCCGTCGGGCGAGGTGACCAGCGAGATGAACTTCAGCACGTTGTCAAAGTTGTCCAGCGGCTCGCCGGTGCCCATGAGCACCAGACTGTCCACCCGGAGCCCGGTCTCCGCCTGCGCGAAGACGACCTCGTCGAGCATCTCTCCGGCGGTCAGGTTCCGGGACAGGCCGAGCCGGGTGGAGGCGCAGAAGGCGCAGCCCATGCGGCAGCCGGCCTGCGTGGAGATGCAGAGGGAATTGCCGTGCCGGTAGCGCATGAAAACGCTTTCCACGCAGTCGCCGCCGGCGAGCTCCCAGAGGAATTTCACCGTCCCGTCCACCGAGGTGCGGGAGGCGGCGAGGCGCGGGCGGAAGAGACGGCAGCGCGCCTTCAGTTTCTCCCGCGCGGCTTTGGAGAGATCGCTCATTTCATCAAAATCCGATGCGCCGCGGGCGAACCAGCGGAAGATCTGTTCCGCATGGTATGCGGGAAGTTCCAGCTCCGCCGTCAGCTGTTTCAACTCGCCGATGTCCATGGATTTGACGTCAAGCAGCTCCACGTGTCCGTTTATCCTCGTTTCCTGAATGTGGCAAAGTAGAAGCCGTCCGTCCCGTGAAGATGCGGAAGCAGGGTGATCTGCCCCTCGTCGGAGGCGATCTGCGGGGTGACGGAAAACGGCATGGGATCGAGCGGGCAGGCCCGCAGGAGCATCTCCCGGACGTCCTCGTTCTCCTCGCGCCGCAGGGTGCAGGTGGAATAGAGAAGCACTCCGCCGGGCCGCACGCAGCGGGCGGCGCAGAGGGCGATCTTTCGGGCCGTCTTTTCGATCTCGGGAAAGGCGGCCGGGTCTTTATAGCGGAGATCCGGCTTCTTGCGGATGACGCCGAGGCCGCTGCAGGGCACGTCCGCGATCACGAGATCGGCGGAGTTCTCCAGCGCCGGGTCGAAAACGGAGGCGTCGCGCACGGACGGGGAGACGATCTCCGCCCCGAGACGCGCGGCGTTCGCGGCGATCAGGTCGGCCTTGTGGGGATGGATATCGAAGGCGCGGATGCGCCCGCGATCCTGCATACAGGCGGCGGCGCAAAGGGATTTCCCGCCCGGCGCCGCGCAGAGGTCGAGCACCTCCATGCCGGGCTTCGGCCCCGCCGCGAGCACCGCGGCGACGCTCGCCTTGTCCTGCACCGCGAAGAGGCCTTCGAGAAACTCCGGCATCGCGTCGACGCGGCCCGGATCGGCCAGGGTGCCGCAGACCGGCAGTTCCCCGTCGAGCCGAAGCTTCACGCCGCGGTCGGAAAGGCGTTTTTCCAGCTCCTCCGGCGACGTGCGGAGCGTGTTGACGCGGATCGCGGTGGGCGGCGCGGAATTGTCGGCCTCGAGGAGGGCCGCCGCGCCCGCCTCGCCGAACCGCCCGCAAAACAGGTCCACCAGCCACCGGGGGTGGCCGGTCCGGATGGAGAGGACCTCACGGGCATCCCCTTCGATCGCCGGCGCGCCCTCCGAGGCGACGCGGCGAAGCAGCGCGTTGATATAGCCGGCGGCGGACCGGAGGCCGCGGAGCCGCGCCAGATCCACGGAGGTGTTCACCGCCGCGGAGGCGGGAACGGAATCCATGCACAGAAGCTGGCAGACGCCCAGCCGCAGGATCTGCCGGACCGCCGGGTGCAGCTTTTTCGGGCGCACCTCGGAGCGGGCCGCGATCACGTAATCGATATAGATGCGCATCTCCACGCAGCGGTAGAACAGCCGCGCGGCGAACGCCGCGTCCCTCGCGTCCAGATGCGCCGCGTCCAACGCGTCCTTGATCGCGGCGTCGGCGTAGGCGCCGCCCCGGTCCCAGGAGAAGAGCGCCGCAAGCGCCGCCTCCCGCGCAGGGTCTCTCGTCATGCCGTCGCCCCCAGCCGGGTCCCGGGCGCGAGGCGGCGGCCGTT
>JAEEGL011452130.1_pt1 | contig 10722 bp, 10 predicted proteins | sample 9134231 | NCBI WGS metagenome assembly JAEEGL01 (sample SAMN16246548, study PRJNA631951) | gut metagenome | biome: gut microbiome; feature: rumen; material: fiber-attached | host: Bos | place: Iran: Karaj | collected 2018-10 | reverse complement strand
CACGTCCGTCCAGTTGCTGCCGTCGGCGGACGTGAGCACCTTGAAGCGGACGTAGCCGTCGGACGCCGAAGCGCCGAGCTGCGCCTTGACGAAGAGGCGTCCGTCGATGTCGTCCCCGTTGTAGCGGGTGTCGATCAGCTTGGACGAGATCTCCGTGTTCGCGGCGGCGGCGAGCGCCTTGTTCAGGAAAAAGATAAGTGTCTTGTCGTGCATTGTCTTTCCCTCCTATTAGGCGGAGAACGCGGGCACTTCGGCCTCGTTCACCTTCATCGGGTCCATGATGCGGACGGGGATGCCGTAGAGGCGCTTCTCCTTCCGGGCTTCGACGTGCTGGAACGTGATCGCGTTCCCGCGCGTGAGGCGGCTGAACAGCACGCAGACCTTCTCCCACATCTGCTTGTCCATATAGAAACACTGCTTCACGTCGTCGTCCAGGACGCGCTGCGACAGACGGTCGATCAGCTCGACGTAGGACGCCTCGTAGCCCCTGGTGAGCATGAGGTCGCGCTGGATGTTGCAGATGCGGCCGCCGTAGCGGTAGTCGCGCACCGCGAGGCCGAGCTGCCAGTAGATGTACTGGAGGTAGGCTTCGTAGGTGGCGTCGCCGCCGAGGTCGGGGTCAGCGATGTCCGTCACGCGCTTGTCGCTCTTCTCGATGCCGCCCGTGCCGGAGTTCTCCGGATGGAAGCAGGTGATCGTGTTGGGCGACCAGCCGGCGATCGCGATGGAGCCGAGCTTCGTCTTGGCGCCGGTGTTGCCGGTGAGGCCGAGCGCGTTGAAGACGTAGTGCGCCGACTCGGTGTCGTCCGCCGTCTCGCTGCCGTACGCGCTGTAGTGCTTGAAGAGGCCGTTGATGCCGAGCGGGTTGTCGGAGATCAGACCGTAGATGAGCGCGTTGGCGAGCTCTTCCTTCATGCCCGTGATGTTGGCGCGGATCTCGTCCTCGAGCACCGCGTCCTTGTCCTTGGAGTCGTCATAGAGCTTCTTGTCCACGAGGATCTTCGTGGCCAGGCGCCCGCACGACACCTTGATCTTGGCCTTGCTCCCCTTGTTGGAGGGGATGCCGCCGTAGTACGTGGTCCACACCGGCTTCGGCGTTTCCGTGCGCACCGTGGTCTGGAGCGCGGATCCGTCGTTCGCGGCGATGACCGTGATATCGTCCAGCATCTCGATCTTCTTCGCGACGAGCTCGACGATCCGATGGGCGAAGTTGCCCTTGGGGTCGAGGCCCTTCACGAAGTCAAGGTATGTCAGGACTCTTGTTCCGTTTACCTGCATTTTTCGTGTTTCCTTTCTTGTTTCCGCCGTCGGCCTTGAGTCGCACCCGCGAACCCGTCCTCCGGCAAAATCGTCTTACTTCCAGCTGTCCGCGATGCCCGCGAACCCTGCGGGCTGTCCCGTGGTGCCGCCGCCGACTCCGCCGCCAGACGGCTGGGTGTTCGTCGGGTGGTGCGCGCCGTACCACTTCATCAGTTCAAGGAACTCGGGATCGTTCCCAATCTCCGAGTGGCGGATGACATAGTTCATGACGCCGCCGGGCTTGAACGCAGCGTCGATGCCGGCGTTGATCTGCGCGAAGTCCATCTTGCTGTACTTCTGCACGGCCGCGTCATGCATGCGCTTGTTGTCGGCGAAGCGTTCGGCGTTACGCTGCTTGAACTGCTCCACCTGGTAGCGCGCGAGGGCGTTTACGAGTTTCCCCGCCGTCTCGGGCGTGACGCCTGCCTCCTTGAGGATCGGCGCGACCGCTTTCATGGCGCCTTGGTCCACCTCAACATCCGACGCGATGTCGGTGTCGATCGCGACCTTGCCGTAATCGTCCTCGTTGATTTCGGGCGCGGGCGTGGTGGCAGGCTGCGCGTTCTGCTGTTCGGCTGGCTTGTTGTCGCCGAGCGTGACGCCGTCAAGCGGATCCGCAGGGGTCTCGTCTCCAGCCGGCGCGGGCGCGGGCGCGGCAGCGGTATCCGCAGGCTTCTCGCCGTCCGCTGGTGCGGGCGTGGGCGTGGGCTCGGACGCGGGCGGCGCGCCGTCCGTGCCAGGTTCTGGGTCGCGCAGGCAGCAGTCGCCTGCGAGTATCATCATCAACAGTTTGTTCATGTCTTATCTCCTGATTCTTCGTAACCGAGTCGCGCCTTGGCCTTGGCCTGCGCGACAACTGTAAAGTGTTTCTCCTCGAGTTCGCCGAGGAACTTGGGCCCTCCGTCCGCGATGCAAATGGAGCCCTTGAGGAAGTCCACCACGGACCGCCTGCCCTGCGTGTAGGCGTCCATCTCGTAGGCGCCGACGACTCCACGGTGGAGGCTCCAGTTCACATAGCGGAACCATTGCCTGAAGTCATCGTTGGCCACCAGACGCGACAGAGACGCGCGCAGGTCAGAGAACCGCTGCGCGTCGAGTTCCTTCTGCTCGCGCTCGGCTTCAGGCGATGTCCTGGCGAACGGATCCATTACGCCATGCCTCCCATGCCGTCATTCTGTGCCATTGCCTCTGCGATCGCGCTTCCCGCGTGCTCATCGTCGAGCGGAATGCTCCCGAGATCCTTCGCGGCGGACGCCTGCACCTGCGCCTGGGCGAGTTGTGCCTGCTGTGCGGCGGCCTGCTGGTCGGCCTCGATGGCCTCGGCGACCTCCTCGTCGCTCTTCATGCACGACTCCGGACAGCCAATCAATTCCGCGAGAGTCACGATCATGCGGTCGGCGTCCACGCGGTGCAGCACTTCGGGATTGCCGCCCTTGGCCATGACGGCCGCGACATCGTACACCTGCTGTATGCCGGCAATGACGCTCTGCTTCTGCGCGAGGTGGATCGCGCTCACATACTCCACATCCACATCGGCGAGTTGGTCCGCCTGGTCTGGCGTGAGCGGATTCGGCATGGCGGCGATGGTGTAGCGCGCCATGATGGTGACGAGCGGGTCCAGAAGTTCGGAGTCAAAGAGCGTGGCGACTGGCGCGAGACGCTGCATGGCCTCGCGCACATGTGCCTCCACCTCGGTCGCGGTCATGCGGCCCGTCTCGCCACGCCGCACGGCGTCGATGACCGAGAAGGCGTCGTTGTAAAAGAGTCGTGCGATCTCCTGCGCGGCGTCTGCGCGCTCCTCGCGAGCCCCCTCTGGGCCTGGAGGATTCGGGAACACGGGAATGACAGGAGCCCTCTGCTGGTCCCCGAAGCGCGCGTAGTTGACCGCGCCACGATAGAGACGCAGGCCCTCGTCCTTCATCTCGTCCGCAGCCACGACGGCGGGCTCGGACTGCCGTCCGACGATATTGAGTTCGTCGAACTTGAAACTCTGGCAGCCGCGCGCGAGGTCGAGCGCGTCAATGCCAGGACCGAGACCGTAGGCGTCACCGTCCTCGCACTCCATGCGCGGCGCCACGAACGGCTTCACGGAGAAACCGACAGCACGCAGGAACCCGTGGTTCGTGTGCCCCTCGGCGTTCTTGAGCCAGAAGATTGAGCGGTAGACGGTGTCATCGCTCATGTCCAGTTCGCGCGCGATCGGATCGTGCACCTTGTCATCGCCCGTCGCGTTGGGCTCGATGAGGTTGCACACTTCAAAGCGCGTCGTCGGATCCTTCTCCGCGTCCAGGATGTACTGGGGCATGAGGTCGCGTCCGAACTTGCGGATGATCTGTCCCGCCGTCCACGCGAACCTGCGCACGACCGTGTCCACCGTGCCGTCCTCGCCCACGCCGAGCGCGTAGGTGCCGATGCGCAGAGTCGTGGCCCTCGCGATGCGCTGTTCGTCCGCCGTCACAATCATGCAGCCGAAGCCGCAGGTGAGCAGATGCTTGTACAAACGATGGAGCATGGGATAGGCGTTGGACCGACTGAATGTCCAGCGCGTAGCCTGGGTGAGGCTGTCGAGCAGTTGACGCTGTTCGTGCGTCGTCTCGCCGTCAGGCACCATGAAGTCGGGCAACTTGAATCGGAACCACGGCGTGGTCGGGCTGGTGAGGTTGCCGTGGAATCCAGCCGCGCCCCGACGCATGCAATCCATCGGAATCGTGGTGAGCATGCGGTGGTCATCGTCGTGTTGGTAGCCGTCAGCCATCTCCTCGACGCCCTTTTGGAGTCCGGGGATCGCGGCAGGGTAGAACTCGCGCGCCACATCGAGGAGGAGCGGCTTGCGCTTCTCAAACGCCGTGAAGAGTTTCGTCTCCTTGTGGCGACAATGCTTGGATATGAGCGCGCTGTCCATCTTACGCTCCGAGTTTGGACGCACGATCGCCGAACGAAGACCATGTCGAGCGAATGCCCGTGAGCCGGCTACGCGCAAGTTGCTGGTTCTGCTGCGCGGTCTGCGTGTCCACCGATATGTCGCGCATGACGGCGGGCGTCACCACCTCGGTCTGCGGAGTCTGCACCGTCGGCGCCAGGGGCGCGCTGGACGCGGCCGACTGCTGGACGGTCTGCTGCGACTTCACGGCCTTTGCCTTTGAACTGCCAGATTTGTGTCCCATTTTCGCTCCTTCGATGGTTGTCCTTGTGTGCGCGAACATAATACACCCATGCACGCAAAAAAATTGTTTCCGCGCTTTAAGAAAAAACTTAAAAGCGCGAAACGAACGCAATGAACGAAACAGAGGGGTCAAAAAAAATTTAAATTGGCCCTTTTTGCGCTTGACAGGGTTTCCGTCAGCGCGCGAAAAGACGCCCACTCGCCTCGCGTCTGGTGCTCCGGTCGTCGCGGATCGCGCGGCCCGCTTCAGGTGGCGTGAAACTCGAGAGCAATTCCTCGTCCGTGAGGTCCGCCATGCAGTCAATCATGTCGTCATGCGGGATGGATGACTGGTCGCCCGTGTACAGCAGGAGTTCGTCCTCGACCAGTTCCTGCGTGAGGTCGTACGACTTGACATCTGGCGGCGTGCCGTTCCCGAGATCCACCACGCGCGTGCGAATAAGTTTGAGCGGAAGCACAATCTCCCGCTTCGCGAACGGCACGACGAGCCGCATGATGCGGAAGTCCTTGTTCGTGGTGTGGTGCAGTTCGCGCACGGTGAAGTGGTAGAGCCTGCGGTCCATCTCCATGCGCAGGGCCTCCACATCGCTCATCGGTCCGACCTGCTCCCACCACACGCACTCCACCTTGCGCGGGCCTCCGAACCGCTCCACCAGACGGAACAGTTCCTGTATCTTCTCCGCCAGGTTGAGTCGCGCGTGCACGCCATCGAGCAGGTAGTTGCGTCCGTCTCGGTTCTTTCCCCATACCTGGATGCAGGTGTAGTCGCTACCCTGCTTCTTCGACTTCGCGCCGTCCACAAGAATCACGATCCGCATCTGTCGCCAGTCAATTTCGCCCGTGTAGTACTCCAGCCACTCGCGGCGGAACACGGTCGTGCCCGCACGGCGCGGATCGCAGTCGAGAAGGGCAGCGGCCTGATACGGGCCCAACTGCGACCGCTGCATGGAGTACCAGGACTTATTGTAGTGCTCGGGGAAGAGCGTATCCCAGCCGCCAGGACCGCTCTTGTGCGCGGGATAGACGAGGGATTCGTAACGCGGGTAGTCGGGATTTTTCGCCATCTCTGCGTAAATGCGGCCCACCAGATCGTCCACATGCCAGCGCGTGGATATAACGATGATGATGTGCGCGGGCGCGTTCGTGCGCGTGCAGATGTCCGTCTTGAACGATTCCCACACCTTGTCGCGCACGGCCTGACTCTCGGCCTCCTCCGCGTTCTTGCAGTAATCGTCCACGATGATGAGGTTGCCGCCCTTGCCCGTGATGGATCCGCCGAGGCCCTGCGCGTACACGCTCGAGACAGAATCCTTGATGCGCCATTCGTCCGTGGCGTTCTTGTTTGGGTCTATGCGCATGCCAGGGAACAGCCGTTCGTACGCCTCGCCCTCGACGATTGACTGAACATTGGACGAGAATCCCTTGACGAGCGAGGATCCATACCCGCTCATGATGACATTCGGCTGCATGTCGCGACAACATCCCAGGAAGAACGCAGGTAGCGCGCGGCTTGCGATGTCGCTCTTGCCGTGACGGAACGGCAGACTGATGATGATGTAAGTGTTCTTGCCCGCACGGAAGTCCCAGACGGCCTTCGTGAGCCGCGCGCAGATCTCGCGCGTGTGGCGTCCGATGTGCAGAGGACCTGGCATCCACCAGCAATACTGCAAGAACGCCAGCAGGTTTCCCTGGGCCATTCTACGCAGCAGTTCGATCTGCGCTTCCCTCGCCCCGATCATCCCTCCTCCTCACTTGCTGTAGTACGCTTGCTGTCCTCTCCGTCCTCCACCACCTCGGCCTCGATCGTCCGCTGCTCCTGGTCGATGATGGCGCGCAAGTCCTCTGCGCTCATGGCCTCAACGCCACGCGGCACGAAGTCTTCGGACGGGTCGCCGTTCTTCAGCACGGTCTCCTCGGGCGCGTTCAATCCCTTCAGTTTCGCGAGGACCTCGAGGCCCTTGAGCGCGCCCTTGGACAGCAGGAGCCCGGCACGATCTGCCTCGAGCACGCGCGTGTAGAGGCGGTCGGCAAGATCTTCTCCGCGCCTCTCCCACATTTCGCGATTCTTGCGTTTCGCTTCTCCAGCCAGTTCCGCGATCCGGCTGATGATGTCGGCGCGCTTCTGGAGACGGCTCGCCCGGTTATCCACCGAATGCTCGCGCCGAGCGTCCACCAGCGCGACGCTGAACGCCTCGGAATAAGCGTCGCGCGCGGTCTTTCCGTGGGCCATCAGCGCACAGAACCGCTCCTCCATCAGTGTCAAACCGAGACGCCTCACGGGCACCTCCCGTTTACTCCCGAAAACACCCTGTTTTCGGGCCGTGAAATAGATGCCTCACAAATCCCAATATAAATCCTCATCTCCATTTCCTCCTTCTTCTTCTTCCACGCCTAAAGGGGAGCGGGGTACGCGCGCGCGCGTGCTAACGCCCGCGCCCTCGTCCGTGGCGTCTGGTGGGTTAGGTGGATTAAAAGGGTTGTTTTCCACAAACCCGTGCGTGTACGCGCTCTCATGGGTTTTAGGAAAAGTGGGTTTAGAATCCACCAAACCCACCGACATCTGACCGAGCGCGGTCATCCCCCTGAAGGTGTAGACGCTCCGACCCTCGCGAAGTTTCGGCTCGTCCATGCGGAAAATGAGCGAGAACTGCCGCATGTACTTGTTGAACGCCTTGCCGACACGCCGTGAGGAGTAGATGCTCTTCGTCTTCTCGTCCTCGTCATCGCCCTGCTTCGCGATGATGAGTTCGGACATCTCGCCGGCGGTCCCGCTCCACTCGTAGTCCTTGTCGGACAGCACGCTCATGATCTCCTTCGTCACGGCGTCGTTCATGAGCGGGAGGATGGCCTTGTCGGCCTCCGCCGCACCAAGGGCCTTAACGACGCCCTCATCGTCGCCGATGGCGCGGCCCACGCGCACGGAGAACTCCCCGTAGTCCGGGTGCCGCCGGTTGATCGACTTGTCCACAGGCGCCTTGTCGAGCAGGGCCTTGGCGAGTGTGCGCGCGATCCAGGTGAGGTACTCGTCGCGGTTCGCGGCGATCTCGGCCGAGAGTTCTGCGTCCTGGGAAACATTGCGGTTCAGCGTGAGCGGGATCGTGATGAGTCGGTCCGCGAGTCCGCCGTTGCCCTCCGTGGAGAAGATGGGGTTGTTCGAAGTCAGGATGATGTGCGCGTTCGCCCGCAGAATGGACACGCCAAATGTGGTGTAGAGCGTGCGGCGCTTCGTCTGGCCGTCCGTGGCAGCAGTCTGCAAGGTGTCGCTGGCCCACTTCACCTTCGTGTCGAAGTTATCAAAGACTTCCAACTTGCCGTCGTTGACCGTCGCCCAGAAGGCGTCGAGCCCTTTGTCGCCGTCTTCAATCTGTTGCACTGATAGATCGAGCGCGCCGTCCTGACGCATTCCCAATATTTCCTTGATGCCCTTGGCCATGCGCGTCTTTCCGCTGCCGGCGCCGCCCGTGATGAGAAGGGGAGGCTTCGTCGCATGGCACGCGAGGAGGTTCATCGTCCAGAGACGCACATTCATGAGCCCGTTCGCGTCCGCGAAACTCGCACCCGTGAAAATCTTGGCGGACGCAAACGGATCCTTGCCATCGCCGTCGCAGAGGTGCCAGGGCGCGAGGGTCTTGCCACGCAAGAACACAACGCCGTCCGTGCCGTTCTGCACCATCTCGCACTTGCCGTCCTTCACGCGGCACATTTCCGTGTCGCCGTTGGAGATGTACACCGCGTCTCCGCGCCGCTCCCAACTGTTGCCAGGCCGCACGCCTTGCGCGTAGTCGCTGACGGCAATCTGCTTGACGAGCCCGAGAACCTTGCCGAGGTCGCCTTTCTTCGGATCGACATCCTCCATGCGCGCGTGCCGGGCCACGAAGGCGTAGAACTCGTCGCTCATGATCCGCATGAGCGTGCAACTGTCTGGATCTCGGTCGAGGAACATGCAGGTGCCGAAGTCCCGGTAGTCGCTGTGCCAGAAGAAACTGCCGCGCATCAGGAGCCAAAGCGCCGCGCTCCATGCTTTCAACCGGGCGTAGACGCCGCGCGGCAGTTCGTTGTTCGGGCATTTCTTGCTGACGGCCGTCACGCTGTAGGTAAGAACCTGCTCAACCGTCCAACCGTACTCGAGTTCCAGACGCGCGAAACGCCCGCCGCCGATATCGAAATCCACCGTCCACGCTTTACGCTCTTCACCAGGGGTGCGGGGAGCAGGACCGCCGAATCGGTCGGGACGACGCTCCTCGTCTGCGGTATCAGATGCGGCTTCGCGCGCGCTTTTTTCAGCGCGCGCAACATCCGTGGATGTGCCGTCGAACTCCCACTCCGTCGGCCAGGGCTCGGCGTTCTTCATCGCCTCCATGAACGCCGCCTTATCAGCCGGCAATCCAGCCGCACGCCTCGCCTCCACCCAGTCGGTGTAGTCCTTGGGCTTCGCTTCTCCGACCTTGGGCATCACCATCAACTTGATCCGTCCCTTGTAGCCCTGCTCGAGCAACTGTCTCCGAACATCCCAGGCGTGCTTCTGGCCGACGAGGCTCCTGTCGTTGTCTGCCACGATGATGACGCCTGGCGCGCCATCGAACCACCTGCCCCATCCCTCCGGGAACATGTAGCCCCACTTGCCGGCGCCCGCGACATTGCAGGTGGCCGCACAGCCGACCGTCTGCTCGACCGTCAGCACATCCTTCTCGCCCTCAACCACAACGATGGTCTTTCCCGCCTTTGCGGCGGAGACCACGCGCGGCAGACGGAACGGCACGCGCGTGATCTTCTTCTTGGAGAGTCCGTAACTCCATCCGTACGGCGAGTTCGGATCGGGCGTCTTGATCACGAAGGTCTTCTTGCCGTCATCCTTCACATACCTGCATGACTTGTAGAGCACATGACCTGCTTCGTCCGTGTACTCATAGTCGCACACCCAGGTGCCGAAGCGACCCTTGGCCGTTCGGGGCTCCTGCTTCTCGGGCATGAGGTCGCGCATCTTGAGCCCGATGGCAGACACGACGGCCTCCGCGCCGCACCCAGCATGGCAATGGACGAGCCATCGCCCGTCATCGCCCTTGCCGATCGAGAGCGAGGCGTTCGCGTCATCGTGCGCGGGGCACCGGGCCACCCACCCGCCGCCTGACCTCTGCACGCCCTCGAACTTGGCCAGGAAATCACCCTCGGATATCATGGCCGTCTCCTTGCTGTCGTACGCTTGCTGTCAAATCACTCATCATCCTTCAGCACCTCCAGCACCTGGATGTCGCGCATTTCAGCGAAGTCGCGCGGCCTGGGTCGGTCGTATGAGCGGTCGTCCATGACCAGCCGATAGCGCACATTGCGCTCGGCCTTGCGCGCGCTCACGGCGAGCGTGCGGCGCGTGCCGCAGTCCGTCTTGACAGTCCACCAAGCCTTCTCTTCCATGCCGCGCTCCTTTCACCTAGAATGTCACCGTGGCCGTCAGCGTCGCTGCGGCCATCCAGTAAATGAACCTGCGCCAGTCGCCGTACGCGGCGTACACGCCCGCCGCGCACACATCCAGCGAGATCAGGATAGTGGGGAACAGCCTCGTCATGCGGCCTTCCTCCGCTTCTTGAACCGCAGGTGCTCCGCCTTGAGACAGGCCGCGATCTGCTTCGCAAGGGCGTGTATCTCCTCGGGAGCGCGCTCGTTGCCCTTGAGATAGCACTGCCGCACATTCCACTTCTTGCGTCCGATCTCGATGTCGCAGTAGGATTTCCCGTTGCGCGTGAGCATGATGACGAGCGCGTCCCCGGTCACGATCGCTCGACCGTAGGTGCCGCACCCGACGCAGTTCCCCATGCGCTTGCCCTCTTCGCGCAGTTCCTTCTGCGACTTCGCAAGAATGATTGTGTAGCCGCAACCCTTCAGCGTGGCCGAACGCTTCAGCGACTTCTGGAACGCCTCGAGTTCGGCCATTCTCGTCTTCATCATCTCGGCGATGCGGCGTTCCTCGGCCTCGATCGCGGCCTTCCGCTCGGCCTCGGCCAGACGCTCCTGCCGGCGGCGCCTGCGCTCCTCGGCGCGCTCGAGTTTCGCGGACAGCGCCTCAAGTGCCTCCAGCCGAACCATGAACGCCTGACGCCCGCCGCGCACGGGCGGATAGAGCGTGCCCTCGTTCTTGAGGTCATGTCCCGTGCGCAGGGCGTACTTGAGGTAGCGGCCGTACTCGGCAGAGGATATCCGCCACTTCCGGAACAGCTTAATCAGCCGGTCGTAGTCGAGCCGCACCTTCTCCTTGCTTGGCCAGAGGT
>JAEEGL011127468.1_pt1 | contig 10722 bp, 8 predicted proteins | sample 9134231 | NCBI WGS metagenome assembly JAEEGL01 (sample SAMN16246548, study PRJNA631951) | gut metagenome | biome: gut microbiome; feature: rumen; material: fiber-attached | host: Bos | place: Iran: Karaj | collected 2018-10 | reverse complement strand
GACACGCCCTCCACCGCCTCCAGGGCCCGAAAGTCCGTGAAGTTCGACAGGCGGGGCAAGCGGATGACGGCGATGTCGATGAGCTTGGCCGCCCCATTGGTGAGCCGCTCGGAAAGGCTGTCCTCGTCGTCGATGTCCAGCTTCACGTAGGGCACCACCCCCACCACGGGGATGTGGATGAGGTCCTCCAACTGCCGGAGGCCGGGGGTCAAAATGCGCTCGTCCCCCCGAAACTTGTTGATGACGACGCCCTTGACCATGGCCCGCTCTTCTTCGTCCAGCAGGGCCACGGTACCATAGAGCTGGGCGAAGACCCCGCCTCGGTCGATGTCCCCCACCAGGAGCACGGGAGCTTTGGCCGCCCGGGCCATGCCCATGTTCAAGAACACGTCGTCGTTCTTCAAATTGATCTCCGCGGGGCTCCCGGCTCCCTCGATGACGATGACGTCGTTCTGGGCAGACAGGGCGTCGTAGGCCTTCATGACCTCCGGAAGCAGCTGCCGCTTGATGGCGAAGTAGTCCCGGGCACTCATCTGGCCCCAGACCTCGCCGTTTACGATGATCTGGGAACCCATATCGTTGGTGGGCTTCAAAAGGATGGGGTTCATGAGCACCGAGGGCTCTACCCCCGCTGCCTCCGCCTGGACCACCTGGGCCCGGCCCATCTCGAGGCCCTCCCTTGTGATGAAGGAGTTGAGGGCCATATTCTGGGCCTTGAAGGGAGCCACCTTGAGCCCATCCTGACGGAACACCCGGCAGAGGCCCGCTGCCAGCAGGCTCTTGCCCGCGTTGGACATGGTGCCCTGGACCATGATCGACTTTGCCATTTATACCTCCTTGGCGCAGGCGCGCAGGAATCTTTCGACCAGCTTTGGATCTGAGGGATAGTAGAGGTGCGGGAAGCCCATGAGCAGCAGGCTCCGGCTGTGGCCGCAGTCCCAGCCGCGGCTGCCCGTGGGCTTCTGGGCGTGAAGGACGTCGCCGCAATCTTCGCTTTCATAGTAGTGGAACTCATGGCCCCGGACGGCCTCGCCCGCCGGGAGAAAGGCCGTGTCCTCGTTTGCCGTCAGCGTGATATAGCCGAAGCGGCCCAGCTTCTTCGTGCGGTACGCTTTGGCGTCCAGGGCCCCGGCCATGGGCCAGAAGCAGCCCTCCATGTCCTCCAGCTCCCGGTGGAGGTAGAGGAAGCCGCCGCACTCGGCCAGGCAGGGCATGCCGTTCTCTATGGCCTGACGGATACCCTGCCGCATGGGCTCGTTTTCAGACAGCTCCCGGGCGTACAGCTCCGGGTAGCCCCCGGGCAGGATCAGACCCCGGGTCCCCTGGGGCAAGGCCGAATCATGGAGGGGAGAGAAGAAAGCTATATCAGCGCCGAGGTCGCCCAACACGTCCAGATTGTCCTGATACAGGAAGCAGAAGGCCTCGTCCCGGGCCACGGCGATCTTCGTTTTGGGCATGGGCGGCACAGGCGATGCGGCAGGCGCGGCCAGGGCCGGGGCCTCTGAAGCCAGGGTCAGAAGTCCATTTAGGTCCACCGACTGTTCCAGCAGGGCGGCCAAATTATCCAGCTTCTGGCCGAGATCGGCGATCTCCCCCGGCGTGACCAGGCCCAGATGCCGGCTCTTGATCATCAGCTCCGGGACTTTGGGCACATAGCCAAGGGGTCGAACGCCCAGATGCTCCACCTCCGGTTTGAGGGCGGCGAAGACCCCCTCGGACATGCGGTTGAAAATCACGCCCCGGATGCGGCTGTCGGGCCGGAACCGAAGGAAACCGGTCAGAGTGGCGAGGGCTGACAGGCTTTGGCCCCGGCTGTCCACAATCAGTACCACGGGAGCGTCCAGAGCTTTGGCGACCGCGTAGGAGGAAGCCTGGTCCGTGGCGGCCCCCAGGCCGTCGTAGTAGCCCATGACCCCCTCGATAAGGCTCACTTCGGCCCCCGCCGCGCGGCGGCAGAAGAGGCGTTTGAACTGATCCTCGGGGCTGAAAAACAGGTCCAGGGTACCTGAAGGCACGCCCACCACCTTCTCGTGGAACAGGGGGTCGATGAAGTCCGGCCCGCACTTGAAGGCCCGGACCGCCCTGCCCCGGTTTTTGAGGGCCCGCAGCAGGCCACAGACGATGGTGGTCTTGCCACTGCCCGAACTGGGGGCGGCAAAAAGGACGCGGGGGCTATTCATGGCATCCTCCTCGGCAAGAGAAGAGACACACCGGGTTCTGGGCGGTCATCAGGTGGTAGCTTCCCACCTGGCGGCCCCGGGACACGGACAGCTCCACGATCTCCACGTCCTCCACGGGCAGGGTCTTCACGGCGTTCAGGGCCACGGTGAAGGTCTCCGCCGTCACCGTGTTCACCACGATGCGGGCGGTGGAGTTCTTTTCAAGGACCAGGGCCATGATATCCTTCAGCTCTCCCCCGCTGCCGCCGATGAACACGTGGGTGGGGGCGGGCAAGTCCCGGAGGGCGTCGGGAGCCAGCCCCGGCACCACGGTAACATTGGTTACGCCCAAATGCTTTTTATTCTGCTCGATGAGGTCGCAGGCCTCCGGTTTGCGCTCAATGGCGTAGACCTGGCCGTCCTCAGCCACCTCCGCCATCTCCAGCGAGAAGGAGCCCGTGCCCGCGCCTACGTCCCAGCAGAGGGCATCCTTCGTCAGGCGGAGTTTACTCAGCGTCACGGCCCGGACCTCGGACTTGGTCATAGGCACCTCGGTGCGGAGGAAATCCCCGTCGGGGCGGCCCTGGGTCAAAACGGCGTTTTTCGCCTCGGGATTTTCCACCAATACGAGAGCCAGGGGGGCGAAGGTCTGTTCCGCCAGCTCTCCGGCGGTGCCCCGGACGATGCGCTCCTGGGGATAGGACAGGTTCTCGCCCACGGTCACGAGAAGGTGCCCGAGGCCGTTGTCTTGCAGGGCACAGAGAAGGTCTGAAACGCCCCTGTCCCCGCCCACCAAAAGGATGGCCTTGGGGGACCGGCGGATCTTCGTGATATAGTTGCACGTCCTGCCGTGGACGGAGAGGAGCAGGGCGTCGTCCCAGCTGGTACCGGCCTTGGCAGCAAAATACTGAATGGAGGAGATGCCGGGCAGGACGGTGGGATCAAGGTCCTGGATGAGGGGCAGCAGGCCTTTGGTACCGCTGTAGAAGCCCGTGTCCCCGGACATGGCCACCACGATGTTCTCACAGGGCTCGGTCCGCAGGAGGGTTTCGATATCCTTGGCCGCCACGGCGTTCTGCACGGGCTTTGCAAAGCGGCTCAGGGCGTCGGTGACGCGCTTCGCCCCCAGGATCAGGTCCGCCGCCTGGCAGGCCTGCTCTGAGGCAAGGGTCAACGTGCCGGGTTCGCCCATGCCCAGGCCTAAAATGGTGATATGCTTTTTCGTTTTGGCGTTCCAGCCACAGCGCTGGCCCAGAAGCCGCAGGCACTCAGCTACGCTGACCCCCTCCTCCCGGAGGGGACGGCGGATGACCACGGGCGTCACGCCGCATGCTTTGGCGGCCCGCAGCTTCTCCCCGAAGCCCCCGGCTGCGCCGGTGTCCTTGGTGACCATGTACCGAACGTCCAGCATCCGCAGCATGGCCTCGTTGATCTCCTGTGTGAAGGGGCCCTGCATGCAGATCAGGCGGCTCCCCTCGAAACCCAGTTCATAGGCGATTTGTGTCGAGGCGGGCAGGGGCAACACCCGGGCGTAGAGCCGGGTCTTCCAGTCGGTGACGGCGGTATAGGCGGCAAGCTCCTTGCTGCCCACGGTGAGCAGCACACTGCCTTCGGTGGAGTTAAGAAAGTCCACAGCCCCCTGGGTATCGTCCACCAGGACACAACCGATGAGGTCCCCATGGTCCTCCCCGCGCAGGACCCGCAGGTAGTCCACACCCTCTTGGGCGCAGACGGTTTTCAGGGTCTTCGTCACCTCCGCGGCGTAGGGGTGGGTGGCGTCGATGACCAGCTCCGCCCCCGTGTCCCGGATCAGGGCGGCGATGCCGTCCCCGTCCTTGCGGCCGCTGACCACATGGACGTTCTCTGCGGGATCGATAAGGGTCTCCCCATACTCCGTGGCCACGCTGACGGTCAGCTCGATATCCTTCCCCCGGCACCCTTCGGCGATCTTTCGGCCCTCGGTGGTGCCCGCAAACAGCAGCGCCTTAATCATGGTCGTACCCCCGGGGCGTGACCATCTTGCCGTTGATGACCCTGGTCTGGGAATTGCCGATGAAGACCGTGGAGAACATGTCAACGGGGGTGTCACGTAATTCTTTCAACGTCATGACCTGAGTGTTCTCCCCCTCCCGGCCGATGTTCTGAGCCACGCCGCAGATGGTCTCGGGGGACGCGGATCCCATAACGATGTCGCAGGCCTGCTGTAAATAATCCTTTCGCTTGTGGCTGGAGGGGTTGTAGAGGCAGATCACGTAGTCCGCCGCGGCCGCCGCCCTAAGGCGTTTCTCGATGGTCTGCCAGGGGGTCATGAGGTCGCTGAGGCTGATGCCGGCGAAGTCGTGCATGAGCGGCGCGCCAAGGATGGCCGCACCACTCAGGACCGCGGATACGCCGGGGATGGTCTCCACCTCCACACCCGGGTATTTCACCGCCAGCTCTTCACAGAGGCCGCTCATGCCGTAGACTCCCGCGTCGCCGGAGCACACCATGGCCACGGTCTTGCCGGAAGCCGCCTCCTGTAGGGCCAGCGCCACCCGCTCCACCACCCGGCGCATGGGGGTGGTCAAAAAGGTCTTGTCGGGAAAATGGTCCCGCACCAGGTCCACGTAGACCGTGTAGCCCACGATCACGTCGCTTTCGCCCAGGACCCGGGCGGCCTCATGGGTCATGCCCTCGAACTTGCCAGGGCCGATGCCTACTACGTACAGCTTACTCAAATCGGATCGCCTCCTCTTGCTTTGCCAGGGCGAAGGTCATGCCGTTCTCCGCCACTTTTCTTACAACCAGCGTGCCGCCGGACGCCAGCACCGCCGCCCGCTCGCATACGGAATCCACGCCCGTGGTCTCTTTCACAAAGGCCGAGGCGGTGAAGTCTCCGGGGACCTCCTTCAACGCCTCCGCCGAATAGGTCACGAAGGGCAGGCCCAGCTTTTCAGCGAGGGCCACGAGCCCCGGTTCGTCCTGCTTGAGATCGATGCTGACCAGGGCCTTGAGCTCATGAAGCCCCACGCCGCAGCGGTCCAGGTTATCCATCAAAAACGCTTCCAACTCCGCTTCGCTCTTGCCCTTTCGACAGCCTAGGCCCGCCGTGTACCGGTGAGGGATGAGCCGCAGGGTGCGGGGAAAGGGTTTCTCGTCTGTCGGGGAGATCAGGATGCCCAGGTCCGCCTCGCCCTCCGTCAAACCTTTGGGCAGAGGGCCGGATACAGGCAGATCTGCGCGAAGGCCCACTTTTTCCCCCGAAAGCAATGCAGCGGACACGGCCTTGGCGAGAGTCATATCCTCGATGAATAGGTCGTTCGCTTTGGCGAACACGTCCACAGCAAAGAGGCCGTTCACGTCCGTGGCCGTGGTCAGCACGGGGGTGGCCTTGAGCTGTGCCGCCAGGTCTTCCGCGAGCGCGTTGGCCCCGCCGAGATGCCCGCTGAGCAGGGGGACGACGAAGGTCCCCCCTTCGTCGATGACCAGCACCGCCGGGTCCGTCCGTTTGTCCCGCACGTGGGGGGCGATGGCCCGGACGGCGATGCCGGAGGCGCAGACGAACACGAGGGCGTCCGCCTGTCGGAACCCCTCTCCGGCCCATTCCGAGGCGGACTGGGTCAGGGGCTCGTCCCCCGCCCCGCAGAACTTAGGCAGGGCGAAGGTCCGGCAGCTGTGGCCCGTTGCCCGCAGTATACCGGCTATTCTGGTCCCCAGGGCTCGGCCCCGGGCGGTGTAGGAGATGAGCCAAACAGTCATGGGACTACTCCTTCGCGGCGCGAAATTCGGTGGTGAAGGTGGGGTCGTAGAGCTTGGAACGGGCGTAGCCGCTCTGTTTCACCGCGTCCCCCACGATGATGAGAGCGATCTTAGAGATGCCGTTCTCCCGGGCACAGTCGGCCAGGGTGCCCACGGTGCAGAGGCATGTCTTCTCGTCGGGCCAGCTGGCCTTATAGACGATGGCCGCCGGGGTATCCTCACGATAGCCGCCGAGTAGCAGCTCCGCCTGGGTCTTCTCAAGGAGCCCCGCGCTCAAAAACAGCACCATGGTGGCCCCGTGGGCGGCGAAGGACCGAACGCTCTCCCGCTCGGGCACCGGGGTCCGACCCGCCATGCGGGTGATGACGACGCTCTGGGAGATATCCGGCAGGGTATACTCCATCTTCAGGGCCGCCGCCGCACCAGAAAAGGCGCTGACGCCGGGGCAGTAGTCGTAGGCGACGCCCCGCTTGTCCAGCTCGTCCATCTGCTCCCGAATGGCTCCGTAGAGGCAGGGGTCCCCGGTGTGGAGTCGGACGGTGTCGAGGCCCGCCGTCTCCGCGTCAAGCATGACAGAGAGCACCTCTTCCAAGGTCATCTTGGCGCTGTCGTAGACCCGACAGGTCTCCTTCCTATAATCGAGCAGGGCCGGGTTCACCAACGACCCCGCGTAGATGATCACGTCCGCCGCTTCCAGCAGGCCCTTCCCCCGCACGGTGATCAGGTCCGCCGCGCCGCAGCCCGCGCCTACAAAATGTATCATACCTTCCCTCCTTGTCGTATCCAGTCTTTGGCCGGGCCTGTAGCGCACAGGGGGCCGTATCCGTCGGAAAACACCAGCACGCCCACGGTCAAGAGGCCCTTCACCCGGGCGGTCACGTACAGGTCGATCCGCTTGGCCATGACCTCCATGGCCCTGTCCAGCAACCCTTTTTCGCGGATGATCCGCAGCATCTCGTCGGTGGTGACGCACTCAAGGATGGCCCTGGCCGTGTCCCCGTCGGCGCCCGCTCGGAGCGCGCAGGCGGCCATCAGCTCCGCCCGGCCGTCCCCCTCCCGGGAGTGGGTGTTCATGATACCGCCGGAGAGCTTCACCAGCTTCCCGATATGGCCCGCCAGCAGGACCTCCGTGAAGCCGACTTCAACCGCCGTATCCAGGGCCTTGCCGATATAGTTGGAGACCTTGACGATGCGCTCCTCGCCGATGCCGAAGGTGTCCCGGAGAAAGTCCGTGCCGTAGTTACCTGGGGCCAGGATCAGCCGCTGATCCCCCAAAGCTTTCCGCTGGCGAATTTCCAGGCGGATGCTGTCCACCAAAGCTTCCTCGCTCATGGGCTCCACGATACCGCTGGTGCCCAAGATGGAGATGCCCCCCACGATGCCCAGCCGGGGGTTGAAGGTCTTTTGTGCCAGGGCCTCTCCCTCGGGGACAGAGATTACCACATCCACGCCCCGCACCTCCTCGATCTGGTCCAGGGCCTCCCGGACCGCCTGCTCGATCATAGCCCGGGGCCCAGGGTTGATGGCCGCCGCCCCCACGGGCACCTTGAGTCCGGGTTTGGTGGCCCGGCCTACGCCCTGGCCGCCGTCGATATGGATGCCGGGCGCTTTCGAGATGCTTATCGCAGCGTAGACCAGAGCTCCGTCGGTCACGTCCGGGTCGTCGCCGCTGAACTTCCGCACGGCGCACCGGGAGGCGCTGCCTTCCCGGGCCGCCTCCTCCACGGGCAGTTTTAGGTCGATGCCCTTGGGGGTGTGTATCTGCACCGTTTTGGGGGCCCGGCCCGTCAGCAGGTACAGGGTAGCCGCCTTGGCCGCCGCCGCTGCGCAGGTGCCGGTGGTGTAGCCGAAGCGGAGCTTCTTTCCGTCCACCAGAGCGTAGTGGCCCTCTATGCCCGTCTCAAACATGCAATACCTCCTTGATGGCCCCCAGCAGCGCCTCATTTTCCTCATGGGTGCGGACGGCGATCCGATAGTCCCCGGGCCGCAAGCCCCGGTAGTTGGCGCAGTCTCGGATCAGCACGCCCCGAACCAGCAGCGCTTCATAGAGCCCGGTTGCGCCGGAGAAGAACAGGAAGTTGGCGTCCCCCAGCAGGACTGTGAAGCCCAGGGCGGTCAGCTGTTCATACAGCCAGAGCTTCTCCTGGCGGTACAACGCCCGCGCCTTTTGGGGCCAGTCGGGGCAGTTCAAGGCCGCCAGCCCCGCCGCCTGGGCCATCGTGGACACGTTCCAGGGCTGACTGAGGCGGCACATGACTTCCAGCAGCGCCCTGTTCATGCATACGCCGTAACCCAGCCGTAGCCCCGCCATGCCATAGGCTTTGGTGAAGGCGCGCAGGAGGAAGACCCGGTCTCCGTCCCGCAGTTGGGACGTCAGGGAGAAGGCCCTGTCCTCGTCGGTGAGCTCGAAGAAGCATTCGTCCAAAAACAGCCAGGTCCCCGTCTTCCGACACCGATCCAGGATCTTCAGCAGCAGCCCCTTTTCCACGGACCGACCCGTGGGGTTATTGGGGGAGCAGAGCATCAGGAGGTCCGTCTCGGGGCCCATGGCGTCCAGGATATCCTCGGTCAACCGGAAGCCGTTCTCCCGGCTCAACGGATAAAAGGCCGGTTCGCAGCCCGTGGCGATGAGGGCGCTCTCATAGTCCGCAAAGGAGGGCACCGGCAACAGGGCCCGCTTCGGTTGCAGCGCCGCGGCGAACTGATAGATCAACTCCGCCGCCCCATTGCCACAGATCACGTGGCCCCTATCCACCCCGTTCATCGCTGCCAGCTTCTCCCGCAGGGTACCGCAGTAGGGGTCGGGGTAGACGGAGAGGTCCTCCTCCGCCGCCCGGACCGCCGCCTTCACCGCCGCCGGTGCGCCAAAGGGGTTCACATTGGCGGAGAAATCCAGCCGGATGGGCCGGGAGTAAACGTCGCCGCCATGGACATAGCCCGAATCTAAGATCATAGCAGCACCCCCAATAGAACGATCACGCCGTACACAAGGAGCAGCAGCCCGCTGGTCCCATACATCAGCTTGCAGGCCCTGGTGACGTCCGCCCCTTCGATGGGCCGGGTGGGATCGCCGATGGTGGGCTTTTTATGGACCACGCCGAAGTAGCTGGCGTTGCCCCCAAGCTGCACCCCCAAGGCCCCGGCGCAGACGGACTCGCATTGGGCGGAGTTGGGGCTCGTGTGGTTGCGCCGGTCCCGCCGCCAGACGCGCCAGGCGTTTCTGCCGTCCAGCTTCAAAAGAAACGCCGCGCCGATCATGGAGAGGGCCGACAGCCGGGCGGGGACATAGTTCGCCCCGTCGTCCATTTTGGCGGCCCAGCGGCCGAAGTTCAAATATTTTTCGTTCTTATAGCCCACCATGGAGTCCATGGTGTTCACAGCCTTGTAGAAGAGGCCGCCCACCGCGCCGCCAACGATCATCCAGCAGAGGGGGGCGATGACCCCGTCGGAGGTATTTTCCGCCACGGTCTCCACGGCGGCCTTGATCACCTGTGTTTTCGTTAAATTCTGTGTGTCCCTTCCCACCAGCATGGCGATCTGGCGGCGTCCGGCGTCCAGGCCCTCCCGCTGCAGGGCGGTCACCACCTTTTTAGATTCCGCCATGAGGCATCGGGCGGCAAAGCACTGCCAGCAGAGGAAGGCGCTGAGGATAAAATAAGCCCAGGGATGGATGACCCAGGCCCCATAGAGGAGCAGAAAGCCTGCCCCGGCGCTGATCAGGGCCACCGAAACGGCCATGATCGCCCCGGCGATCCGTTGCCCCTGGGGCGTCTTGGGAAAGATGGGCCGGAGCTTCTTCTCCAGAAAGGAGATGAGCTTCCCCATGAGCACCACGGGATGGAGGCGGCTCAGAGGGTCGCCAAAGAGACAGTCCAGCAGAAAGCCGGCGAAGATGGATAGGGCGGTGAGGGCATAGAGACCCATCAGCGTTCACCTCCCGTCCACAGGTCTGAGAGACGGCTTACCTTCAGTATCTTCCCTCGCACCGCAGCCTCGTTCCGGAGGCGCCGGTTCCCCTGGTTCTGTTCGCCGAAGGCATCGAGGCAGCAGACCACCTGCTCGCAACGGGCTATGAGAGCCCGGCCCCGGTCCATGGCCGCCTCGTCCATGGCCGTAAAGGGCGGCACCGCGATACATTCCGCCGCCAGGGCCTTGGCCACCGGGTAGTCCACATCGTTCTCCTGTAAGATGCCTGCGGCGAAGGGGATGCCCCGCCGCTGCAGCTGCCGATAGACGGGGATGCCGCTGCCGCCCCCACCGATGACGAAGACCCTGGGTTCCCCCCGGACGGCGGACAGCTCCGGGCAGCCAAAGAGGGCGTTGTAGCTGCCCTTCTCGATGCCGTACAGCCGGGCGATATACTCGTCCGTAAAGATGTTCTCCGGGGTATCGCAACGATCGATGCGTTCATTGGCCACGCACACCACCCGATCCGACACCTTCTGAGCGAGGTCCAACTCGTGGAGAGACAGAATCACGGCCACATTCTTTTCCCGGACCAGTTTTTTCAAAATGTCCAGCAGCTCCAGCTTATGGCGGATGTCCAGAAAGGAGGTGGGCTCGTCCAGGACGATGACCTCCGGCTCCTGGCAGATGGCCCGGGCAAGGAGCAGCCGCTGCCGCTGGCCGTCGCTGATCTCGGTGAAGGGGCGGTCGGCAAATTCTTCCGCATGAACGGTGCGGATGGCCTCCCGAACGATCCGATGGTCCTCCTCCGACAGCAGCCCCAGCCGCCCTGTGTAGGGGTAGCGGCCCGTAGCCACCAGATCGTAGCAGCTCATGAGCTCCGCTTTGATCCGCTCGGTCATGACGATGGACAGGCGCT
>JAEEGL010861683.1_pt1 | contig 10722 bp, 10 predicted proteins | sample 9134231 | NCBI WGS metagenome assembly JAEEGL01 (sample SAMN16246548, study PRJNA631951) | gut metagenome | biome: gut microbiome; feature: rumen; material: fiber-attached | host: Bos | place: Iran: Karaj | collected 2018-10 | reverse complement strand
CGCTTCTGGCGCATGCCTTCCACCTCGCGCGCCTATCCGCTCCCGCTGGAGAAGAAGGCCGAGGCCTACCGGCGGCTGTTTCCGCCCGTGAGGACGGTGCTCTGGGATCTGGACGGGACGCTCATGGACACGCTGGAGGACCTGGCGGCGGCCGTAAACCACGCCCTGGCACTGCGCGGGCTGCCCCTGCACACCACGCCGGAATACCGCCGGATGGTGGGGCACGGCGTCCGCAACCTGGTCCGGCAGGCGCTTCCCGCCGCCCGGCAGGACGACGACGCCTTCGTGGACGCCGCCCTGGCGGATTTCAAGACATACTACTCCGCCCACATCGACCGGCTGTCGCACCCCTATCCGGGCATTCCGGAACTGCTGTCCGAACTGCAGGAGCGGGGCGTACGGATGGCCGTCGTATCCAACAAGTTCCAGGAGGGCGCCGAGCGCCTGGTCCGGAAGTTCTTTCCCGGCATCGGTTTCGCCGCCATCCTCGGCAACCGCCCCGGCCTCCCGCTCAAGCCCTCGCCGGAAATCGTCCGGGAAGCCCTGGAAAAGGCCGGCTCCGGCCCCGAAGACGCCCTGCTGGTAGGAGACTCCCCCACCGACATGCACACGGCCGAAAACGGCGGTATCGGCTCCATCGCCGTCAGCTGGGGCTACCGCAGCCGGGACGAGCTGGCGGGAAACCGCATCGCGGACAGCGTGGAAGAACTGAAGGCTATGGTAATTCAAAAAAATTGTTTACCTTTGCATCCGCTTTCGGGGTATTAGCTCAGTTGGTAGAGCGATAGGTTCGCAATCTATAGGTCAGGGGTTCGAATCCCCTATGCTCCACAAAATACATTGATTATCAATGCTTTATGAATTCTACGCACCGAAATACGCACCGGTGCGTAGGTTTTTTATGTTGCCTGGGTAGTTCTTGGCCAGTGGGCGCCGGTGCCCTGGGGTCACTCGCAGGCGGTGCGTAGAAATAGTGCGACTTTTGGTGCGACACTTTCGTAACGGATTGATAATCAGTATTGGATTAAAGAGACAAGTGGAGCCGAACCCTATTTTAAACCTTCTGCGCCCCGGGGCGTCGTCCACCTTTTCGTGGCATTTACCGAAAACCACGCAGCTAACCAGACACAAAACAAATCCGGAATTCGGATTTTTGGAGAAACGCCCCCCGGGGGCGTCTTCCACCTTTTCGTGGCATTTAGCGAAAACCACGCGCCTAACAGCACTCGTACAATTTTCAATTTTGGGGGTCAAAACCAAATTCGGCCCTGCAAGTACCGGCAAGGCCGATTTTCGCCGTAGCAGCCGGAATGTGCCCTGCATCTATGCGCGTGCGCGTAGTTCTTTAGTCCCTGCGGGGCGCCGACGCTTTCCGAGTTGAGGATCCTGGCGCCTCAACCTCAACCTCAACCCGGCAGATCAGTCCACGCCGCCGGCCTCGCCAATGGCAGATAGGACCGCGTCTTCCAGCTGGCGGTAGTCCTCCACGCGTTCCTCAATAAGTTCCGCAAGCCTGCGCTTCGCCTCATGCGACCCGGGCCGCTGGATCTGCGTGAGGACGGCGGCGAGGTGGTGCAGCGCTGACGCCTGACGGCGGCCCCATTTGGCCAGCTTCGTAAGGATCAGCGCTGCTTTCGCCTCCAGGGAACCGGGGGCGGGGTCCCCGTCGGCCGTAAGAGCCTCCGCGCAGAAGTATAGGAAGGCGTCCGGCGTGTCGAGGTTCGGCCAGCCTTTCAGGCCCTTCAAGTCCTCGTATTTCGGCGCGGCCCGTTTAGCCATCTGCTCCATCGCTCTCCACTTTAGTCCTGGGGATCCTGGGGCGCAGTAACCGCGTCACGGAAAAACCGAAGAAGGCCGTGGCCGCTTGGTCCAGAAGTTTCGCCCGGAGTACTATGTCCTTGATTGTGTTTTCCAGCGGGGTGTATCTCGCGCCGTCCCCGGTCAATAGATCCATGTGCCGCGTTAGGTCGGTGTCCAGCTCGCGAAGGTCCACGGAAATCTGCTGCGCTCTTTGGAGCAGATTCTGCAAGAATGATTCGTTTTCTTTATTCATAACTAATTGATATTTAATGGTTTTACATTATTGCAGGTCATCTTCCTCAACCTTCGCCAGCTCTGCGTCGAAGACGCGCCTGCCCAGCTCCTGGCGGGCCATATAGAAGAAGGTACCAATTCCTATCTCATAGTCACGGCGCCCCAGAAGGTCCGTATATTCCCGGTCGGTCTCTTCGTAACTGTAGCCCGGATAGTGCCTGGAAAGCCGGTGGGCGTAGCCCCTGCCGCCTTCGCCGTAGGTGTTCGCCAACGCTATCAGCATCTTGATCCACTGCGCCCGGTCGCCGGTAATGTCCAGGCCGCCGGCGTCGCAGGCGTCCAGGATCTCCACTACCTTCGCGTCGGTCTCTGCGTCCGTGAGCAGGCGGCCGGCGCCCTCCTTCATCTGCTTCCTGTGCGAAGGCAGCACCTTGCCGTATGGGACGGCCGCCGTATTGATATATGGGTCCGGATCGTAGGAGACGAAGCGCAGGCGGTTGAGGTTGACGCAGGACGGGTCGAGCTTCAGCCCTATTTTCTGGAAGTCGGAGAGCAGCGCCCGGTATATCTCCCGGTGGCGCGAGGTGTCGAGGATCGGCACGATAAGGAGCCAGCCCTTGCCCCGGCAGGATCTGCCGCAGTAGGCCACATAGGGCACGGCGTGGATCTCTTCCTTCAGCCGGTCGAAGCCTTCGATATATGGGTTATCCTTCGCGTCCAGGTCAAGCACCACATAGCCGGAATGCCGGAAGTTCTGGGGGCGCAGTACGGAGCCCTCGGCGAGCGACGGAAGGAAGACGGGCAGGGCGTCTTTCAGCGCCTTCTGCCGTTCCGGGTCGGCCTCCGCTCGGACGGCCTCAACCTTATCCTTCCATTTGTCCGATAGCAGCAGGGTCGCCAGGGTGGCCGTCCGAGCGGCGCCTGGATCGTTCTGGCCCTCCTTGTTTGGGAGCCATAGCACCCGCGTATTAAAGATTGACTGCATAAATTATTGATAATTAGTGTTTTGCATCGTTAATGTTTAAGGTTTAGTATAGGTTTAATTAAGGTTTATTAAACCGCTACGGATTGGTAAGGTTTAAGGTTTAACCCCCTATATATAGGGTTAAACTATAAACCTAATCCGTAAACCTAACCCGGGCCGGCGCTTTCCGTCTCCCCTTCGAATAGTTCCGTAGGGAATAGATAGCTGTATCGTTTTTCGCGCCCGGTGCCCTGCGTCTTCAGTATGCTGAAGCGGTCCCGGGCGTCGGCTATCGCCTCCGTCGCCTTGTTCTTTCCGCATTCCGCTTCTGCCATGAAGTCCTTTAGCAGATCGCCGTAGGAGTATGCCGGCCGCTCCCTGAAGAGAGGTTCCAGGACGGCCCGGATCCACGCAACCCTTTCGGCCAGCGCGCCGGCGCCGTCGGCGGCCTTGATCCTGAAGCCGTCTGCAAAGTCGAAACTTAACGGCGGCACGGGCGCGAAACGGCTATTTTCCTGCCATATCGTGGCCGTATTGCCGCTCTTCTTTACTTGGTATATTTCCGCGCTCTTCTGCTCCATCAGTGTCCCCAGGTGGCCGCGCGCCTTTTCGTCTTTGGGATTCGCGTGTATCAGCCCCAGGATCGCCGTGCCGGTGGTCTCGCTTATGTTCATCAGCTCGTTTGTGACGGCCCGGCTGGGCTTTTCATCGTTGAACTCTTCGCATAGGTCCACCACGCCGTCCAGGAAAACGAGATCCGGCGCGGTTTCCTCGATCGCCTGCCGTGTGAGCTTCAAGCGATCGGCCACGGCGAAGGCGCGAAGAGGCAGGACGCGCAGCTCTTCCGGCCGACCCTTCAATCCAGCCATATCCAGCGCGGCCCGGGCCTTCTGGCGCAGGGTCTGCCGGTCCTGCTCCGTGTCTATCCATAGGATCCGCAGGCCGGCGCGTACCGGCTCGATTCCCAGGAATCCCCACGGGCCGCCGCGTAGGGCCGCCACGATCAGCGCGAGACCGGCAGCACTCTTGCCGGCTTTCTTCTGGCCCTTGATCGTGTGGAGGTTCGCCGCGGCTATTATGCCGTGCCGGCCGTCTTTGGCGTTAAGGTAGAACAAGAAGGGCGTGGGGGTGTCTTCGCCGTCCAGATCGTCGAGCCACGGCAGTTCTGCGCGGGACTGCTCCCCTTCCTTCATCAGCCCGGCAAGGCGGGCAAGCAGCAGTGGCTGCCGCGGGGCCGCCTGGGCGTCGGCGACCGGCTGCCCAGCGGTTGGTATCAGTGCTTTATTTTCGGTCATATCTTCTTGATAATGAGCAGGCACCGCTGGATAGCTCGCAATTAATTGCTATCTTTGTGCGTGCCTTTTTGGGTGGCCTCTGCCCGGATTCTCCGGCGGGGCCGCCTTCTTTGTTACCTTTTCCCTTCCTCCGCCTCCGCGAAGAGCGCCAGGGCCTTATCGGCGTCCACTACGATCTTGCGGCCGTTCTGGATCACGGCGTCTTTGATTATCGTCTTCTTGTAGCGCTGCGCGGTCATATTCGACACATTGAAGAGCTGCATTATACCGCGCAGGCCGTACACATACCGACGGGCCGGCGTAGGCTCCGGGGCGTTCATGACGGCGGCGCCAATAGTCCGCGGCCGTCTTTCCAGGAAGGCAGCGAGCTGGCCCAGGGTCATAGTGGCCAGCGGCGTGCTGGGGTTAATTCCGTTTTCGTTCATGCTGCTTGTAAATTGATGGTTGAAGGCTTTACAAAAAGCCGCCGGTCGGTACACATTTTCGGATTATGAACTTTTGCCCTACTTGTCCCTTCGACCGACGGCTGCAAGGCAAAGGTAAGCCCTTATTATCCGCTATTTTTATGCGTGGTTTGGATTCGGTTTAGACACTTTTTTCCGTACCGGCCTCAACGCGAAATAAAGCCAAAAGAAGAGCCGCAGAACCTCGAAGGCTCCACGGCTCCACCCTTTTCGTCAAAGACCAAAAACGGCCCTTTCTCGCGGTAAATTCGCCTTGTTTCCAGCCGGTTAGATCTCCGTCGGTCTGGACCGGCTAAACGCCCAGGCCTCGACGCGCTCGGCAATCCAGCTGCCCAGGGTTTCCCTGATCATGTCGGCGCCGTCGCGAAGGGCGGCCAGCCGGGTGTCGGTCTCGTTCTCGCCCAGGTCGCGGTAGGCGTCCACTACTTCCTCCTGCAATTCTTCCAGGAGACGCCTGGCGTTCAGCAAGTGGGCCGTACATTCGCCCACAATCAGCTTCTTCTCTTCCATGTCTCTATAGGTTTTATGATTCCCTTTCATCGGTCAGGCAGGCAACCACGCGGCCCACCTCTTCAATCTCATGCAGCGGAATCTCCATGGGCCGCCACTCCGGCCGGTCCGGGGCTATGACGGCGCAGGGCTGGCCGGCGGCGTGGCCGTAGAGCTCTCCGCGTGTCAGTCCGAGATAACGGCCGTAGACGCGGCCCTGGCTGCGCGTCTCCACGGCGTACACATTGTTGAGGCGAAGGGGCTGCCCGCGGTAGATCTCCGGCAGGACGGCCAGCAGGGAGCCGTGCCGGTACCGCATGGATTCGCCGGTGTAGCGGATCAGCCGGCAGTCTTGCAGGTCCCCGCCGGCGGCACCAACCTTGCTAAAAATACTAATTGCGTTCATAAGTCATTGATATTTATTTGTTTATGTTGTTAAGTTGAGGTAGTTGTTGAGGTTAGTGTGCTGGTCGTCGGCTCCCCTTCCTGGTTGGCGGCGTCCTTCAGTGCCAGGAAGAATTCTTCAATCAGCTTGACCCCTGGCTGCGCCTTCAAGTGCTTGCCTCGGCGTATGCCGTCGGTCTCTCTCTCCTGCTGCGCAAAGCCGATGGATGAAAGCGACTTCTTCAGGGGCGCCCGCCCTTCGCTGAAGACTTTGTCGAAGGGCTCCCAGAAAGTGTCCAGCTCGCCCCGGTCAAGGCGCAGGTAGGTGCTTGCAAGTACGCAGAAATAGGCCAGCTGCGCCCGGTTCTTGATTCCCGGGCCGGGCACCAGCGCGTAGATGGGCGAGGCGTCGAAGGCCAGCACTTCGCCCGCGTTCGTCTCTATCCATTCCAGAAGGCCCCAATCGACGGCGGCGTCGAAGAGATCCCGCGCCGCCTGGGTGTGGAGTTCAAAGGGCGTAATCCAATAGTACCACTCTTCCGGGCCTATGGGCTTAAGGTATTTTTTCATATCTCCGTCGGTTTAATCGTTCAACAGCTGCATGGCTTTGGCCGCGTCGGTCTCGGCTATGGCTATATAGGGCTTCATCGCCGCATAGTCGCTGTGACCCGTGAACTTCATTACCACTTGCGGCGGGATGCCGATGGTAAGGGCGTTGCAGATGAAGGTACGGCGCCCGGCGTGCGTGCCCATGAGCGCCCATTTAGGCGCGGTTTCCTCAACCCTGCCGCCGCCCCGCCAGAATATCCGCGTAACGGGCTCGTTAAAGCCGCAGATCTCGCAAAGGTCCTTCAGGTAGTCATTCATCTTCTGGTTGGATATGACGGGCAGCGCCAGGCCGCGGGGATCGTGCAGGCCCTTGTACTTGTCGAGGATCGCCCGGCTGTAGTTGTTCAGGGGGATCGTCAGCCGGTCATTCGTCTTCTGGGTGGTAATCGTTATCGCATCGTCCTTTATGTCGGTCCGCTTCAATGCCGCCATGTCACTATAGCGCAAGGAGGTAAACGCGCAGAAGCAGAAGAGGTCCCGGGTCTTCGCCAGGGCGCCGGCGTCCTCAACCTTCTTCTTGTATTCGTTGCCGGCGTAGTCCGTCAGGGTCAGCTCCGTCCCGTTCGCCGGAATCTGGAAGGAATAGAGCTTCAGCAGCTGGGGCCGCGTGAGGAACACAACCGGCGGGGCTATTACCTTGAATTTCGGCCGGAAGGTCTCGACGGCCTTCTCCGTGCAGTCCCCGCGCCTGATGGCCCAGCGCAGGAACCAGCGAAGATTCCCGTAGTGCTTCGCCGCCGTCTTCTCCGTCAGCCCTTCCGGCTCCGTGCTTTCCAGGATCCTCCCAGCGCGTTCCAGTTCTTCGGACGCGGCAGCCGCAGCCGCCGGCATCTCCGCGGTCCTGGCGGCCTCTTCTGCCCTGGCCTTCGCTTCCTCCGCCCTCGCTTGCCTAGGCGCGCTAATTCCCCGTGTACGAAGGTATGAAATGAAGGCCGCGAGGCCGGCGGCATCGAAGTCGGAGAAGCACAGATCCTTCTTGAAGCAGCGAAGATGAAGGGCGAAGGCGTCCCACACCTTCAGGGTGCCGGGGGCCCACTGCTGGGCGCGGCTCTCTTCCCGGATGAAGGTGGCAAGGCTCGCCAGGACTTCGCTGACCGCCGGGCCGCCCTGCTGCGTCCGTTCCGTGCGTCCGACAATCGCGGCCAGATGGGCACGAAGGGCCGCAAGGGTAAGAGGTGCCGGCGTAGCCTCCAATGCCGCGAAATCGGCGCGAATCGCGGCAATACGGGCGTTAATCGTGGCGGCAGGGATTCCCCTGGCGTTGGTGGTCGGATTCTTCGCCGTTCCGGGCATGACCCGCCCGGCAGCTGCGTCCCATTTGTCGGCGGCGATCCCGTAGCCTATGGAGGTGAGCAGCCGGCCGTCGGTGGCCCGGGTGGAGACTCTAATCGGATGGTCGCCCCGTTTGTCCGGGCGTGCGTCAAGATAGAAATTTGTCATTGTGTGCCTTTTTGTCCGTAGCCCTTCCAGGCGTCCGGGATTAATTACGCACCAAATTTACGCACTATATTTGTTATTTCCAAATGTTATCTATTATTCGCTAATATCGCTATAGTACTGATTATCAGCTGTGTTTTATCTCGCATTATCTTGTAGTTTTGCGGGGGTTAGAGTACCCTATGCTCCACAGAATCCCTCTCAGGTCGGCCTGAGGGGGATTTTTCGTCAGTGCTTGCAAAGATGCCCCGCATATGCTATATTTGCATAGGACCAATTAACTAACCCAACAAATCAGCAAAATGAAAAAGATTCTCTTTTCCGTCATGATGCTGGCCGCATTGTCCGCGTCGGCCCAGCAGAGGAACAACATCGTGCCGTCCTTCGAAGGCGCGGTCGAGGATTTCAAGCCGAACATCACCAACCAGCTGGGCCGCCAGTATCCCATGGTCAACTCCCAGGGTGCCGTGCGCGCACAGCTCCGCGCCCCGCAGGCCAACGCGGTCAGGCTGGACATCGGCGGCAGGAAGTACGAGATGGTCAAGGACGACCAGGGCGTCTGGACCGGCACGTCCGCTCCCCAGGACGTGGGCTTCCACTACTATCAGCTCGAGGTCGACGGCGCTTCGGTGCCCGATCCGGGAACCGTCTATTTCTTCGGCGCCGGCCGCTGGGGCAGCGGCATCGAGATCCCTTCGGAAGACATGGACTTCTGGCAGGTCAAGAACGTGCCCCAGGGCTCGATCGTAGAGAAATACTACTGGTCGAAGGCGACCGAGAGCATGCGCCACTGCTATATCTATCTGCCTGCGGAGTATGACAAGAACCCCGGCAAGCGCTATCCCGTCCTGTATCTCCAGCACGGCAACGCCGAGAACGAGCAGGGATGGTCCGCCCAGGGCCACACCGGCCAGATCCTCGACAACCTGATCGCGGCGGGCAAGGCCGTCCCCTTCATCGTGGTGATGGACTACGGCCAGGGCCAGAACATCCATCTGGTGGGCCAGTATGCCGACATGCTGCCCAAGCCCCAGCCGGGCCAGCGCGCCAATAACGACGGCTTCCAGGTGGTCCTGCTCACCGACATCATCCCGATGGTGGAAAGGGAGTACCGCGTGATCGCCGACGCACAGCACCGTGCCATGGCCGGCCTGTCGATGGGCGGCGGCCAGACCCGCAGGATTACCCTGGCCAACCCCACGAAGTTCGCGTATGTGGGCATGTTCAGCGGCGGTGTGATGAGCATCGAGGACATCCAGGGCGCTGCGGGCTTCAAGGAGACCAACAAGGTCGTGTTCATGAGCAGCGGCAGCAAGGAGAATCCCCGGGTGATGGAAGCGGCTGAGAGCCTCAGGAGCATCGGCATCAACGCTGTCGGCTACGTCTCCGAAGGCACGGCCCACGAGTGGCACACCTGGCGCCGCAGCCTCTACCAGTTCGCGCAGATCCTCTTCAAATAGAGCCTGTCCGCTCCGTTAAAAACGGCCGGTGACTTGCGTCGCCGGCCGTTTTTTCAATCCGCGAAGACCATCTCGTCGAAGAGCCAGTCCGCGTGGCCGACCTCCTTCACGACGAAAAGCAGGTAACGGATGTCCAGGGAGATGTTGCGGCAGTAGTCCGGGTCGAAGACCAGGTCGCTCATCGTCCCCTCCCACACGCGGTCGAAGTTAATTCCGATGAGGTTTCCGTCGGCGTTGATGACCGGGCTGCCGGAATTGCCGCCCGAGGTGTGGTTCGTCGCGAGGAAACACACCGGCTGGGCGTCGTGACCGCCCTCGGCGTAGATGTCGCGCAGGACCTGCGGGATGTCGTAGTCGAAGATGTCCGGATTGTCTTTCTCGATGATGCCCTTGAGCGTGGACACGGGCGAATAGTACACGGCGTCGGAAGGGCTGTAGCCCGCCACATGGCCGTAGGCGACGCGCAAGGTCAGGTTGGCGTCCGGATAGAACTGGCGGTCGCGGTCGAACTCCATCTGCGCCCGCATATAGTCGCGGTACGCCAGACGGAGGTCCCGCTCCACCTCCGTGATAACCGGCTGCAGGTCACTGCGATACCACTCGTAGAACGCGCTGTACATCTCCCAGGCGGGATCCGCCTCCACGGCGGGCAGGTCGGCTGCAGTCAGGGCGGCCACGCGCGCACAGTCCGTAAAGAGGGAACGGGAGAAAAGCTCGTCCCGCCAGGCCTCCGGGCTGCCGTAGGAAGCGAGCTTTTCCTTGAACCAGGCGGGCTTGAAGCCGTCGTCCATGTTCCGGTCGAAGGCGTCCGTCATCGCGACGAAGATCTCCTCGTCGATGGGCCGGTAGTAATCCTTGAAGAACGACTCCGCCAGCGGGGCCACGGGCTGCCCGCCGGCGAGCGCCGTCCGGACGTTGTTCGCGAACTGCAGGAGCTCGATGGTCCGCACCGTCTCGGTATAGTACTCGTACGCCCGGTAATACGGGTTCCTGCGGGCGTACAGGGCCTCCAGGCGGTCCGGCAGGCCCTCATAGGGTGTCCCCGCCGCCCAGGCGCGGAAACGCTGTTCAAAAGCCTTCTTTTCGGCCACGGTGCCCAGGCGCGCGATGCCTTTCGCCTCGCCCTGCCATTTCTTCCAGGCATTGGAGACGCTGGCGTTCTTGGCGGAATACTGGATGCGCACCGCTTGGTCCTGCGACATGTATTTCTTCTGGATCTCGAGCCGCTTGGTGCGCAAGGCGATCTTCTCCGGATCGGACACCTCACCCACGTAACGTACCTCGTCCGAAGTCACGTACTCCTTGGTGCTGCCCGGGCAGCCGTACACGAAGGTGAAGTCCCCCTCCTTCACGCCGGCCCGCGAAACGGTGAAGAAACGCTTCGGCGTATAGGGGATGTTATCTTCCGAATAATCAGCCGGTTCGTTATTCTTATCCGCATAAATCCTGAAGATCGAGAAATCCCCCGTATGACGCGGCCACATCCAGTTGTCGGTATCGCCGCCGAACTTGCCGATGGACGAAGGCGGAGCTCCCACCAGGCGCACGTCGCGGTACACCTTGTAGACGAAAAGGAAGTACTGGTT
>JAEEGL010651135.1_pt1 | contig 10722 bp, 7 predicted proteins | sample 9134231 | NCBI WGS metagenome assembly JAEEGL01 (sample SAMN16246548, study PRJNA631951) | gut metagenome | biome: gut microbiome; feature: rumen; material: fiber-attached | host: Bos | place: Iran: Karaj | collected 2018-10 | reverse complement strand
ATTATGACTTCCATGGTCATAAGAATGGGCGAAAAGGGTGGTATTATGCTATTCTGGTGTTTTTCATTCTATTTGCAGGCCTAAGGTGGAGATTAGGTATTGACACCCCTAATTACATTGATCATTTTTATTATGATATTCCGACATTAGGGAAACTCACTGAAGACGACCTCAATTTGGGGGCAAAGCCTTTGTGGATTCTTATCAATTCTGCCGTTAAGACTCTAAATGGCAGATACTTTATTGTGCAATTGATAGAAGCGGCATTTGTAAACGTTCTCATATTTAACTATTTCAAAAGACATAGCCAGTATGTGTTTACTTGTATATTCTTTTATTATGTCTTTTTGTATCTTTCATTCAGTTTCACTATAATGAAGGCTGCAATGTCTATTGTCGTATGCCTTTATGCTAATGACTACATCCTTCAGAAAAAGTGGGTTAAGGGATATTTGCTTTATCTGATTTCAGTTCTGTTTCATCCACAGGCTATATTGATATTGCTTACTCCTTTTTTGTTGTTTTTGAAGCTTAATAAGAAAAGTGTATTGCTTTTCAGTTTGATATTTGTTGTCGGCTTTTCTGTTCAGAAATTATTAGGAGACTATTTGATACTCTTTGAATTTGATGAGGATGTTTATGATAAAGTAGAAAACGTGGCAACATTAGATAGATACTCCAGCAGAACAACTAATTTCAATTATGCTATAGTGAACATCTTGCCTTATTTCATCTATGCCTTATTATCATTATTTATCATCAAAAGGTTTAAGTCTAATAGCAACCTGTTGAAGTTTGAATCTTTTGTGATGATATATCTCTGTTTTATTGTTTTAGAGTTGAATGTATATATTGTCTATAGGTTTGCATTGTATTATACGATATATTTTATTATGCTGCTCTCTGAAACGTTTGTTGAATTTGCGAGTTTTGGATGGAATCCAAAATATAGAAGAAAGGTGTTCTTAAAGTCTTTTCTTATAGTGTTACCTTTACTGTTTTTATTAGGTTATCGTAGCTATCAGAGAGCGTGGGTGTATAGTCCATATTCATCGGTAATTGACAGGGAGGTGGATAAAACAAGAGAAATGAATAGACTTGAAATACATCCCAATGGGCCTCAAGCCAATAAGAATGAATACTAAGTATAATAAATAAATGGATATAGACTTTGTAGTGACATGGGTTGACTCAAACGACCCGAAATGGCAGGAAGAGTTCCGAAAATATAAAGGAATTACAACAACAGCCGACCAGTCGAAAGCGCGGTATCGGGACTGGGATTTCTTTAAATACTGGTTCAGGGCAGTGGAGAAGTATGCACCGTGGGTTCATAAGGTTTATGTAATAACAAACGGGAAATTCCCTGATTGGATTAATCCAAGTTGTGATAAGTTGGCTTTGGTGAAGCATTCTGACTATATTCCAGAACAGTTCCTGCCCACTTTTAATTCCAGAACGATTGAGTTTTATATGAATCGCATCAAAGGACTTTCTGAGCATTTCGTCTATTTTAATGACGACATGTACTTGAATGCACCGGTGAGTCCCGAATATTATTTCAGAAATGGGCTACCTTGTGATAACAATGCAGAATCAGTTTATAATGTCACTGCATATCATCCGACGACAAGATTTCATATCAGCGTTGGACGTTTCGTGAATGTATGTGTCATAAATGGGCATTTCAACCGCAGGAAAGTCATGAAACAGTCGTTCAGAAACTGGTATGGTTTCCATTTAAGTTTCATTGACAGGGTTATGAGTCTTATTATTTCGATGTACCCCAATGGATGGTTTATCGGATTCAGGGACAGGCATATAGAACAACCGTATCTTAAATCAGTATTCGATGATGCATGGGATAAGGAATCAGGTATGCTTACTGAGAGTAGTACGAAATTTAGGGAAGATGCCACTTTAACGCCCTATTTTTTCAGGTATTGGCAATTTGCAAGTAATAAGTTCTACCCTGTCAGATTGAAGGAGGGCAGGAAATATGTCACAACGCTTGACTTCATGGACAAGATTTTGAAGACCATGAAGAATCCGAAGATTAAATCTTTGTGCATGAATGATACTCAGAAATGCAGCGATGAGGATTATAATATCATGAAACCTGCATTTCTGAATGCTTTTGAAGAGAAATTTCCACAAAAGAGCACATTTGAACTATAACGGTTACTGATATGATAAATTTCACGGTAGGCCCTGTTCAGTCAAGCGATGCTGTCCGGGCAATAGGAGCTGAGCAGGTTCCATATTTTAGAACGGCGGAGTTCTCCGATGTTATGCTGGAGAATGAGTGTTTAATGAAGAAATTTTCTCACGCTACAGAAGACAGCCGCGTGGTGTTCTTGACTTGTTCAGGCTCTGGCGGCATGGAAACTGCTATCATGAACACACTGACCAAGGCGGATAAGGCCCTTGTCATCAATGGAGGTAGTTTTGGTGAACGCTTTGTCGAGTTACTAACCCTCCATGAAATACCGTATGATGAAATTAAGTTAGAACACGGAAAAGCACTGAAGCCCGAACACCTTGCTCCGTATGAGGGGAAAGGCTATACGGCTTTTTTACTTCAGAAACATGAAACGTCAACAGGTGTTCACTATGATATTAATTTGGTTAGTGATTTTTGTAAACGTAACGGATGTTTCTTAATTGTTGATACCATTAGTACATTTTTGTGTGACCCTTTTGATATGGCTGAACTTAATGCCGGAGTGATGATTACGGGTAGTCAGAAAGCTCTGGCCTGTCCCCCAGGTATTGCTGTTATGGTTCTTGCTCCTTCAGCATTGAAAAGAATTGAGAACACAAAGTGTTGCTGTCAGTACTTTGATTTGAGATTAGCATTGAAGAATCAAGAACGTGGCCAGACACCATGGACTCCTGCAGTAGGAGTGCTTCGCCAGATCAATGTTAGGCTAAAGGAAATAGATGCCGCAGGTGGTGCAGAAACAGAGATTGGGAGAACTGCTAAACTTGCACAATATTTCCGCTCCCAGTTGGTAAAGTATAACCTTCCGTTTGAGATAATAAGCGAAAGTTTGAGTAATGCCGTAACTCCACTCCATCCTACCACCCGATCTGCTTATGAAATCTTTTTAAAGATAAAAGATGATTATGGTATGTGGATTTGTCCGAATGGTGGTGATATGAAGGACTCTGTATTCCGAGTTGGGCACATCGGTAACCTCACAGTGGCTGATTTTGACAAGTTGATAGAGGCATTTGTTGATATGCAAACAAAGCGCTTTATTTAGTATTTATTTATCTTCGAATACAAAAAAGCTATTAGTGTATGGACATACTATCTAAGGATAATTCCTTAATATTGCGTGGTCTTTGCATCACATCTGTTATACTCCATAATTTTCTGACAATTCCCCAGTTCGGATTGTCACGATGTAATGAAATGTCTTTTTCGGCAGAAAAGACTTGGGCTTTCCTGAACAGTCTTGGTCATGGAAACGTGATAGCAGAGTTTTTCACATTTATTGGTTGGGTAGCCATGCCTGTCTTCGTGTTTTTAACAGGATATGGTGTCACGATTTCCTCCTCTTCATCTCATCTAGAACCCCAAAAATACATCAAAAAGCAATGGCTTAAACTTGTTCTCCTATTAACTCCAATGCTTATCGTATTCGGAATGCAGGATATTATTCAACATGATTACGCGACTTTTGTAAAGAGATTGTTTTATCCCACCCTATTGGTTAATTTTGCTTATCCTTATCTTAGGGCTGTACCAGGAACTTATTGGTATTTTAGCCTGACTTTCCAGTTCTATCTGATATGGGCCATTTGGGGAGAACGCCTCAATAAGAAAAATCTCTTGTGGCTTAGTCTGTTTTTTATTGTTGGACTTTGGCTTTTGTGCAGAGCAAATATACCATCATTCTTGTCTATTTACAAACATTGTTTCACCGGATGGTTCTTCATGTTTGCTTTTGGCGTGTATATGGCGAAATATAAGAATAATTGGTTTAGCCGTATTGTAACAACTTGGTGGCAGGAAATACTGTTGATGATATCATTACTGGCTTTAGTGATAGCAATGAATCTATATTTAGAGAGTTGGTTGTTTGTTCCTTTTGTTGCCTTGTTTTTAATCATTTTCATGGGAAGGCTTGTATTACGATTTAAATACATATCAAAAGCAATTTCGTTTATAGGGAGGTATTCTGCTTGTATTTTTGTCTGCCATCCACTTATAAAATCGGTAGTTAGCAAGATTGGATTCCGATATACTGATAATATGCTATTGCTCGTGCTCATATATGTGATTCTATCATTAACCATGTCAATTCTGTACGCTCGGTTTTATAATTATTTGAGAACAAAGTTTGTATAGTTAAATGAAAAAAGTTATTACATACGGAACATACGATTTACTTCATCGTGGACATATCCGCCTTTTAGAGCGTGCAAAGGCTTTAGGTGACTATCTGATTGTTGGGGTTACAGCAGACGGATTTGACAGGGCTCGTGGCAAAATCAATGTCCAACAGTCCTTGATGGAGCGGATCGAAGCCGTTAAAGCAACTGGCATAGCAGACGAGATAATAGTTGAGGAATATGAAGGACAGAAGATAGATGACATCCAGCGCTATGGTGTGGATATTTTCACAGTGGGCTCTGATTGGAAAGGACGCTTTGACTACCTGAAGGATTATTGTGATGTTGTCTATCTGGAACGTACGCAAGGTATTTCCAGCTCAGATCTCCGCTCAGAGGAAAAGAAAGTCAGACTGGGCTTAGTTGGAGAATCGAATATCGTCAACAAATTCGAACAGGAGAGCCACTATGTGAATGGGCTTTCCATTAGTGGAGTATGCACACAAGACACGTCACTTTTGAACGAAGATGTGAAGGGGCTGCCCTTGGTTACTTCAAAATTAGATGAACTTCTTGCAGTCAGTGATTCTGTGTATATCGTTTCATCGCCTCTATGTCATTATAATCAGGTCAAAGAGGCTTTGGAGCGAGGTGTTCATGTGCTATGCGAGTCTCCTATAACAATAAATTCCTCTCAGTGGAATGAGCTAACTCAATTAGCAGCGAAGCAAAAGTGTATTCTAATGGAGTCGATTAAAACAGCTTATTCCATGGCCTACTACAGAATGTTATTGCTTGCTAAAACTGGGATAATAGGTAAGATTATCTCTGTTGATGCCATCTGTACAAGTATGCGAGACTATGCCTTAGAAGGTCGGATTAGCGGATGGAATAGCATTTGCGCATGGGGGCCTACGGCATTACTTCCAATATTCCAGCTACTGGGAGCAAATTATGTGAAAAAGGGCATCATCACACATAAGATGGAGTCAGAGGATAATTATGATCTGTTTACTAAAGTCTCCTTTGTTTTTAAAGATTCAATGGCATCAATGAAGGTTGGTCAAGGTGTAAAGTCTGAGGGCGAATTAATCATTTCAGGAACAAAAGGCTATATTTATGTGCCTGCTCCATGGTGGAAAACGGACTATTTTGAAGTACGTTTTGAGAATCCAGCCGATAACAAACGCTATTTCTATCAATTAGAGGGGGAAGGTATAAGATATGAACTTGTCACATTCCTTAATTCTATCACGGGAGGGCAGAATCTTACCTATATTGACGAGAGAATCACTTGTGGCATCATTTCTCTAATTCAAGATTACTATATCAAAAAAGATTTAATTATTATATAAAAACATAGTTATGAGTTTAGTCACTATAGTTAAGCGAAATAAGTGGATATATCGTGCTTATTATTATTCCGTTTCGTTTGCGGTTAATTGTATAAGCCATTTTGTGAAAACGGATAATCAACTGATTTTATTTGTTTCATACGGAGGCAGATATTTTAATGATAGCCCCAAAAGTATTTATGAAGCAATGCTTGAGGACGAAAGATTTAAGGGATATAAATTGGTCTGGGCATTTATTAATCCGAATTCTTTTGATATTAGTACTCCCAAAATAAAGATTAATTCATTAACTTATATTATTACAGCATTGAAAGCTCGATGTTGGGTGACTAATGTTTCCATAGAACGTGGACTAAATTTTATTGGAAAGAATACATTCTATCTCCATACTACACATACTTTTTTGCCAAAAATGTGTGGTGCAGACTGGGACAATAAGAATTTATTTCTTTCTCATTACAATTTTGATTGTATTTGTGCCCAAAGTGAGAAAGAAAAAAGGTGGCAAATGTCTGCTTATAAAATGCGTGATGATCAGGTGTTAATTTCTGGATACCCAAAGAACGACTCTCTTTGTCATTATTCTGAGGAGAATAGGTTTGAACTCAGAAAAAAACTAAATCTACCACCTGATAAGAAAGTTATTTTATATGCTCCAACTTATCGAGATGTCTATTTTGGAGCCATGAATTGTCCTGTCGATTTTAAAAAGTGGGAAGAACTACTTGGCCATGATTTTATAGTACTATTTCGAGCACATCCTGTTGTGGCAAATGCAACCCATATAGATTCTTCGACAAGTTTTATCTATGATGTCAGTTCTTATTCGGATAATGTTGAATTAATGATTGCATCTGATATCTTAATTTCTGACTATTCTGGAATTTTCTTTGAATATGCCGTTCAGAAAAAACCGATGTTTTGTTATGCGTATGATTATGATGAATATGTAAAGACAAGAAAATTGTATTTTGACATACGAAAGGCTCTTCCGGGTGGCATGATGAGTGAGGAGGAATTGCTATACTCAATAAGAACTGGTTCGTATAAAGATTTTAATAGGCAGTGGGATACTTTTAGGAAGGATTATGTTGCTGTATTTGGAAAAGCAACAGATATGTGTTTAAATAGGATATATAATTCAATAAAAATATAATGATGTGATAAAGAATAGTCAAGTGTTAACAGGTGCTATAGTTGTTCTTATAGCATGTTTGTCTTTATCATTAAATGCTCAAACTAAATATAGTTTGCTTTCTACATATAATGATGATAGTTCATTGTTAAAACAATGGTATATTGATGCAAGTAGTGATACGATTTTTTCTGTAGGTCGATTTGGAGTTAGAGCATTTGACTTTTCAGATAAGAAGACTCTTCAGTTAATTGGTCAAAATGAGACACCCGCTGATCATAAAAAAAGGGTTAGGTCAGTTAGTCCATTAAATGATGTTATTTATGTAGCAACAAGACAAGCTACTGCTGGAGACAAAGAGTCCTTTGTTCCAGATTATAGATTTAGATTTGAAGATCAAGTTGATGATTTCAAAATAGGAACGGGCGAATTTGATAATTATGTTAATGAAGGAGGAATAACTGTTGATGAATTTGGAGAACCCAATTATAATGTCGGAAAACATGGGATAAGATTTTTCTCTTCTTCGGATTTAAATAATTTTAGTAGTGCCATTTTAGAGAAAAAAGGTAATGTTTCAAATCAAAAATACTCGTCATTATGGATAAAGGTTAATCAGATTGGATTGAATGAGATTTCCATTCCTTTGAGGAGAAATAATGATGAAACAATACTCTCACTTATTATTTCTCCATTATCCGAGTCGTCTTTTTCATTGCATTTGTCAAACAATTTATACGCCTCTTATTTTGAGCAATTTGATGTTAATGAGTGGCTATGCCTAAAGGTATATGCTGATGAAGGTAAAACGTATCTATGGTGGAGGACAAAAGAATGTGGTGATTGGAAATTATTGCAAGAAGGATCCGGCATATCAGAATTTAATTCGGTATCATTAGGTATTTATACCAATGAACCAAATATTTCTTTGGTATTCGATGATTATTATTGTCATTCCTCAGAAATTGATGAAGTAAGTTATGTTAATGGTACTGTTGAGGTGCTTGATAGAAAGGATTTGCATACTATTAAGAGATACAATTCCGATTTGAAGTTTATTCAAGCTAAAACTATAGATAATCTATTGGTTGTTTCTGGGATAAATGGATTCAATATTTATGATATATCTGATAATTATAATCCTGTGTTGATATCAGCTCATAGAGAACCTACATATTTAGAATTTCAGGGCTTTGATTTTTATAAGAATGAAGATAAAACATATGTTGTTTTTTCAAATTGTACGCAAGGAATCAGTATTTGGGATATATCTGACCCATATTCCCCTGGATGTGTGATATATTATCCTCATAAAGGGTTGGTTATTGATGGTTATAAATTATCACAAAGAATGTATACCTTTGATTTGATTGCCGACTATCCCTACGTTTATTCGACTTTTGCGGTAAAGGAAAGTATTTCAGCTTCAGATAATGACTGTAGAGGTGTCATTTGTTATGACATTTCAAATACAGAAAATATTACGCCAGTCATTTATCCTGTAGATAGAAATGATTGGTACACTCAACCTACAGACGACTTGGAACCAACGGTTATTAGAAAATATGAAAATAGATTGCTAATTAATATGTCAGAGCGTGGCTTGTCATGTTATATAATAAGAGAGAAAGGCGATTTGCAATATGAAGGTCTGATCCCCATACAAAATGGATCTGTGATTAGTGCATTTGATATATCTAGTGACGGCTATTTATTTGTAGGTACATTTAAGGGAGGCACTTTGTATTGTTTAAAAGAACAAGATCCAAGTAATGGGGTAAAAAGTGTTTATAACGATATGAATAAAAAACATGAACTATATGGTGTTTCAGGGATAAAGGTTGGAACAAACTATAGAGGCCTTGTAATTGATAGTGGAAAAAAAATTATAAAACAATAACAATGAAGAAGATCGGAATTGTAGCCGTAACATATAAGGATAATTTTGGGAGTGCCTTGCAAACATATGCAACTCAATATATGTTTGAAAAAATGGGGTATGATGCCAAAATCTTTGAGATAAAGAGTGTTCATAGGAGCATCTTTATCAAGAAATTAATCTATTATGCAGGCCGGATATTTGACCCTGTGGAAGCAAAGTATCTGTTTGCCAATCTGACGAGCCGTTCTCGCAAGAAAGCATCTGTGGCATCAGATGGTTATGCACAGAATATGAAGATAAGGCATCTGATGTACCAAGACTTCAATAAACGTTGGAACAAAATGTTGCCCACATGTAAAGGATGGGATGGGCTTAGGAAACAAGCGGCGGAAATGGATGCTGTTGTCGTAGGCAGTGACCAACTGTGGCGGCCATCGAATATTGTAGGATGTTACTATACGCTGGAGTTTGTGCCTGACAAAGTGAAGAAGGTCGCTTTTTCTACAAGCTTTGGTGTACCAGAACTGCCAGCACGCCTGCATAAACACGCCAAGAGGTTCCTGTCAAGAATTGAGCATATTAGCGTACGAGAGGATAGTGGTGCTGATATAGTTAAGCGAGAGTGTGGACGCGATGCCAAGGTAGTTTGTGATCCGACGATGATGCTGACTGCCGAAGAGTGGATGCATATTCAGGACAAAAAACCTTTTGCAGAAGGGAGATATATCCTGATGTATCTGATGGGGGATAATCCTGAACAAAGAGATTTTGTAAAAAAATTGAGTAAGATGACAGGGTACAGGATAATAGGCTTGTTGCATGGGGCTACATATATATCATATGATGAGGATGTTGTTGATGAAAAACCATACAATGTAGGACCTTCGGAGTTTGTGAACATGGTTCGTTATGCGGAATATGTTTGTACAGACTCTTTCCATTGTTGTGTTTTCAGTATTCTGAACTCTAGGAAGTTCTTTGCTTTCCGCCGGTGGCCAGATGGGAGTAAGTTCTCGGCCAATGATAGGCTGTATACGCTGTTGAAATTTACAGGTTTGGAGCGCAGGATGCTTTATGGCAGTGAAAGTGTGGAGAATTGGGTTGATGACATAATAGATTATCGGGATGTCCTTGATAAAGTTGATCAGCGAAGAAAAGATTCATTAGCTTTTATTGTTAATGCTTTGAGTTAATTCATAAAGGCAAAAGAAAAGACGTTAAAGATAATGCATAAGTTTTTCAGGGATAAAAACAAAACCGTATTTATATTATTGTGTTTGATAAATACAGTAACGTATTGTTTTTCTCAGCAATTTAGTCAAATAAATGATAAAATAATAATTGCTTCTGGTATTATTGATTTACATGGTGCCACAAAATGTTTACCTAAAAACTATACTCTTATAGTTAAGAATGGAATAATAAAGAACGGCACTCTAATAGGTAATCAAACTAAACTCCAGTGTTCTGGTAAGATTTTTGATAATGTTCATATTAAGGGAATTTGGAATGTTCCAGAAATCAGTACATCCATGTTTGTTGATTTGTCTTATGATAATGCCTTAAAAGATGTCTTGGCATTGGCTCACCCAACAGTGCAGAATGCGATTGTTATAGAAAAAGGTGACTATCAGGTTGTGGCTCAAAAGAATGCTGATGTATGTCTGGCCGTTCCAAGCAATTCTACGTTGATTATAAATGGTACAGTAAGGTTAAAGCCTAATTACTATCCACGATGTGACATTATTCGTGCTAAAGGTAATAATATTAAGATTAGTGGAAGTGGCAGTATAGTTGGCGATAAGCATACACATTTAGGAACTGATGGCGAATGGGGTATGGGTATTCGCTTTCATGGCGCAATTAATTCTTCGGTACGAGATCTTACCATAAAAGACTGCTGGGGTGACTGCATCTATGTCGGTGGCAACTCTAAAAATGTATTGATAGAAAAATGCAAACTGGATCATGGCCGCAGGCAGGGCATCTCAGTGACGAAAGCAGAT
>JAEEGL010332615.1_pt1 | contig 10722 bp, 9 predicted proteins | sample 9134231 | NCBI WGS metagenome assembly JAEEGL01 (sample SAMN16246548, study PRJNA631951) | gut metagenome | biome: gut microbiome; feature: rumen; material: fiber-attached | host: Bos | place: Iran: Karaj | collected 2018-10 | reverse complement strand
CTATGAACCCCAGGTGCAGCAGCTGATCAAGGGCATCGTATTCCTGATCTTTGTGGCGCTGACCATTGACCGGAAAGCGCTGAAGGTAATCAAGTAAGCCCATACAATCCGGGAACTCACGGAACGGCTCTTCTTTTCCGGCAACGGAAAAGAAGAGCTTTTTTGGCACATTACTTTATTTTTTTGGCATATTTGATCATGTTCGGCCTGATTACTTTCGCGACAAAGGGCGTATCCTTCGGCGCGATTGAGATGTCCATCAACAAGACCATCATGCCGAAGATCGGCGGCCAGTTCCCGACGATTATCCTCTGGGCGGTCGCTGCGGTGGTTATCATGTGGTTTGTCTGGAACAAGACAAAACTCGGAAAGAATATGTACGCGGTGGGCGGGAATCCTGAAGCGGCAGCGGTCTCCGGTATTTCCGTGTTCAAGGTCACCATCACGGCATTTGTCATCGCCGGGATCCTGTACGGCTTCGGCTCGTGGCTGGAATGCATCCGCATGGTCGGTTCCGGTTCCGCCGCTTACGGGCAGGGCTGGGAAACGGACGCCATCGCGGCCTGCGTGGTCGGCGGTATTTCCTTCAAGGGCGGCATCGGCAAGATCCGGGGAATTGTGGTCGGCGTGCTGGTGTTTACCGCGCTGACATACTCCCTGACAATTCTCGGTGTGGATACGAACCTGCAGTTCGTCTTCTCCGGCATCATTATCCTGTCCGCGGTCACCATCGACTGCCTCAAGTATGTACAGAAGAAGTAATCCGGACCTGCGGAAACACAGAGAACCATCATGGAGCAATCCTTTCGGATTGCTCCGTTTTTGAATACACAAAACCCCACGCAGGGCGTGGGGTTCAATGACTTACAGGAAACGGGGAGCTCCCGATCCATGGAGGACAGAAGTCTTTCAGGCAACTTTCCGGACAACATCCGCATGAATGCAGTGCTCTGTTTTTGCCCAGTGCTGCTGATCTCCGCAACGGATCAGGCCAAAGACCTGGTTGAAAAAGCCGACGATCGCATTTGCGAAAAACCCGCCGATCATCATGGGAACCGTACGGAACTCGAAATGGATCCTGTTGTCCATCCAGTCTGCGTAGTAGAACAGGAAGAAATAGCTGTATGAAATGATCATGAGGCCGTACAGCGTTCCGCTGAGCGATATGTCGAAGAAGGGTCTTCCGGAGAAACCGAGGAAGAGCACAGCATTGAGCAGCAGCTGCAGCAGCGCCGCAACGGTAGCGGCGACGCTGTACATATAGGTTCCCAGACTCAGGAACTCCCACAGGCTGATGCGGCCGGAGAACAAAGCCCTGACCAGTTTTCCGGTATTGTGCAGCGTCACATACCAGTGCCCCTGTCCCCAGCGGACACGCTGACGGATTGCCGCGGTGAGACGGGTGGGTTTCTCATCGTAAACCCGGGTAAAATGATTCCAGAGAATCCGCCGCCCTTCAAGGATGGCTTCCACCTGCATCTCATAGTCCTCGGTGAGCGTCATGGTGGTCCATCCGCCGCGCTGGGCCAGATAAGATGTGCTCATCGCAAAACCGGTGCCGCCGAGGACTCCGTTCAGGCCCAGGCGCTGTTTGGCCAGATTGAAGAAGCGGTTGCTCAGGGTGTAACCGGTATAATAGAACCAGGCCACCACGCCGCTTTTGTTCTTTGCGCCAAGATAGCACTGGATAAAGTCGGGCCGTCCCTTGTCAAGGTACTGGCTGTTGACTTCCCGGAACATGTTGGAGTCAATCAGGTTATCCGCGTCAAAAACCATCATCAGGTCATAATTGTCACGGTAATTAATCTGATCCAGCGCTTTTTTCAGGGCAATGGGCTTGCCGGTTGCGGCGTCCGGCGATTCCTTGTGGGTTTCAATGACATTGGCGCCGAGGCTTCTGGCTTTTTCAGCCGTTCCGTCCGTGCAGTTATCGGCGATAATATAGAAATCGTACAGTTCCCTGGGATAATCCATTTCCTTCAGGTTTCCGATGATATCCCCGATCACCTTTTCCTCGTTATGAGCGGGAACAAGCACCAGGAAACGCATCTGCGGATCGTGATCCTTATAATCCTTCTCTGCCTTCCCGAATCCCCAGAATCCGATAATAATCTGATAAAACAGACTGAATGCCAAAAATGTACCGCACACTCCTGCCAGCATTTCCAGCACCATTTTCAGGTAATTCATGATCCATCTCCCCATTCCGCGGGATATTCAATCCCGTTCAGAAACCGGTCCGGCGATGCCGGGCGGCCAGCCTGTTATCCGGCTGTCCACGGTTCATATTTTCCGGTTTCAAGTATATCAGCGATGCGCCGGGCGGCAAATCCGTCCCCGTAAGGGTTGCAGGCATGCGCCATGGCATCGTAGGCCGCCTGGTTCTCAAGCAGCTCCCTGAAGTTCCGGCGGATTTCCTCCTCGTCCGTCCCGACCAGACGCAGCACACCGGATTCAACGCCTTCCGGACGCTCGGTGGTGTCACGCATCACCAGGACAGGACGGCCGAAGGCCGGACATTCCTCCTGGATGCCGCCGGAATCCGTCAGGCAAAGATGACACCTGGCTTCAAAGTTGTGGCAGTCCAGGACATCAATCGGCTCAATCAGGTGGATGCTGTCACAGTTTTCCAGCTCTTCAGCCGCCACTTTCCGAACCGAAGGATTCATGTGAATCGGATATACCGCCCTGCATTCGGGATGTTCATCCAGAACGCTGCGGATTGCGCGGAACATGTGATGCATCGGTTCGCCGAGGTTCTCACGGCGGTGGGCGGTGATGAAAATCAGCTTCCGGTCCCCGACCCATTCGAGTTCGGGATGGGTGTAGTTTTCCTTCACCGTGTACCGCATGGCATCAATGACCGTATTGCCGGTAATGAAAATGGTTTCAGGGTCTTTGCCTTCCCGGATCAGGTTCTCCGCCGCCCGGCGGGTCGGGGCAAAATTGTACCGGCTGACAATTCCCACGGCCTGACGGTTGAATTCCTCCGGATAGGGGGAACTGATGTTGTACGTGCGGAGCCCGGCTTCCACATGACCGACAGGGATCTGAAGGTAGAAGCATGTAAGGGCTGCTGCAAAAGCGGACGACGTATCCCCGTGAACCAGAACCACATCCGGCTTCTCCGCTTCAAGGACCGGACGGAAAGAGGACATGATCCCCCCGGTGATATCAAAGAGGGTCTGCTCCGGTTTCATGACGGAAAGGTCATAATCCGGCTTCACACCGAAGATTTCCAGCACACTGTCCAGCATCTGCCTGTGCTGTCCGGTCACGCAGACAACCGTACGGATGCCCTCCCTGGTTTTCAGTTCCTTTACCAGGGGGCACATCTTGATTGCTTCCGGTCTCGTTCCAAAGACCAACATCACTGTCTTCATCAGTCTGCTCGAAAACTCACTTTCAGCGCACTTCCTGTCCGGCAGGCGGACAGAAGCCGGTCATCCAGCCGGGAAAACCCGACAGACACAAGAAAAAACCTTTACCGCAACAGAGACTGGGTAAAGATCACACTGCTTCGGGTCAGAACCGGTGAAGCATACTGCCTGATGAAACAGGCTGAACGGCATGCGCCGCCCGCTTCCCGGTACTGCCCGTTATTATATCACACAGGTTTGATTAGTCAAGAACAAGAAAGGCCTTTATCGTTGAATATCAAAGGATTATCAAAGGATTCCCGAAAGGAATACCGAAAAAATGCCGCGGCGGCAGGCTGAAGATTCACGACAGGAATACGACGGTATTCACCATAATATGCAGGATGACGGAAGCAGTGACCGTACCGGCTTTTTCACGCGCAAGCGTGAAAAGAATTCCGGCAATCAGGGCGGCAGCCATCCCGGCAGGGGTTCCGTGGGCCGCGGCGAACAGCAGGGAATTCAACAGGAGAGCACCGGCTAAAGGCAGGAAACGCAGGCAGCGTTCATATACGAAGCCCCGGTATATGACCTCTTCCGCAGCGGGACCGAGGATGCACATCAGGAGAAACGCGGAAACGGAGGAATCCGCCCCGGCAGGCTTTCCGAGACAAAGCCGGTCCAGGATACCGCAGGCGATGCCGGCGCCGGTCCAGAGCAGGAATTCCCGGAAGGACAGGCGGAAAGCGGACGCTTTCTTCCGCCGGCAATACCAGAGCACCGCCGCGGCGGGGACGATCCATGCAAAAATGTCCGCTGCTGCCGGCGGAAGGCTTTTCCCCGCGTAACGGAAGAGCAGCCAGACCAGCGCCGGCAGAACGGCAGCCAGCCAGTCAGGAATTCTGCTTCTTTGCATCGCTGCCATCGGCTCCTTCCAGTATCCGCTGCCGGGCTGCGATCAGATAGTCCGCAATGGCAGGGACAGAGTTTCCTGCATTCACCCAGGTTTCGGCGATGGCCTCCTTCCGCCCCTCGGCGAAATGTTCCGAGTGCAGAATTTCTTCAATCAGTTCCGGCAGCCTGCCGGCATTCTCCTGCGTCAGCTGCACACCGACCTTCGGGAGCGCCCGGAAAGTCCACATTTCGTTATTCAGCCATCCGGCGTCATAGGGTTCAAAGTCAAAGGAGACATCCGCATAGATGACGGGTTTGTCAAACACCAGGGCGAAATCAAAGACGACGCCGGAGTAGTCGGAGATCAGCAGGTCCGAACGGTACAGGACATCAAAGTTGTCGTTATCAAAATTCCATTCCAGTTTTTCGTTCTCAGGAAATGCTGCGCGCAGCCGGTCAATCAGCTCTTTCTCAGAGACCATGGACTGCGGATGCGGCCGGAGGATGATATGGTATCCGGTCTTGCAGAGGGTTTCAATCATCTGTGCCCCGAAACGGTTGAAGATGCTGCTGGGTCCCCAGCTCGGGGCCAGGAGGACGGTCGTGGCATGCGGAGCGGCAGGGCCCCGCTCCTGCCGCTTTTTCAGCAGGGCGTCCATATGCGGCAGGCCGGCCAGCACGCATTCCTTTGCCGGAAGGTGCCGCTGCGCTTCCATCTGCCGGACTTCCTGAATCTGGTATTCACCGCTCAGCAGCAGCGCGTCGTAGTAGTCCGTTCCGAACATCCTGTAACAGGTCACGCCGTTCGCGGCATGCAGTACATGCACATACCACCCGACGCCCCTGGAACGCTTCCACTGGTACACGTCCAGTCCGGGGGTGCTGGAAAGCACGACATCCGCCTGCAGCATATTCATCCGGGCAAAGGCGCGGTTGCCTTCCCCGGCAAATTCTGCTTTAATATGCGTATATTTTTCAGCCAGAAGGGGATCGTCCGGAGACGCGGTCAGGTAGAGGACCGATTCCCCGCGCCTTTCCATTTCGTCGCAGAGCGGCTTGAAAATCGTCCAGTAGCGCTTGCTGTCCGTAAAGAACACGAAGGGCGTCCGTGTGTTGTTCCGGTGCTGCGCTTTCTTTCCCGGAATTATTACCTTCAGCTTCATCCAGCTGTTCCGCAGCGCGTAGATCACCGCGCCGAGCACTCCGATGAGAATGGTGAACAGCATGCTCCCTGTGCCGGGATCGATATAGAAAAACATGTCAGGGAACCTCCCAGTTGCTTTCGTCAAATACGTTCCTGTTCTTCAGCACCAGACGAACGGGATCCGTGAACCGGGTTCCATGGTTTTCCGCGATGCGCCAGTCCGTCAGCATGACGTACTGCTCCTCTTCCTCTTTCGCGTCCTGCGTGATCGGATTCCCGGTAAAAGGATTCACCGGATCCGTAATCAGCCCCCTTATGGCCTCTGACGGCATGTCCGCAATCGTCATGAAGTCATCGCTGACGGTGAATTCGTCCCCGCTGCCGAAATCCTTGATCATCATCAGGGCGTTGTATGCCATGACGCCATCGTACGGATCCAGCGCGTTTTCGCCTTCCTGACCACCGGTCAGAATATGATCCAGCCCCAGTTCCCATCCGTGGTCACTGACCACCAGGATCCGTGTGTTGTCCCACAGCCCGTTTTCCCGCAGGTAATCAAACCATTGCCCCAGCTGGATAAACGCGGCCATGTCGCTCTGGTAGTGTTCCATTTGCTCTGCAGTTTTCAGTTCCAGATGTCCGCCGAAGGAGGCGCCGCGCACTTTATGCGCCGCTTCATAGGCGGTGTTGTCGACAACCTGCTGCGGAACAAACGCCGGCTCCTGCAGCATCGTCACATCATGCGTGGAGGTGTTGCTGAGAATCAGAAATGTGTTTTCCCCGTCCGCGCTGATCTCCGTCATTGCAGTCAGGTGCTGCAGGGCGGTATAGGCCTTCATGAATTCATCCGAAATCCCCGTGCTTGTGTATTCGGATTCTGCCGAGAAGACCGGTTTGCTGTCAGCGTCCAACACATTGGCCGGGTCCAGGGCTTCCGCCTCGTTATATTTGCCTTCGTTATAGACTTCCGGCTGCAGCAGCACGGGAACCGTGCGGAAAACACTGTAGCAGAACAGGTTCCGGCTGATTGTCAGATCTTTTCTCCGGAGGACCTCTTCCGGTTCCTCGATAAATGCGCCGTTTGTGATGTAGCGGTGAATGGCGGGATAATCGTCAAAAATGCTTAAATCCGGGATCCACAGGTATCCCGCGTAAGGCGGATCGCACACTGTGACGTCATATCCGTTTTCCATAAACAGAACCGGAAGCACCTTCAGGGCTTCGTTCTGTTTTTCGGGAAGCCCCGTATCCGACCGCTTGTCCAGTTCGAAGGGCCTGTAATCATACCCGGCGAAAAGGGACGGCGTGGCGACATTCGTGTTCCGCCCGAAGGACAGGGTATTCGGATAATATGTGAAGCCGCGGAACTGCTCCGCCACTTCGGGATTTTCTTCAAAAAGATAGGGAACAAAACCGCTGATGCAGCGGTCGAGCATGATCACAACGACGTTTTTTCCGTTCCGGGACAGCGTCCAGGAGGGCTTTTCCTGCTCTTTCTCGGCCAGTACTTTCAGTTCTTCGGACGCAGCCCGGATGCCGTTCACATTCACAACCGTCATCGCGGCAAGTCCGATGCATCCCGCGATGCAGGCGGCTTTCAGAATCTCCGGTTTCTTCCTCCATAAAAAAACAATTGATCCGGAAAGGACCAGAATGATTCCGAGGTTCAGGAGGCAGTCCGAAGGAAGAAGGGACAGGGGCGTGTCATACTTCAGCAGGGAGGACAGATTGCCATACCCTGTTCCGAAGAACATATAATCGACGACCGCCGCGGCGGAAAGAATCACAGCGCCGAGGGCAAAGCGTTTTCTTCCCCTGCCGGAGGAAATCCGGTAAAAAATCATACACCAGACGAGGAACGTTCCGGCGGCCAGCAGGACGGAGGAGAACACGTACCGCAGCGGGGAACGGAAAGCCGTGAGCTCCACAAATTCTCCGGGAGAGGCGTTCACGATCGCCGACGGAATCAGGAACCCCAGCAGGAGGGTCATCAGCACACAGCAGATGAAGAAAAGGCCTTTGTCCCTGCCGGCAGCGCCTGCGGATTCATGAGCGGCACGGACCGGTTCTTTCTTTTCTCCGGCCAGCTTCGCGGCAATATTCCGGATCAGCGAGAACGTATTGTTCAATGTCCAGTAGAATACCAGTCCAGACGGGGAGTTATACAGGAGCACCAGAAATACGAGCGCCATGCCGTAGAGCTGGATTTTGCTTTTCAGGGGCATACCCCGCGTATACATTGCGCCGGAAACAATATTGATGAGCGTCATCAGGACGGGAAGCAGGTGAACGGTCGTGCCGAACACAGATAGCAGCCGGTCCGGCTGTCCGAGATCGGCGACCGGACCGAAGGCGGCCCCCTGCAGCAGGCTCAGCCCGGAAAGGTAGCGGTACGCTGCCAGAAAAAAAGGAATCTCCAGCAGCAGGGACAGGGAACCCTTCAGGGCGTACCAGGGCTTGTAGTTGTTCTGCCTGTAGTAAGTCTGCAGGATCATGAAGCGCTCATCGCCCCGGAACGCCCGCCGGATTTTATCGGTTCCGGGTTTCAGGAGCTGTGCCTGGAGACGTTCTTCCCGCTGAACGGCATCCACCCTGCGAAACAGGGGAAGCAGCAGCAGGTTGACTGCCAGACTCAGCAGGATGATGGATCCTCCCGGACTTCCGGTGATCCGGTAGCTGACGGTATAGACTGCATCAAACAGCAGCTCCAGCGGTCCCAGGATCAGTTTGTGCAGTATATCCCAAATCATGCGAAAACCTCTGAATTCTTGGAATGCGGGATTCGTCCGGCGGCAGGAAGGGCTGCCGTCAGGAGGGAGGAAGCTCCGGGGAACCGGATTCCTCCGGAGAACCGGGCAGGTCTTCCAGTCCGGAAAGCTTTTTGCGGATGGTGCGCGTCCGGGACACAGCGGAATCGATGGATTCGCCCGCCTGGTCCAGGCGCCGTCTGGTGGCTTCCAGCGTTTCGGCAAAGCGGGCGAAGTCGGTTTTGATTTCACCCAGCAGCTGCCAGACCTCGCTGCTGCGTTTTTCAATCGCCATGGTGCGGAAGCCCAGCTGCAGGGCGTTCAGCATGGCGGAGAAAGTGCCCGGGCCAGCCAGGACTATGCGTTCCTCCCGCTGAATGGTTTCCAGCAGGTCCGGAAACTGTATGGCCTCGGCGTAGAGACCCTCGACGGGAAGGAACATGACGGCAAAGTCCGCGGTATGCGGCGGGGCAATATACTTGGAGGAAATCTTCTTCGCCTCGGCACGGAGCCGCTGGGCCAGAGCTTTCCTGGCGGCCTCCGCGCCGGCCGCGTCGCCGGCCTGAGCGGCTTCCGCCAGGCGGACATAGTCTTCCTGCGGGAACTTGCTGTCGACGGCCAGCAGAACCGTACCGCCGCCGCGGTCGGGCAGGCGGACCGCAAATTCAACCCGTTCCGGGGAACCGGGGACTACGGCGACATTTTCCTCATACTGTCCGGGGGCCAGCGTCTGCCGGATCAGATTGCCCAGCTGCATTTCGCCCCAGATTCCGCGGGTCTTCACATTCGTGAGGACCTTTTTCAGGTCGCCGACACCGGCGGCGAGGGAATGCATTTCCCCCAGCCCCTTATAGACCGATTCCAGCCGTTCGCTGACCTGGGCGAAGCTGGTGTCCAGCTTTTTGTCCAGGCTTTCGGAAAGCCGCTCATCCACGGTTTTCCGCATTTCCGCCAGCTGGCGTTCATTCTCCAGCCGGAGGGCGTTGATTTTCTCCTCCTGGTTCCGGGTGGACAGCAAAACCTGCCGCTGCATGCTTTCCAGCAGCGTGGACTGGTTCTGGCCCATCTGGGACATGGTGGTGAGCAGGTTCTGATTCGCCGTCTGCAGGGAAGAGACGGACTCGTCACGCTGGGCGTCCAGTTCGTCCAGCAGCTGATTGCCGAGAACGGACAGGTCATGCTCCTGCCGCAGGCGGGCGTTTTCCTGGCGGTGCGTCAGGGCGGCCTGGCGGATGAGGAGAATGATCAGCAGGACAAGGCACGCGAGGAGAAGATAGAATTCATAGCTCATATTTCCCTCCGGCCCTCCAGCGCCTTCAGGAGGGTAACCTCATCGGTGTATTCCAGGTCGCCGCCGACGGGAACGCCGTGCGCGATCCGGGTACACCGGATATTCATAGGGTGAAGCAGGCGGGCGATATAGGAAGCCGTTGCCTCTCCTTCCACATCCGGGTTGGTGGCCAGGATCACTTCGGATACTTTCTCCGTGGAGAGGCGGCTCATCAGTTCCTTAATCCGGATATCGTCCGGGCCGACGCCCTCCATGGGGGACAGCGTCCCGTGCAGCACGTGGTACCGGCCGGCATATTCGTGGGTACGTTCCAGCGCGGCGACATCCCGGGGATCCCGGACCACGCAGATCTGGCCGTTGTGGCGCTCCGGATCCGCGCATACGGAACACAGGTCTCCGGCGGAATAGTTTCCGCAGACCGTACAGAAACGGATGGCCTTGCGGCCTTCCCACAACGCAACGGAAAGGCTCCGGACATCCTCCAGCGGCATGGAAGCGATATAGTACGCGAAGCGCAGGGCTGTTTTCTGCCCGACACCGGGAAGCCGGTGAAGCTCCGCCGCCATGGTTTCAATGGGTTCAATCTGGCTGCTCATCTCAGAACAGACCGCCCATTCCGGGAGCCATCCGGCTCATGGCCGCTTCGCGGGCTTCCTCACCCTTACGGAGCGCTTCGTTGACCGCAGCCTGGATCAGATCCTGCAGCATTTCGATATCATCCGGATCCACGACCTGGGGGTCGATGGTGATGGAGGTAAGCTCCCGCTTTCCAGTGACCTTTACGGAAACCATGCCGCCGCCGGAGGACGCTTCATATTCCGCTGCGTCCAGCTGCTCCTGGGCTTCCTGCATCTGCTGCTGCATTTTCTGGGCCTGGCGCATGAGCTGCTGCATGTTGGCTCCGCCGCCGAAACCGCCGAAATTCTGTCTTGCCATAGTTGTATTTCTCCTTTCCATATTAACCCCTTCCGGCGCTTTCGCGCCACCTTCCCCTGGAAGGGAAGGCTGCGGGGATTGATGCGGGTTGCTGCTTACGCGCCGCCCTCGCCTTCGGGAGCAGGCGACGGGGGAATCGGTACGGGGGTGAGCGAACTGACGACATCGTCGAGGATTGCCATGATATAGGGCATGCCTTTGCCGCTGCGGTTCTGGAGCAGGATCTCGTTCCTGTTCAGCTTTGTCACCGGGGAACGGAGCTGCGAGACCAGGAGGGTGCACTGCACGCTCTCCGGAAGGACGCAGACGCCGGCGACGGTCCGGCCGTTGGAACCGTTCTTGTTGAAGTAG
>JAEEGL010111282.1_pt1 | contig 10722 bp, 9 predicted proteins | sample 9134231 | NCBI WGS metagenome assembly JAEEGL01 (sample SAMN16246548, study PRJNA631951) | gut metagenome | biome: gut microbiome; feature: rumen; material: fiber-attached | host: Bos | place: Iran: Karaj | collected 2018-10 | reverse complement strand
ATCAAACCATCTGCAAGAGGTGAATTGGAAATCACTACCGTCAACCAAGCCTTCTTGAATGACGGAGAGCTGAAGGTCCAAACATTAGGTCGAGGATTCGCATGGCTGGATACAGGAACACATGATTCCCTCGCTGAAGCTTCTACATATATCGAAGTATTGGAGAAACGACAAGGATTAAAAATCGCCTGTCTGGAAGAAATTGCCTACCTGAAAGGATGGATTACTCCAGAAAAGCTACAGGAAATCGCAAAGCCTATGCTCAAGAATGAATATGGACAATATCTAATACGGGTATTGAAAAATAATATGAATAAATAAATTGACATGAATATACTGATTACCGGGGCTAACGGACAATTAGGTAACGAAATGCGACTTGTATCTAAACATAGTACGCATCGCTATTTCTATACTGATGTTGATGAATTGGATATTACCGATATAAATGCTATTCGTACTGTTGTTAAGGAATATGCTATCAACGTTATTGTGAACTGTGCCGCCTATACCAATGTGGACAAAGCTGAAGATGATAAGGAGATGGCAGACCTTCTGAATCATAAAGCAGTCGAGAATCTTGCAATTGTGGCAAAAGAAGCAGACGCTACCCTTATCCATATCTCTACTGATTACGTTTTCCAAGGTAATCAGTGTGTACCATGTCGTGAAGATTGGGAACCTCATCCCAATAGTGTTTACGGAAGCACTAAATTAGCAGGTGAAGAAAGCATTATCAGTGTAGGTTGCAAGCATATCATCATTCGTACGGCATGGCTATACTCCCCTTTCGGAAAGAATTTTGTCAAGACCATGCAACGGTTAACTGCAGAAAAGGATCAACTAAAGGTTGTCTTTGATCAAGTTGGGACTCCGACATACGCGGGTGATTTGGCAAATGTCATATATAAAATCATTGAAGAGGACATGCTTGATAAGCAAGGCATCTATCATTTCAGTAATGAAGGTGTTATATCATGGTATGATTTTGCAAAACAAATATGTGAGTTAAGCGGAAATCAATGTGATATTCAACCTTGTCATAGTGACGAATTTCCAAGCAAAGTAAAACGTCCTCATTTTTCTGTTCTGGATAAGACAAAGATTAAAGAAACTTTCCATCTAAGAATACCTTATTGGAAAGACTCTTTGAAAAAATGTATTAACATACTAGCAGAAAACAATTCTGTACAATAATTCATTTAGATACCATGGATAGACGAACATTTTTAGGTAGCATGGCCGCTCTTGGTCTGCAAGGCATGTTTGGATTGCACGCATCCAACATCAGCGATTTCGGAGTTGAAAAAACGAAGAAGACTAATAAAAGCAAATTCGACGAGAATCTGGTTGTTTTTATATCCGACTTACACACGAATCCAGGTGGATACCAACCTGATCGTTTACGCCGCGCCATCGCTGACATTTTAAAGATGAAGCCTTTACCTTTAAATGTGATTGCGTTGGGCGATTTGGCATATCTGCTTGGCAAGCCGGAGGAGTATGCATTGCTTAAAGAAATTATCGCTCCGATGGAAGCAGCCGGTATACATTATACGATGGCGATGGGGAATCATGACCGTCGAGACAATTTTGCTGCGGCATTTCCGAAATACGCCGCGGCTTCTCTCCTCCCCAACCGCTTAGTTTTTACCGTAGAAACGCCTCATGCAGATATCATCGTATTGGATTCACTTCAAAAAAGTGAAGATACAGATAAATGGATTACCGCAGGAGCATTGGATGATAATCAACGTCAGTGGTTGGAGAAAACGTTGATGGGATATACAAAACCTGTCTTTGTAACTGCTCATCACCCTATTAATGAGACAGCTGTACAGAAAATACTGTACGATAGTCCAACCTGCTGTGGATATATTCATGGTCATAATCACGTATGGGATCCAGGATGGGTACATAGAAACTATTCAGAACGAACACTCGTACGAACACTTTGCTTACCTTCTACCGGACATTGGGGAGATATCGGTTATACATCATTCCGTTTGGAGGAAACACGTGCAACTGCTCATCTTCATCAATATGAATACTTCTTCCCTGACCCATTGAAACCTGGAGAGAAGAAACCAGAACAATGGACAATGATGGAAGAAGAACATAAAGATGCTGTCTGCCGATTTATCTATCGATGACAATAATACTTCCAAGAGGAGAACAAATATTAAAAAATTCGTACCTTTGCAGCAAATTTAAAAGACACAACATGTATTGCGAAGATAAATTTGTAGAAATATACAAGCAATCTCCTTCAGGTATTGCATTTTGCCCCTATCGTATTTGTCCTTTAGGAGCACATTCCGACCATAATTTGGGAAAAGTAACTGGCCTCGCTATCAATAAAGGCATTCATATTGCTTATAAACCTAAACAAAACGGAGTCATTGAGATGACATCTTTACAATTTGAGAAACGTGCACAATGGCACATCGCAGGGACTCCAAGTGTAAAACAAAATGACTGGGCTGACTATCTGCGTGGTGTTACAATCATATTATCAAAAAAATATCCTCTTACTGTCGGCATCTGCGGAGTCATTGAAGGTAGTTTACCTATTGGAGGCCTTTCTTCCTCCGCTGCCGTTACCATTGCGTACCTATCCGCTCTTTGTGCAGTAAATAAGATTTCTCTCTCTCCACAAGAATATATCTCCATGGCTGTTAAATCGGAGAACAAATATGTAGGAGTAAGTTGTGGTAAACTGGATCAGTCGTGTGAGGTCTATTCTAAGAAAGACCATTTGCTCTACTTGGATACGAAAGATGACAGTTATGAACTGATTCCGACTCATCCCAATATGAAACCGTATAAAATTGGCATTTTTTTCTCGGGCATCGAACGGAATCTTGCAGGAAGTAAGTTCAATATGAGAGTAGATGAATGTCGTTCTGCCGCATACGCCTTAAAAGCATACGCAGGAATGGAATACGGAAAGTATGAAGAAACCTTTATGCGCGATGTACCGCGTGAAGTTTACGAGCAATACAAAGACCGTTTGCCTAAAAATTGGGCAAAGCGCGCGGAACATTGGTTTACGGAATATGATCGCGTAATCCGAGGAGCAGAAGCTTGGCGAAAAGGGGATTTAGATACTTATGGAAAACTTTCTTTTGAGAGTGGGAAATCATCTATTTATAACTGGGAAACAGGTTCTCCTGAATTAAAAGCACTTTATGAGATTATGACTACCACGGATGGTATTTATGGTGGCCGGTTCTCGGGTGCTGGATTCAAAGGATGTTGCATGGCTTTGATTGATCCTTCATATGAGGAACATATCATTGAACATATAACATCGGAATATTTAAAAATATTTCCTGAATTAAAAGGCAAATATTCTGTTCACATTTGCGAAAGTGCAGATGGTATCAATCAACAAAAATAAGAGCGTATTATGAAATGTATGATATTAGCCGCTGGATATGCGACTCGTCTTTATCCTCTTACCGAAAATTACCCTAAACCTTTATTAAAAGTGGGTGATAAAACCATTCTTGACTGGTTGATCGATGATATTGATACGGCAAACATCATAGATGAATACATTGTCATCTCTAATCATAAATTTGCTCATCATTTTGAAGATTGGGCAAAAACAAAGTCACAAAAAATTACTGTAGTTGATGACCAGACATCTTCCAATGAAACTCGTCTTGGCGCAGTAAAAGATATACAATATGCTATTGACCAATTACAGTTGGATGACGATATGCTAGTAATCGCCGGTGATAATGTTCTCGACTTCAGTCTGACCCACTTTATTGCATACGCACAGGAGAAACACCACTCTTGTATCATGCGTTATTATGAGCCGATAGATCAGAAACTGCTGAAATGTGGAGTCGTTACGATTGACGAAACTGATCGGATTTTGTTGATGACAGAAAAATCTCCAACCCCAGCCACTCATTGGTGTTGCCCTCCTTTCTATTATTATACGAGAGAGGATGCAAAACTTGTGGAGAAAGGCATTGAAAGTGGTTGTGGTACAGATGCTCCTGGAAGTTACATTGCGTGGCTCTGTCAGCAGACACCTGTTTATGCAATGGAAATGCCTGGCAAACGGTACGACATTGGGAACTTAGCCAGCTATGATGCTGTACAAAAAGAATATAAAGGAATTACGAAATAATATAGAACATGAAGATACTTGTTACTGGAGCAGCCGGATTCATTGGGAGTAAACTCTCTTGGCTTTTAGCAAAACGCGGAGACACTGTGGTTGGAATCGATAACATCAACACCTATTATGATCCCAACCTGAAATATGCCCGGTTAAAAGAAAACGGCTTTAATTTGCCTGTTGACGGACTACAAAGTAAGGCCATTCCAGAGACAGGTAATGACGGCTCTATGGTAGAGTATCCTGAAATACCGTGGGGAATTTCATTCAAAAGTAAAAAACTACCCAACCTACGCTTTATTCGGATGGATATTGCTGACCGGGAAGCATTACCACAACTCTTCGAGAAAGAGAAATTTGACAAGGTAATGAATCTCGCCGCACAAGCTGGTGTTCGTTATTCCATCAAAAATCCTTTCGCCTATATCGAAAGCAATATCTTGGGGTTCATGAACATTCTAGAGTGTTGCCGTTACAATAACATCCAACACCTTGTTTACGCAAGTTCCAGCTCGGTTTACGGTATGAACACAAAAGTACCGTTCAGCGAAGATGATGAAGTGATTTCACCGGTAAGTATTTATGCTGCGACTAAGAAAAGCAATGAATTAATGGCCCATTCGTATGGAAAGCTTTATGGTATTCCGTCGACAGGTCTCCGTTTCTTCACGGTGTACGGACCTTGGGGACGCCCCGATATGGCTCCAATGCTGTTTGCGACAGCTATCAGTCACGGTGAATCCATCAACGTATTCAACAATGGAGACTTAATTCGTGATTTCACTTATATCGATGATATCGTTAATGGAACCATTCAAGTCATTGACAAGACACCTAAAGCATCAGAATGTCCGAACAATGTCCCGGCAAAAGTGTATAACATCGGTTGCAGTCATCCAGTAAAACTCATGGATTTCATTCATGAAATTGAACAAGCCCTAGGTACGGAAGCCAAGAAAAAATTCCTTCCTATGCAACAGGGAGACGTTTATCAGACAAATGCTGACACCACCAAGTTAGAACAAGAAGTAGGTTACCAACCTAAGGTTCAGATACACGAAGGGGTCACACGTTTCATTGAATGGTATAAAGCATATTTCAAGGTTTAATCCACCTCTTGAGGTCCAAAATAATCTCATATTCAGCCTTTTCTAAAATAATAACACCCAAAACTTTGTCCTCATGCAAAAATTATCGTATTTTTGCAAAGCTATCTATGTGCTTTTCACTAAGTGATAAGGTGATATAGGGAGAGTGTATAAAAGATAAGCTAAAAATATTTATACATAAGAAAGATACCAAGATAAGTTAATATGAAGAATATATATATTGTTATAAATGAAGATCGCTTTTTCTTATCACATAGAAAAGAAATTGCATTGGCTGCCCAAAAAGAGGGCTATAATGTAACAATAGTCGCAAAAGATACTGGAAGAAGAAAAGAAATCGAGGATCTTGGCTTAACATTTATACAACTCCCGATAAATCCAACAGGAACAAACCTTAGAGAAGAGTTTAAAACTTTTAGGTTCTTATATTCTTTATATAAGAAAAACAGACCTGATATCGTTCATCACGTCGGTCTTAAAAATATACTTTGGGGAGGATTAGCAGCTAAGATGACATCCATCAATGGAGTTGTTAATGCAATAAGTGGATTGGGCATCTTATTTAATCAAGAACCTTTAAGTTTGAAAGCCAAACTTACATTAAAAGTTCTAAAGTACTCCCACAATCGGAAAAATCTAATAGCTATCTTCCAAAACCATGAAGATGAAGCACTGTTTTTGAATAATCACATCATTAATAACGAGCAAATCGTTTTTATTAAAGGATCAGGCGTTGACTTAAATCTTTTCAACTACACTCCTGAATACCCAAGCGATATAATAAAAATAATATTTACTGCTCGAATGGTAAGAGAGAAAGGTGTCGAAATTCTAACAGAAGCTGCTGAAATATTACGGTCTAATTATGAAAACAAAATAGAGTTTTGGCTTTGTGGAGGTCTATCTAATAATCCATCTGCTTTGTCTCAAGATGAAATGAATAACCTTTGTGATGGTAAATACATAAAATGGCTTGGATTTAGATCAGATATAATTGAGTTATTAAAACAATCTCATATCATGGTTTTTCCTAGCTATTACCGAGAAGGACTTCCTAAATCGATTATTGACGCATGTGCTATAGGTAGACCTATTATTACGACTAATTCTGTTGGATGCAAAGACACAGTCGAAGAGGGATATAATGGTTTCCTTATTCCTATTAAAGACAGCAAAGCATTAGCGGAAAAAATAGAAATCTTAGTGAAGGATAAAAATCTTAGGCAAACAATGGGATTTAATTCCAGACAACTTGCAGAAAGAGATTTTTCTCTTGATTACGTTATTAGTAAACACTTGGGGATATATAACAAATTGTTAAATATACCTATTTCATAATCATAGAATAGTTAATAATACCATGTTGAAACGCTTTTTCATATTCACTTGTTTAATATTTCTCATTTGTGCTAAGTCTGCCGCTCAGTACACTACAGGTGTGACTGGCTTACTTCATATGCCAAGTGCTGAGATGCAGGAAGACGGAACGTTTATGATAGGTGGGAATTATATGAATAAAAAAAACCTGCCAAACCCTCGTCGTTGGTATTATAATTCTTTTAATTACTACATGAACATTACGTTTTTTAGCCGAATTGAGATTTCATACGTCTGTACTTTAGTAAAAGGTATTCCTAATACACAGTACTGGCCGGAACAGACATGGGATAAGTTTGTTAATCAGGACCGATACTTTGCTGCTCGTATACAAGTGCTGAAAGAGAAAGAACTTTGGGAATACATGCCAAGCATTGTATTAGGCGTAAACGACCCAACCACAGGAACTGGTGGTGGAGATTATACAAAAATGAATGTTAAAGGTACAGGAAATGGTTTTTTCAATCGTTGGTATATGGCCATGACGAAGCATTTTGAAACACCTTATGGTCAATTGGGCGTACACGCCGCTTACTTGTACAACAGACGTACAGACTATCATTTGAATGGTCCTGCTTTTGGCGTAAATTTCCGTCCTTCTATCCACCCGGAATTGAATATCATCGCTGAATATGATGCCAAAACTATCAATGTTGGAGCGATTTACTCACTTTGGCACGATCATTTCAACATTACGCTTGAAATGCAGGAAGGTAAATATTTCAGTGGAGGATTTGTCTACAAAGTTAATCTGCTAGGTGGAAACCGTTGGAGTTCTTGGAAATAGGATTATGAACAAATCTGCCCAAAATACTTTCTTTGCTCTTTTAAGAACCGGTCTCTGGGGCAACACTTTTAATGCTCCCAAAGATATAGAATGGAAAGAGGTATTTAAAATTGCCAAAAAACAAACGCTCACCGGCATCGTCGCCGATTCTTTTTTCAAGCAAGGGCTGTCTCTAGGCGAAGAAGATGACATGAAACTCCTCTCTAAATTGACCAGAATTAAAAGAAAGAATCTTCAGCTAAACAAAGAATTATGCGACTTTACTTCCTTTTTGGAGAAACACCTTATTAAATATATAGTGGTCAAAGGTCAAGTCGTGGGTTCCTTCTACCCTGATCCATTGTTACGACAAGCTGGAGACATCGATTCCCTTTGTGCGAAGGAGGATTATGACCGACTACTCTCATTGATTGAGGGCACCTATCATATCAACCTAAAGAAAAGTAACACTATCCATGTTGAATTCAAACTGAACGATATTCAATTTGAGATGCATTCCAACTTAATGGAATTTGCCAATAAAGCTCATCAGAGGTATTGGAATCAACTTATGGATGAAGAAATAAAAAATCCGTCACAGGTGGAAATCAACAACTGTCGCATAGCAACGTTGACTCCTAACATGAATGTGCTTTATGTATTCTGTCATTTGTTCCACCATCTTATCACAAGCGGAATCGGTATCCGACAACTCAACGACCTCGCCATCTTATTGCATAAACTTCACGACCAGGTTGATTACCAGCAATTAAAAAATGACTTGACGAATTTAGGTCTGTGGAAAACATTCAGAGCTATAGGTTATATCTTGGTTCATTGTATTGGATTAGATCCTGATAAGTTAGGGTTTGAATTGGATAAAAAAGATAAACGCTGGGGTGAGAAGATTCTCCACAACATATATGAGATGGGAAACTTTGGACATACCGAACGGAAAGTGCACGAAAAAGGACTTCTTCATAGTTTAGAAACTGGATGGATCGCTTTTAAACAGAATTGTAGGTTTGTTTCACTAGCTCCAACTGAAGTGATCTACACAATTCCTAAAATGACACGTTGGTTTCTTCACAAAGCATAAATTAATGGAAACATCAAAAACATATTGGTTTGTCTTTTACCGCGACATGCTTCTCATCGAGAAGGAAAAGGATGTATGTCACGTTCCTTTTTGTGAGAATCCTCCGACCACAGTTCCGGCTGGCTCGAAGATTCATACCATTGGTTCATGGAACGAGCATGAATGTAAGACGTATGCTCTTCTTTCTCCCATTGATGGAAGTGCTGCTCCCAATCGATTCATGGAAGGATTGAGAAGTTCATTTCATATTATACCGTTTGAGGAATATCACTGGGCAGGAAAAGCTTCCCAAATCTTGAACTGGGATGCGAACACTAAGTATTGTCCACGTTGTGGTGAACTAACTTATCAGATCTCTCCTATTGGAAAGAAATGTCCAATATGCCGTCAGGAGTTCTATCCGATCATATCACCAGCTATCATTGTTCGTATTACCAGGGGCGATGATGAGGTTTTGCTGGTGCATGCGCGTAATTTCAAAAGGGATTTCTATGGGTTAGTAGCTGGTTTTGTTGAAGCTGGAGAGAGCCTGGAAGAGTGTGTTCATCGTGAAGTGATGGAGGAAACTCATCTGAAAATCAAGAACTTGAAGTATTTTGGCAGTCAGACTTGGCCTTATCCGAGCGGTATCATGATTGGATATACCGCAGATTATGAGAGCGGTGAACTGAAATTGCAAGATGAAGAATTGAGTAAGGGAGGCTGGTTCAAGCGAGATGCTTTACCACCTATACCCGAGAAACTCAGTCTTGCTCGAAAACTGATTGATGATTGGTTAGAGAAATAAAAAGAAAAGAGGAGGTGATAATCACCTCCTCTCCTATTATATAAATACCTCTTAGAATGTCGTATACAAAATCTGCATTCTCAACTTATCTTTTCCTCCAACAAGACGTACACTACTCAAATCAAGATTATTCTGTACCTGAATGATCTGTGCTTCACGTTGCTGATAACCTCCATAATAATACGCATACATCGAAGAGTAACTTGAATTACTTTGCTGCTCTCGCGTAACTGAAATAGGGATTAATACGACCTTGTTCCAATCAGGATGCTTAGCAACCCAGTTCGGATCCGACTTCTCGCCTTCCACCTTCTCATTGATACAACGCTGAACAAGTTGAGCGATGTTATTAAATGAATAGGTATTGGTTTTGCTGTCGAATGCAGTATAGTATGATGTCAAGTTATCATACAAGCCGTTTTGTTCAAAGAACGAATAAGTTTCTGATTTGCGAACCAACAGCAAGCTAGATGGTGCACTCATCGGATATTTCTTCTTCACCGTTTCATTATAACTATTGAAAGTCAGGACTGCTGCATTCAACGAATCACGCTGATGAGCAGCATAAATCTCCTCAATAGGAAGAGTTACCTCAGTAATAATGCCGGCAGGCGACTTAATATACGTACAAGAGTTGTCATTTACCAATTCCTTCAAACGATCAGAATTGCTGAATCGGTTCGATTGGATAACCTCTTTTGTGGCACTGAAGCTGGCATATCTCGTCACAATGGAATCATTCTTGCCGGAACTGCTTTGCATAGCCACAGAAATCTGAAGATCCAACGACAAACCGGTGATATAAAGAATGGCTCCGTCACCATTGGTACAATGAACATATACACCACGAAGTACATTCTCGATAAATGCCTCAGAATCCTTATAGTTATCCTTGTTCTCCAAGAACTTTTTATACATATATTCGCCTAACGATAACGGAAGGCTTACTCTCTGTTCGTAGAGACGACTTGATCCTGTGTAATAAATCGTATCAACTGACAGTCCCGTTGCAGCAAAAGCTTTACTTCCGACAGGGGCTGCATTCTTATCGTAATAATCTTCAGGGTCAATACTTGTATAATAAGTCAGACGATCTTCCTCAGGAATAACTCTGTTCAGCGTATCCACTTGAACGCGCATGCTTGCTGTCGAGTCACCAAAGAAAGTCTCATAGTTAAATGTCAAGTCCAACTTAGTAATCCCTACGGTTTGATCTGGAAAGACAAACCCATCCGTACAGTTAAATTGTGCAATAAAGTCGGATGAGAACTCCCCAAACTCAGTATCTGTATAGCGTCCTAAATAGGAAGTGTTTGAACGTGCGAACACTGAATCAGCAAGAATCGAACGAGTCGTCACATCATACGATGCTATTCCTGCAGGAATGGAGTCATTACCCGCAATTGTAGTACGTCCGATATCCGGGGTCGAATCATCGCAACT
>JAEEGL015694539.1_pt1 | contig 10723 bp, 9 predicted proteins | sample 9134231 | NCBI WGS metagenome assembly JAEEGL01 (sample SAMN16246548, study PRJNA631951) | gut metagenome | biome: gut microbiome; feature: rumen; material: fiber-attached | host: Bos | place: Iran: Karaj | collected 2018-10 | reverse complement strand
TGGGGCGTCTCCACGAAAAACGCGGACGGCAGTACGGTATTCCATCCCGCCACGGTCTATTTCCGTGACACTGCCGAAAACGCTCCGAATTTCATCATCGGAGAAGGCGTGGCATACGTGATGGGAGAGGATCTTTATGCCGGAATGGAGATCCAGTCCTCCGGCGACCTGGCCGAGACCATGAAACTCGGCGTCAGGGCCTCCGTGGAAGGCTGTTTCCAGGTGAATAACGGTTATTGCATTTTCAAGCCGATCGTGCGGATCCAGAACTCGATTGATACTTCCTACGTCATCGTTTCCGACAGGGTGAAGGGTAGTCTGAAGTCCTATGACCGCATCGTCCTTTACGGGGAAGGACACGAAGAGAACGAAATCATTTTCGAATAATTCGAAAAATGTACGGAATATGTTTTATTTTTTGTTCTTTTCAGTTGACATTTGACTGAAAAACCCGCATAATTTAGGTGGTATGTTTTCGACCTTTAAAAGGTTGATCGGATGAAAGACGGCGAATCGGGCCGGAACAGGAAAGGCGGATGAGATGGGAGTTTTCGATAAGGTTCTGAAAAAGTTCAAGATGGTTCCTGAAGACGAGGAATATGATGATTATGACGAGTTCGACGATGCGTCGGAATCCGATGAATCGAAGCTGAAAAAAGCGAAGAAAGCGAAACGGGAATCCTACGACGAATATGACGATTCGTCTTCTTACGGCGCCTATTCGAATCCCGGGAAGAGCACCGAAGAGCCGGTGCAGCGTCCTGCGTCTTCATACAGCAACAAAGAGAACGTTAAAGTCCTTTCAATGAGCGGAAAGTCTCAGAAGGGAAATACCGACGTCTGCATGATCATGCCGAGGAGCTTCGACGACGCCACGACGATCGCGGACATGCTGCTTGAATACAAAGCCGTCGTCCTGAACATGGAAGGAATCGACATGGCTGCGGCCCAGCGGCTCATTGATTTTGCTTCCGGGGCCTGCTATACGGTCGGCGGAAACCTTCAGAAGATCTCGAAGAAGATTTTCATGATCGTTCCGCAGAACATGAACCTTTCCGGCGATTTCGATCAGCTGGTCGGCGACATGGTGGATCTGAACGCATTGAATCAGCGGTAAGAATCATTTTCCCGGAGCGGAAAACAGCCGCTCCGGGACTTCCGGTTTGGAGAATCAATGAAAAACAAATGGCTGAAGTGGATCCTGTTTTTCGCTCCGATCGCGGTCATCGTTGCCATTGATCAGCTCACGAAGCTGTGGGCGGTCAAGTCTCTCATGGGACGTTCTGCGATCACGATCATTCCCGGGGCGTTGGAACTCACTTATGTGGAGAATACCGGTATGGCGTTCGGGCTGTTGCAAGACAGCACGATCTTTTTCTATATTATGACGGCTGTCGCTTTGGCGGTCATCGTGTACTTCGTGATCCGGATCCCGTTCGAAAAAAAGTTTCTGCCGCTGTTCATTCTGCTTTCGTTCATTGCGGGCGGAGCCGTAGGAAATCTCATTGACCGCGTCTTCCGGAAATACGTCGTCGATTTCATTTACATTTCGCTGATCAAGTTTCCGGTATTCAACGTGGCGGACATTTTCGTCTCGCTTTCCTGCATCACGCTGGTGATTTTCCTGTTGTTCGTGTACAAGGATGAGGATCTGAAACGCATCCGCGTGTTCGGAAAGCGAAAGAAAGAGAACAAAGAGAGCGAGTAATGGACGCATCTACGGACCGGATCATTGTTTCTTCCGAGGAAGAAGGCATGCGGCTGGACCGCGTGCTTACGCTTGTTTATCCGGATCACAGCCGGTCCTTCTTTCAGAAACTGATTGAAAACGGAAACGTGACCGTCAATGAAGTGAAGGAAAAACCTTCGAAGATCCTTACAGAAGACGACGTGATCAAAGTGGCCTTTCCCGAACCGGAAGAACTGAACGTGCTTCCGGAGGACATTCCGCTCGACGTGCTTTATGAAGACGATGACGTCATTCTGATCAACAAGCCGAAGGGTATGGTCGTTCATCCGGCGGCGGGACATTTTACAGGAACGCTCGTCAATGCGTTACTGTATCATTGTCACGATCTTTCCGGGATCAACGGCGTCATCCGGCCCGGGATCGTGCACCGGATCGACCGGGACACGACCGGCGTGCTCATCGTCTGCAAGAACGATGAGGCGCATCTTTGCTTGGCAAAACAATTGAAAGAGCATTCCGTTCACCGGATCTACGTCGGGCTCGTGAACGGGATACTGAAAGAAGACGAGGGCACTTTGTCCTATCCGATCGGAAGGCATCCGACCGACAGGAAAAAGATGGCGGTCCGTCCCGACGGAAAGGAAGCAGTCACGCATTACCGCGTATTGAAGCGATACGACCGGTATACGCTCTCGGAGTTTAGGCTGGAAACCGGCAGAACGCATCAGATCCGCGTTCACATGGCGAAGATCGGTCATCCTTTGGTCGGAGACGAGGTCTACGGGACCGGAAAATGCGAGTTTAAGACTGACGGACAGATGCTGCATGCCAGGACGTTCGGCTTCATCCATCCGCGTACCGGCAAGTATATGGAATTTGAAAGCCCGCTGCCCGAATATTTTGAAACAGTGCTGAAGACTCTGGAACGGAGGGCATAAGCATACAACTTCATATTTTTCCTGGGGTGTTCGAGTATTCCGTTTTTTTGAACCTACAGACGTTAAAAAAGGGATTCCTATCATCCGGACTTCTATGTCAGGCCTCAACCAGCAATCAGTGGAAGACAGAAATTTCCGTGCGGAAACCCACCTGGTATCATACCGGGAGTCAATCTGCGGAATTTCGGCACTCTGGGTTTTTGAAAAACCGCCGGCGTTTGCCGGACTTGAGGAGCATCATGAGATACGATCACATCAACATTGAAAAGAAGTGGCAGAACTACTGGAAAGAGCATGAAACGTTCAAAACGGACGTGCACGACTTTTCCAAGCCGAAGTATTACGTATTGGACATGTTCCCGTATCCTTCGGGCGTAGGCCTGCATGCCGGTCATCCGGAAGGATATACCGCAACCGACATCATGTCCAGAATGAAGAGGATGCAAGGGTTCAACGTTCTTCATCCGATGGGCTATGATTCCTTCGGCCTGCCTGCGGAGCAGTATGCCGTGAAAACCGGTAACCATCCGAACGGTTTTACCGAGGAGAACATTGAGACGTTTTCGAAACAGCTTCGTGAACTCGGTTTTGATTACGACTGGTCGAAGATGATCGCCACTTCGGATCCCAAATTCTATCGCTGGACGCAGTGGATCTTTAAAAAGCTCTATGAAAAAGGCTATGCGCGCTATGCCGACATGCCGGTCAACTGGTGCGAGGAACTCGGCACCGTCCTTTCGAACGACGAGGTCATTGACGGGAAATCGGAGCGCGGCGGGTACCCCGTGGTCCGGAAATTCATGAAACAGCTCGTCATCGACCAGCAGGCGTTCGCGGAAGAATTGCTTCAGGGGCTCGAGGAGATCGACTGGCCGGAATCCACGAAGGAAATGCAGCGCAACTGGATCGGCAAGTCCGAGGGCGTCGAAGTCGAGTTCCAGATCGTCGGCGGCGGCACCTTCTCCATTTTCACGACCTGCATCGAAACGATCTACGGCATCACCTTCATGGTGCTGGCGCCCGACAGTGCGCTCGTTCAGACGCTTATGCCGCGTGTGGAGAATCCGAAAGAAGTGCAGGCCTACATCGACGAAACGAAAAAGAAAAGCGATATGGACCGGACCGAGTTCAATAAAACGAAATCCGGCTGTCCTTTGAAGGGTTTGTATTGCATCAATCCGATCAACGGCAGGGAAGTCCCGCTGTTCATCGGCGATTTCGTTCTGGCCAATTACGGTACCGGCGCGGTCATGGCCGTTCCGGCGCACGACGGAAGAGACTATGAATACGCGAAAGTCCACGGACTTCCGATCTTTGAGGTCATTGAAGGCGGCGACGTCAATGTTCAGGCGTTTGAAAAACAGGACTATCTCGGCAAAGGCTGCAAACTGATCAATTCCGCCGAGTTTACCGGGCTTACGGTCGAAGAAGCGAAGAAGGCGATCACCGACAAACTGGTCGGCATGGGCATTGCGAAACGAACGGTGAACTACCATTTTCGTGAGTGGATCTTCGCGAGACAGCGGTACTGGGGCGAGCCGGTGCCGATCGTGCACGGGGAAGACGGGCAGGATTTCCTGCTGGATGACGACGAATTGCCGCTCATCCTGCCGGAGCTTGAGGATTACCGCGGAAAGAACGGACAGGCGCCCTTGGAGAATGCGGAAGAATGGAAGCATTATGAAGGGCACGGAAAGAAAGGACTCCGCGAGACCTCCACGATGCCCGGTTCCGCCGGCTCGAGTTGGTATTTTTTCCGTTATCTCGATCCCGATAATGAGGAAGCGTTCGCGGATCCCGAACTCATGAAGCACTGGCTGCCTGTCGATCTTTACATCGGCGGTCCCGAGCATTCCGTCGGGCACCTCATCTATTCCCGGATCTGGACGCATTTCCTTTACAACGAAGGTCTTTCGCCCGTCAAAGAACCGTTCAAGAAACTCGTGCATCAGGGCATGATCCTCGGTGAAAACGGCATCAAGATGGGGAAGCGCTATCCGGAATACGTCGTGAATCCGAGCGACATTGCCAAAAATTACGGCGCAGACACGCTGAGACTCTACGAAATGTTCATGGGCCCGTTGGAGGTGTCCAAACCGTGGAGCAGCGCCGGCGTGGACGGAGCCAGAAAATATTTGAACAGGGTGTTCACTTTCTTCTCGGAGCCCTCGAACATCAAAGAGGATGCAAAAAAAGAACTGGAGAAGGCGTATCACCAGACCGTCCGGAAAGTCACGGACGATTTTGAAAAACTTGCATTCAATACGGCGATCTCGCAGTTAATGATCTTTACCAATGCCGTTTATAAGGCCGGATCGTGTCCGAAGGAATATGCGGAAGGCTTCGTGAAAATGCTTTCCTGCATCACCCCGCACGTCGGCGAAGAGCTTTGGAGCATTTTAGGGCATGAAGGATCATTGGCATACGAGCCATGGCCCGTATTTGATGAAAGCGCGGTTCAGGAAGACGCGGTCGAGATCGGCGTACAGGTGAATGGAAAAGTAAAGTCTGTGGCCCTGATCCCGAAGTCCGCGACGAAAGAAGAAGCGCTTGCCATCGCAAAAGATGCACTGGCCGGAAAGATCCAGGGAACCATCGTGAAAGAGATCTATGTTCCGGGCCGGATCATCAATTTTGTGATGAAGTAACAGGTTCCTCCGGGAACGAAACCATGCAAATCATTGCATCACAAAAAAGGAGTAGTATGGCATCAAAAAAGACTGTCAATCCTGAAGAAGAAAAGAAGCAGAACGCGAAGAAGAAAAGCGCTCCGGCGGCAGCTTCCGTCGTGAATCAGCCCGTAAAAAAGACGGCTGCGAAGAAAGAAACTCCGAAGGCCATGAAGGAAGAGCCGAAGATCGAGGAGAAACCGGTGAAGGCTGCTAAGAAAGAGACGGCAAAGGCTGTTCAAAAGACGGAAAAGAAACCCGTTAAGGCAGTGAAGAAGGAATCTGCGAAAAAGGACGTTCCGAAGGCAGAGGTGAAACCAGCAAAAGCGGCGAAGAAAGAATCTCCTAAGGCGGAAGAGAAACCGGTAAAGGCTGTCAAGAAAGAGACAGCGAAGAAGGAAACTCCGAAAAAGGACGTTCCGAAGGTCGAAGAAAAAACTTCAAAAGCGGAGAAAAAACCGGTCAAGCCGGTCAAGAAGGAAGCGACGAAGAAGAAGGAACCCCAAAAAGCCGAAGAGACCCCGGTGGAGATTGACGCAAAGGTCACCGTGAAGGAAAAGGAGCAGCCCGTAAAAAAGGTGAAGGCGGACGTGAAGGAAGAGCGCATTGAGCAGTCATTGTCAATTGAAAAAGCGCCTGTCGTCATGGAAGCCATGATCTATGAAGCTGAGGAAAAGCCGGTTCCTCCGGCGAAAGCCAAGCGCCCTTCGGAAAAGCCTGCGAAACAGTCGCGCAAGAAAGAGAAGGATCTTGACCCGATCGAAGAATTTGTGGAAGACGAGGTCAAGGAAGAATATCTTGATGACGATTATACCGAAGAATCCTCGAAAAAGGAAGAATCGACGCAGGTCGTCACGCAGGAAATGCTCGAAAAGATCGTTGCCAAGGCCAAGAACAACGCCAACACGATCAGCATGAAGGAGATCAGCGCTTTCTTCAACGACATTTCGATCCCGCCGGACAGCATCGATCCGATCACGGATTATCTGAACAAGAAGTCCATCGTCATCATCGACGCGATCCCGGACGAGAATCTGATGGAGCCGTTTGACGACGACATCGATCTTTCGGATGAAGATGCGGAAGCGATCGATCTTGACATTGACAGCGCCATGCTCGACAGCGCCGGCACCAGCGATCCCGTCAGAATGTATCTGAAGGAGATCGGCATGGTCCCGCTGCTCAGCAATGAAGAAGAGATCGAGCTTGCGAAACGGAAGTCCGACGGTGACGACAACGCGAAGAAGCGTCTGATCGAAGCGAACCTCCGTCTCGTGGTCAGCATTGCCAAGCGCTATACCGGACGCGGCATGAACTTCCTGGATCTCGTTCAGGAAGGAAATCTCGGACTCATCAAGGGCGTCGAAAAGTTTGATTATACCAAAGGATACAAGCTTTCCACGTATGCGACCTGGTGGATCCGCCAGTCCGTGACGAGAGCGCTTGCAGACCAGGCCAGAACGATCCGCGTGCCCGTGCATATGGTTGAAACGATCAATAAGATCGCGACGACGCAGAAGCGGCTCACGCTGGAACTCGGCCGGGAGCCTTCCGTCAATGAACTTACGACGGAACTCAAGAAAATGCCCGGGTTAGAAGGGATCACGGATTCGAAGGTCATGGAGATCATGCAGATCGCGAGAGAACCCGCCTCCCTGGAAACGCCGATCGGCGAGGAAGACGATTCAAACCTCGGCGATTTCGTCGCGGATACCACGATGGTGACGCCTGAAATGAACATTGAGAACGTCATGCTTCGCGAAGAGATCTACAAGCTTTTGAACGATCTGAAACCGAGAGAGCGTGAAGTCATCATCAAGCGGTTCGGTTTGGAAGACGGAAAGCCGATGACGCTCGAAGAAGTCGGAAACGTTTTCAACGTTACGAGAGAGCGCATCCGTCAGATCGAAGCGAAAGCCATCCGTAAACTCAGGAATCCCGGAAGGGCAAAACACATCAGGGACTTCCTCAACTGATATGAGCGTCAGGAATTATCAAAAGGAGGCCGATGAGATCATCAAAGGGTTGGAACGCGTTCCGACCCTTTTCCTGCACGTTTGCTGTGCACCGTGCAGTTCTTATGTGCTCGAATACCTTTCGGAGTACTTTGAGATCACAGTTTTCTTTTATAATCCGAACATTGAGCCGGAGGCCGAATACGACCTTCGGCTTTCGGAATTGAAACGGTTCATTGCCGAAAAGCCGTTCCCTCATCCGGTGCATCTTATCGAAGGAACTTACGATCCTACGGTGTACCGGGAAGCGATCCGCGGATTTGAAGGTGAAAAAGAGGGCGGAAAACGCTGTGAAGCCTGTTTCAGACTGCGGCTTTTTGAGACTGCCCGTCTGGCATCGGAGGGTCATTTCGATTATTTCACGACCACGCTTTCGATCAGTCCCTTAAAGAATGCTGCACTCCTGAACCGGATCGGCGAAGATGCGGGAAGGCAATTTCACGTTTCACCTTTCCCGTCGGATTTCAAGAAAAAGGACGGTTACAAGCGTTCCGTCGAATTGTCCGCCGAGTACGGTCTGTACCGACAGGATTACTGCGGTTGCGTTTTCTCAAAGGCAGAAGCAGAAGAAAGAAGGAAAAAGCATGAAAGCTGAATGGAGCCGGATCAGGGCGGAAGTGGACCTTGACGCGATTTTGTATAATTTCAATGAATTGACAAAGGACCGCAAGGGGTTCCGCGCCTTCTCCGTGATCAAGGCGGATGCGTACGGTCACGGTGCAGTTACGCTCGCGAGACTTCTGAAAGACAGATCGTTCGGTTTCGCCGTCGCGACGGCGGACGAAGCGATCGAACTCCGGGATGCCGGGATCATGAATACGATCCTGATCCTGGGCCCGGTCTCGGAAGCATATTTCCCGGATCTTGTCCGGAGAGAGATCCGGATGGCCGTATTTGAGACGGAGACCGCCCGCGAATTGTCCAAAATTGCCGGAGAGATCGGAAAGCCGGCCGTGATCCACGTCAAAGTCGATACGGGAATGTCCCGCGTAGGCCTTACGCCGGATGAAGAGGGGATCGCCGTTCTGAAGGAAATCGCTTCACTGCCCGGCATAACGGTGGAAGGCGTTTTCACGCATTTCGCCACCATGGATATGAAAGACGAGAGCCACGCGCTGTTACAGGCCGTCCGTTTCCTCGGCTTTGTCAGTTTTGCGAAGAAAGAAGGGATCGATTTCCGGTTGATCCATCTTTCAAACAGTGCTGCCGTGCTTCGAAAGAAAACGTTCCCGAATGAAAACGCGATCCGGTTAGGCATTGCGCTTTACGGCGTGTATCCGTCCGATGAAGTGGAATATCCCGTTCCGCTGCATCCCGCAATGTCATTGAAATCCATGATCACTTACGTGAAAACGATCCCCGAAGGCACTCCGGTCAGTTACGGCGAGACTTTCACTTCGAGAAGACCGATGAGGATCGCCACCGTTTCCGCAGGGTACGCGGACGGCATTCCGAGAAGCCTTTCAAACAAGGGAGAGGTATTGATCTGCGGGAAACGGGCCAGAGTCCTCGGCCGGATCTGCATGGATCAGTTCATGGTCGACGTGACCGGGATCCCCGAAGCAAAGAAAGGCGACGAGGTCGTGATCCTCGGAAAGCAGGGCAATGAAGAGATCACGATTTATGAATTGTCCGACTTGTCCGGACGCTTTCCTTATGAGTTTCTGACGGACATTACAAAGCGCGTACCGAGGGTGTACGTACAGGCAGGACGGATTCCCTTTTCCGTCAAGTGACATCGTTTTCCGTTGACTTTTCCCATGTAGGAAGGTACAATGAAAATACAATCAAAAAACCGAAAGGAAGTGATTCCCATGGCGATGCAAAACATCTACGGGCCGGAAGACAACGTCTTCATTCAGACCCATCCCCTGATCCAGCACAAGATCTCAATGTTACGTGACATTAACACGGGTACCAATGAATTCCGGAAACTCATCGAAGAGATCGCAGTTCTGATGGGCTTTGAGGCGCTCCGCGATCTGCCGCTCGAAGACCGTGAAGTCGTTACGCCGATCGAAACCTGTATGACGCCTTTCGTGGCAGGAAAGAAACTGGCCATCGTCCCGATCCTTCGTGCCGGCCTCGGTATGGTCAGCGGGATCACGACGCTCGTCCCGACCGCGAAGATCGGTCACATCGGAATGTACCGCGACGAAGTGACGCACGAGCCGCACGAATACTATTGCAAGCTGCCGAAACCGATCGAACTCCGCACGATCCTCGTACTGGATCCGATGCTTGCGACCGGCGGTTCCGCCACCGACTCGATCACGCTCATCAAAGAGCGCGGCGGGAAGAAGATCAAGTTCCTTTGCATCATTGCCGCGCCGGAAGGAATCAAGCGGCTGCATGAAGCCCATCCGGACGTTCAGATCTACGTCGGACATCTGGACCGCGAACTGAACGAAAACGCATATATCTGTCCGGGCCTCGGCGACGCCGGAGACCGGATCTTCGGAACAAAGTAACAAAAAACTCTAAAGGAAACCACCACATTTATGGAAAATGCCGCTTGCTTTTTCCAAATCTTGTGGTATAATAACGAAAGATCGAGTTCACCTTTAATTCGGTACGAGAGACCGGCAAGGCGGAAAACGTGAAATTCTGTGATTTCAGGCCTTGTCAGATCATGACGGGGCCTTTTCTTTATGAATCGGGAAAAGCCCGGAAAACGGCCGATTTCGATGCTGCGGAGGCGGAACCAACCATGGAAGGAAAAGTGATCGTAAACGGAGAGACGATGGCCAGAATGATGGCCAGGCTTTCTCATGAGATCATTGAACAGAATCCTTCCGAAGAGGAGATCTGCCTCATCGGCATCAAAAGGCGGGGCGTGCCGATCGCCAAGCGGCTTCAGGAGAACATTGAAAAGTTTTCCGACATTCGCGTCGAACTCGGCGAACTGGACATTACCCTGTACCGCGACGATCTTTCGGAGCGTTACACGGAGCCGCACGTCAATTCTTCGGTGATCCCGTTCGACGTGAACGGCAAGCGGATCGTGCTCGTGGACGACGTGCTCTTTACCGGAAGGACGACGAGAGCGGCCATGGACGCCGTGATCTCGCTCGGCAGACCGAAGAAGATCGAACTTTGCGTGCTGGTCGACCGCGGACACCGGGAGCTTCCGATCAGCGCCAATTACGTCGGGAAAAACATTCCGACGTCGAGAAAAGAGTTCGTTTCCGTCCGCGTGACGGAATTCGACGGGGTAGACGAGATCGCCCTTTCATCACGGGAGTAAAGCAAAAGACGCTTTTCCAATATTTTTAATTTATCACGGGAGGATAAGAAAATGAAAATGGTTTACTCAGTCAAGGATAAGCCGAAGCCGATGCAGGTCATCGTCTTTGCATTCCAGCAGCTGCTCGCCATTCTGGCAGCCACCATTGCGGTTCCGGCGACTGT
>JAEEGL015575517.1_pt1 | contig 10723 bp, 5 predicted proteins | sample 9134231 | NCBI WGS metagenome assembly JAEEGL01 (sample SAMN16246548, study PRJNA631951) | gut metagenome | biome: gut microbiome; feature: rumen; material: fiber-attached | host: Bos | place: Iran: Karaj | collected 2018-10 | reverse complement strand
GTAGGTGCGGTCGACGAACGAGGAGAAGGTCGTGGTGAGCTCGTACAGGTCGCTGTACATGGTGCGGTAGCGGTAGGCCGCGGACGTCTCCTCGGCCCCGCCGAAGAGGACGTGGTTGAGGCGGTCTATCTTCGAGGCCAGGTCCTCGGTGGCCTCCCTCAGGCCCGTGTCGTAGACGGGCGTGGGCTCCACGGCGTCCACCACGGCGTCGATGATGGCGTCGATCTGGGCGTGGGCCCCCTGCGGGAGGAGAAGGAGGAGGACGGAGAGGAGGATGGGAAGGAAGCGTCTCATGGTCTGGTGTCTTTATGGTTTTTCCCCGCCAGCTCGAGGACCGCACGCCGGATGCTCCCGAGCTCCGCAGCCCTTTCCAGCAGGGGGCGCTTGGCGACCTTCTCGGACTCGTAGACGAGGGCCTCCTCGGGGGAGACCTCCAGGGTGTAGACCCCGCTGTGCTTCCCGCCGAGGGAGATGAACACCTCGCGGTACCGGGCGTCCTCCGGGAGGTCGCGCCCGACGCTCCGCACGAGCGCCCGCTCGACGGGGGAGAGCCCCAGGAGCTGCGCGATCTGGTCGAAGGAGGCCGCGTTGGACCGCTGGTCCAGGAGGATCTTCACGGGGGAGTTCCCGATGATGGCGTCCTTGATGACGGGGGAGGAGATGATGTCGGAGACCTGCTGGGTGACGACCGTCGCGCTGGTGTGGTACTTGCGCGCGGTCTTCCACAGGCCGCGGAGGTAGTCCGCCGTCCCCTCGGTGGCGATGGCCTGCCAGGCCTCCTCGATGAACAGCAGCCGGAACTCGTCCCCGCCCGAGCGCATCTTCCGCTCGAAGGAGTGGATGATGCAGAAGGTGCAGAGGGCGTAGAGGGTGGCGTCCATGTCCGAGACGGCGTCCATCTCGAAGACGGCGAACCGGGAGTTGAAGAGGTCGGCGGGATGCTTCTCGTTGAGGAGGAAGGAGAACCGCCCGCCGGCGCCGTAGGGGTCCAGCGCGACGCTGAACCCCCTGATGTCGAACACCGCGGGCGTCACCTCGACCCCGCCCACGACGTAGGGCTCCGCCGGCGCGGCCTTCTTCCGAGGACGGCCCCTCCTGGGGGCCGGCTCCCGGAGGATGCGCGGCTGGACCTCCTCGCGGAGGAACCGGTGGAAGTCCTCGAAGACCGGGTCCCCGCCATCGGGCGGGAGCGTGTCGAGGAAGTCCGAGATGATGCGGAAGAGGACGGCGTCGGAGGCCGAGTCCCAGCCGCCCTTGGGCGACCAGACGATCTTCAGGAGGGACACGAAGAAGCTCAGGCCGGAGACGGGGTCGCGGTCGGAGCGCCACTGGCGGCACCCCTCCAGCGGGGAGAACGCGAACGGATGGTCCGCGTCCCAGGTGTAGTACACGCCGTCCCGCCCTCCGGTCTCCTCGCGGATGACCGCGCATAGGCCCTCGTACGAGTCCCCCTTGTCGATGATGAAGACGCTCTGGCCAAGGTCGAAGCAGCTACGGACGTACCAGTTCGTGAAGAACGACTTGCCCGTGCCGGACGGTCCCAGGATGAACGCGTTGTAGTTCTCGATCCACTTCGCCCCGTAGGCCCCCCGCTGGGTGTCGACGACGACGGGGACGTGGCGCCTGCGGTCCGTGATGCGGAGGTTGCCGCCGGGGAAGTCCCGGACGAACGACTCCCCGACGGAGAGGCACACCGCCTGCTCCAGTTCGGCGATCATCAGGTTGTCCTCCCCGATCTCCATGGCTCCGCCGGGGATCCCCGCGAACCAGAGCTGCGGGGTGTCCGTGGTGTTGAGCCTGCCGGTGAGCCCCATGGAGGAGAGCGCGGCGCCCACGGCGCCCCGCATGGCGAGCTCCTCCTCCCGGGGACCCCAGGAGAGGATGTTCATGTGGGTGTAGAGGGCCGCCGTGCTCTCTGAGTGGATGAGGTCGATGAAGCGCGCGATGCCTTCGGCGTTGACGGTGTTCTCGGCGCTGCCCCTCGACATCGAGGTCATGTTGCGCATCCTCCGGTCCAGTTCGCGAAGGGCGTGCTGCTGGCTGGGGTAGAGCCAGTAGACGTTCACGATGTGCTCGTGGGCGAGCCCCGACCCGATGGGGGAGGCCGAAGACAGGAGGACGTCGCAGCCCTCGCAGGAGAGCGCCCGCACCCTCATGGTGTTCGACACCTCACCGGGGAGGTCGTCCGTGCGGGAGAAGCTGTGCGAGAACAGGCGGCGGCCGTCCCGGTCCAGGTACGTGCCGTCGGTCTGGAGGATGTCCGTCCCGTCGACGGGGGAGCCGAACCACCGGAGGTACTCCTCCAGGAGCCCGTCGTCCCCTCCGGGAACGCCTTCGAGCTCCTCTGTAGTGACCCTCCTGGAACGGAAGCCGCCCGCCGAGGCGAACACCGAGACGAACTCCGAGAAGCGGCTCTCCGCCTGACGGAGCCGTTCGCCGAGTCCCTTGATCTCAGGGCTTCGGTAGCGGATGCCGGAGGCGGCGCCCTGGAAGGCGCCCTTCATGGCTCCGGCCCGCCCCTCCAGGGCGGGGTTGAACGTCAGCCAGAGGAACGCCCTGTGCTCCAGGTAAGCGCGTCCCTCGAAATGGCGCGTGAAGCAGTCGTCGAGGAATCGTCCGGAGGGTTCGGCGTGGTAGAACCGCCTCCGGTAGACGTCCTGGCGGTGGACCATCGTCCATTCGGGGAGCCCCCGGAAGGCCGAGGCCATCATCGTCGTCATGGAGTCGTACTCCTCCTGGGTGACGGTGTACTCCTCCGGCGGGAAGAGCTCCCAGCCGAAGGTGACGGCGCCGTCCCGCGCGAGGAGAATCCCGTCGGCGACGCACGCCACGGGGATGCAGTCCTCCAGGTGTATGGTCTTCCTGTCGTTCATGTCAGACGCCTCCCGTCGTGGAGCGGGGGAGGTTGAAGCCCCGCCATATGTTCCTGACGTGCTTGGGGCGGACCTTGTACAGGGAGGGGTGGCCCTTCCGCACGATGCGCTTCCATATGTCCTTTTCGTCGATCCTGGACTGTAGGGACAGGGTGAAGAGGTAGGCCGCGACGGCCCCGACCAGCCCCGCCCCGAAACCCACAATCGTAGAGACGGCCCGGCCGGCGACGAGCCCGACCACGAGCGCGAGCGCCCCGCCGAGGGCCATCACCCACATGAACCGCCCCCTGATGCCGAAGAAGGCCGCCGGGCGGTCGAGGCTCCTGTATACCCTGCGCCTCATGTCAGGAGAAGGACATGGCCGCCTTGATGATCGCGAGGATCACGAAGACGGCGATGAGGCCGAGCCCCACGGACGTGATGGCGTCCTTGCTCTGGGGTTCTCCCTTGAACGCCTTGATCGCCGCGGGGATGAGGCAGATGGCGCCCACGATGCCGCTGAAGATGAAGGCGATGTTGATGATGTACTTCCCGGCGCTCTGGCCCTCCGACGCGATGTTCTGGAGGGTGTTCAGCCCCTGGAAGTTCTGCGCCGCGAGGGGGAGCGCCCCGAGGGCGAACCCTGCGGCGAGGATGAGGGGGATGATGTGACTGCGTTTCATGGTATGTGTCTGTCTATTCCTGGTTCTCTTCCGGCCTTCCGTCCCCGCCGTCCATGTCTGGGACGGGGACGAGACGCAGGCTGTCGTCGATATGGAGGGTGGCGGGGGCGTCCCCGCCGGAGCGGGGCGTCAGGTCCACGGGCGTGCGTTCGAGGATGGTCCTGGAGTCGCCGCCCGCCTCGAGGGCCTCCTTCAGCTCCCGCTTGTACTGGGCGTGCAGCCCGCCGATCCAGGGCAGGGTGTAACCCTCCGCATAGAGGTCGTCCGCGATCTCGTACTTCCGGATGGCGGACGTGTCGGGGGAGAGGTACTCGGCGTAGAGCTCCGGCCTCTCCCTCCGCGTTACCTCGACGGGGAGCAGCGGAAGGTCGATGGCTCCCGGCCCCTCCCAGTGGTCGTGTATGTCGTCGCGGATGAGCACGGCGGTGGTCCGTCCGACCTTGCGGACGGTGACGATCCCGCCCGGCGTCTCCACGGCGACGCCTCCGTCCGCGCCGCGTCCGCCGGAGGCCTCCTTCCCCTGCTGGGGCAGCAGGAGGAGGACCGTGAACACCACGGCCGCGGCGGAGAGGGCCGCGACGATGCAGATGAGGCCCGTGGTCATCTCGATGCGGGTTTGAGGGTGTCGATCCTGCCCTTCAGCGCCTCGAGGAAGGGGATGATGGCGGGGCTCCACTTGTTCACGTAACGGACGGGGAAGCACAGGGTCGATCGGACGAAGGACATCTCGGAGGGATCGCGGGAGATCTTGCGGATGTCCCTGAGGACCTCGTCCATGACCGGGAGCCCCCGCGAGAGGAACGGCTCCGCCCCGCGGCGGAAACGGCTTCCGTCGCCCTTCGCCTCCGAGACGGACACCCTGTTCCAGAAGAGGACGAGGGGGACGCCCTGGCGGCGCATCGCGTCCGCGACCACGAGGGCGCTGCGGCGCGACTGGCTGTCGGTGTCCATCGGGACGGCGACGTAGTCCAGGTATCCGTTCGCAGCGACGTAGGAGACCGGCTCGTCGAAGGTGAAACGTCCCGGGAAGTCGAGGAGCACGTAGGAATACCCGCCCGCCATGACGTTCTCCAGGAAGGGGAACACCGTCGTGGGGTAGTAGACCCCGGAGGGACCGGCCGGGACGGTGAGCACGTCGTAGGGAGGGACGTCTCGCGGGTTGGCGCGGAGCCACCCCGCGAGGGGGGACTTCGGGTCCTCCAGGATGGCGAGCTCGCTGCGGCGCAGTTCCATGAAATGGTAGGAGGGGTAGTCGAAGTCCGCAACGCACACGGACTCGCCGTGCACGTAGGCGAGGTAGGAGGCGAGCAGGGCCGTGACTGTCGTCTTGCCGACGCCGCCCTTCTCGTTGTATATGCTGAGCCTCACCATAAAAGAAAAATGTAATTTTCGACAAAGAAAAGAATAATATCCAAATAATCAAAGAAAAGTGTAATTAAAGATACGAAAAGTTAATGTTAGTCCTGGCGTCTTACCAATGCAGGCGGCTATTTGTCGGACGAAGATAGAGGACGCAATTCTTGTTTGGTATCGGTATGGTCGCTGTCATAGAGGCTGTTACGGCGGAATTTCTTACATTTGTAGATTCATAGGAACTCCAATGGCACAGAACGATAACACCGATCAACCCGAAATCAGAGTCGTGGGACACGTAGACCTTACTCAGTTCGACCCGAAAAAGGGCAAGAAACGCGAGCGAATTCGGGGAGGAGCGAAGGAGAACTCCTCCGTTTCGGACCATGACGGCGAAAGCGGGACGGGAGAGTCATCTGCGCCCGGCCTGAAGGTGGTGGGGCAGATCGAACTTCCTGAAATCAAGCAGGAGAACAGGGAGCTGCAGCGCCAGGGATCCTCAACGACGGTCCTTCCCAACGGCATGTATCAGATCGATCCTTCCAAGAAGTGGCAGGTGGGCGCCGTAATCTTCTATGACGCGATGAAGAACGAGTTCGGCATGATCGCCGTCAAGGCCAGGCATGCCAGCACCTACCGTTTCCAGAAGGCCGTCAAGCGGGGGAGCGCGTCGCTGGACAGGGGCGACCTGGTCATCTTCTTGGCCAGGGGCAGGAACGTCGAGGAGCTGATTCCCATCAGGAATGTCGCCAATCTCCCCTGGGGGATGATACTCCGCCATGTCGATTTCTACAAAGACATCGAATTCGAATACACGATCGACCGTGTCACCGGAAGGAAGGGGAGCATATCGGTTCCCGTCATCGAGACATGCCTCAGGCATGCGAAGGAGGCGGACGAGCTGAACATGGTGAAGACTCTCTACCGGAAGCTCCGTTCGGCCGAGACGGAGGAGATCATGGAGGAGATGCTGCGGAAGGTGTTTCCCTGCGGCGTCCGCAAGGTCTTCGAAAAACGCTGCCTGAACATGGACTATGCGGCCTCGCTCATGCAGGAGGAGAACTCGTACATGCCCGAGTACCGTGTCGTGGTCACGACCCTTCTGAAGATGTCCATAGAGGACGGGGACCTTGCCACGGCGGCGAAGTGTTACGTTTCCTTCAACGGGTTCGACGACACGTACGGCGATTTCCTGACGAAGTTGAACGAGAAATCCGACGACTGGAACGCCCTGGTCTCCCTCGTCAGGAGTTTCCCCGTCGAGGAGGACGGAGCCGATTTCCTTCTGGATATCCTTCAGAGCGGGACGGAAGTGAAACCGACCCCGGAAGTCATACTGGCGGCGTTCATTGTGAAAATGAAGTCTGCCGGAGGTGAGGCCGCCCTTCCGTATGAGAAACTGTTCCGTTCGTTCCCTATCGGGACCATTAGGAAGGACTCCATGGCAAGTATCCTGAATGCGGAATGGACGAGGGAGGAGCGGTTGTTCATCCTGGATGTTCTGCCGGAGAACATGGTCATGGAGATCGTCGTAGAGTCTTTTCCGGACACCCCGCTGGCGAAGCTCTACATTGGGAAGCTCTGGGAGAAGGCGAGCCGGTTGGACTACGCTTGCATCGACATCGAATCGGACCATGAGTATGTCTCAGAGGCGGCCTCCGTCTGCGGCGACAAGACGTCGGAGGCGAAGTCCCAGGCGGAACTGCCCGAAGTGATAAAGGCAATCGCGGCCGCGGACATGATCATCGGGCACAACATCAAGGAGTGGGACCTTCCCATCCTCGGGAAGAAAGGCCTTGTCGTCAGGGACGACCAGTTCATATGGGACACCTACGAGATGGAGCTCATCCTCGACCCGACGCGGTTCTCCTATGCGCTCGAAGGGCCGCACACGGCCGTCGGCGACGCCCGTCTGTGCGAGAAGCTTTTCTGGAACCAGGTTTACAGGCTTGCCGCCAGCGGCCCCGGCTGGGGTCGGCTGGGCCATGTGTTCGAACTGTTTCCCGATTCCGTCAAGAGCTTCTTCGCCCGGATACAGAACAAGGAGTATCATCCCTTCCTGAAGGAGAAGGCTGGAGTCGATACGGTATTCTTCCGGCAGCAGTCCCTGCTTGACAAGACCCTTGAGGAAAAGCTTGCCGGAATCTCCGGACGGTCCCTCATCCTGGCCCCTTCGGAGCTTTGGCCCGCCATAGCGTCCCGTGTGAGGGCGGTCTTCCCGTCCGCCAAGGGCATCGAGTACCTGTCCGTCTCCGAATCGGCGGTCAATGGGCAGTCCGACATGGACCCCGTCCGCAGGGCGGTCCTGAGGACGTTCACCTCACCTCCGTGCAATCCACTTGTCGCGAGGCTCTCTTCCGCCGCCCGTGTCCTTCTCCCGGACGACGTGCTTGTCTCGTGTGCCGTCGACCCGGGCATGGGCGACGGGGTCATCTGCACGGATTCGTTCGGCGTTGAGGACCTCGGCGACCTGGGTGCCCTGGGGATCACGGACATCTATGTGACCGGATACGAGATCGAGAGCCGGATGAACAGCATGCCGTTGGGCGAGCCGTTCTGCGCGGCCGACCTTCTGAACAATCCCCTCGGGGCAAAGCTTTTGATGCAGCTGTCCGGCGCCACGTTCGTGCCCGTAAGGACGGAGGACTGCGCGGCCCTCCATCTGCCGGAACTCCCGCACGACGTCCAGAACATCTGGATGCGCAAGGATGAGAAAGGGCTTTTCCAGGTCTACTGCAACAGGAACTTCTCGGAGTTCCTTTCCGCTTTGACCTTCCGTTATCCTGCCATCGCCCAGCACCAGGTCCAGTGGCTGTTCTCAGATACGAAGGAGTCGCGCATCACCGTCGTCGCCACGAAGCGGAACCCCCGCTTCAACGCCACGATGAAGAGGGTGAACCCTACGTCGCTGTACCGTTCGATGTATTGGACCTACCAGTTCGCACTGCTCTGCAAGGCGTCCATGTCTCCGGTGAAGGTCCTCTTCGTGACGAATCCCCTCGAGGTGGAACCGGTGCGGGCGTACGCGGAGTCCCAGGGGTTCTACGCCCCGCCGGGGAACATACCGGTCCAGCGAAGGATCGAGCTCTGCGCCGCCCGCTCTTCGCTCAAGAAGATGGTGGTCATCGGCCCGGCGGATTTCAAGGTTCTCCGGGAGTCGAGGATAGAGCAGCAGTACTGCCTCATATGGGACAACCTGGACACCGATTCCCTTCAGGTGATGTGGCGCCATCTCCTTCCTTTCGGAGACGAACCGAAATACGAGGCCGAAAGGAAGGAACAGGATGAGGGAATCCCCAGTGCCCTGTCCTGCGTCCTCGCCGTCTGGCCGATGGTGAAGTACTATTACCGGCAGATGGCCCGGCAGAACCCCCAGAACGAGCTGGTCCTTCTCGATCCCTGTTTCGACGATTACCGCGAACTGGAAAAGAGCTTCCTGGCGACGCGTCAGGAAGTGACACTGTGGGAGAACGAGGAGGCGTACAAGGAGAGCCTTCAGAACGCCCAGCATTTCTTTGCGGGAGCGAAACGGGAGGAGGACCTGGACATCGATTTCGAGAAGGCGAAGGACACCATCCGGCAGGTATTCCTTGACCCGAAGACGGACACCCCTCCCGCTACATGGTATCCCATCCAGGAGAAGGCGCTCCCGCAGGTGTTCCACAGGCGGTCCCACAGCCTGATAGCCATCCCGACCGGTGGAGGCAAGTCGGTGCTCTTCCAGGGGCCGGCTCTCTATCGTGCGGCGTTCACCAACCGTCTCTCCATCGTCATCACCCCCCTGAAGGCCCTGATGCAGGACCAGGTCAACAACCTTCAGGACCTGGGTTTCCTCACCAACGTGGAGTATCTGAATTCGGACAAGTCGCGCCCGGAGACGAGCCGCATCTACAGGAAGGTGACCGGCGGCGAGATTGCTCTGCTTTATGTCACGCCCGAACGGTTCCGCTCGCGGGGCTTCCGCACCGCCCTTGAACTGAGGATGGAGATGGACGGCGGCCTCGAATACATCATCTTCGACGAGGCCCACTGCATTTCCCAGTGGGGGCTGGATTTCCGGCCGGAGTACCTGAGCACCGCCCAGACCTGCGCGCGGATGGCCGCCCGATTCCCGGGAACGTGCATCGAACTGTTCTCCGCGACGGTGACCGGACAGGTCAGGGACGACATCGAAAGGATCGTCCACCCCGTCACGGCGATCGGCGCGGACGAGCCGTACAACCCCGTGCGCAACCATATCGGCATGGAGTTCATGGCGACGGAGGACACCACGGAGGGCAGGGCGGCCCTGCTCGCCAGGGAGATCGAGGCCTCGACCTTCAATCCGGCCATCAGCCGGGTTCTGGTATTCTCCAGGACGAGGAAGATGACGGAGGAGGTGTGCGCGCTGCTGAAGGAGTCGCTCCAGAAGTCGCCCCGGTTCTCGTCCATCGCGGACAAGGTGGGGTATTTCCATGCGGGGATGGACGCGGAGGACCGGTCGGAGGCCTTCGACAAGTTCCGCGACGGCGAATACGTGATCCTTGCGGCGACGAAGGCGTTCGGCATGGGTATGGACATCCCGAACATCCATTACGTCTATCATCTGAGCCCGCCCCAGTTCGTCGAGGACTACCTCCAGGAGGTGGGACGCGCCGGCCGTAAGAAGAAGTCCTACGAGGATGCCGGCTTCCGGGAGGGGCGTCCCATCCCCACCAAGTGCTTCGTGTCGCCGGATGATTTCCGCACCCTGAGGGACCTCCTGGCGCAGGGGCTGCTCAGTTGGGAGGATGTGAGAGCAATTTATACGGCTGTCAAGGAGTATGTCGGGCGGTTCCAACCGGCATCTGAGGAACAGAAGGTACCGATAGCGGTACCGGATAATATCTGGAAAAAAGAGACCGCGAAGGGGGCTGTGGCGGATTCGACGGCTTTCCGTCTCGGGCTTTACTGGCTGGAGAGGATGAAGCGTATCGAAATGGGTTACTATGCCATGACAACGCTTGACATCGCCTTGCCGACAAATCGTGGGCCGTCGGTCATACCGGATAAGAAACTGAACGAGATCCTCCTTTATATCGTCTCCGAATCCACAAAGTGGAAGGATCCCAAGAACATACAGATCTATATCAACGACATCTGCTCTCAGTTGTCGATAGGTCAGCATTCTCTCTTCAGATATATCGTACAGGGCACGAGGATGGGACTGTTCTCGGTGCTGAACAAGACCGCCTTCTCCCTTACCAAGCTGCGGATGGACGAGGTGAAATACTGCACGGATAGAAGGAAGCCCTTTTTTGTTGTCGATACCGTCTTCGAAGCGACCAGGATCCTCCTATCCGGAATCGAGGTCCGAAAGACGGCCTCCGTGGATCTTCAGAAACGGAATCTCATCCTCGAGAGCGCCGTCGCCTCCACCGGGCTCATCGAAGCGGCGGATGAGGCGCAGAACAGGGACCATATGCCCTGGTACACCCCTGCGGGAATGGGAATCACCACCAAGAAGACATACGAGCGCGATATCAGGAACAAGCGGGCGAAGTTCATGTTCGCGATCGTGGACATGCTGCCGGATGCATCGGTCAAGTCCATAATGGACCAGGGCCGCCGGCAGGTGATCCAGGAGATATACCTGTCTTCCGGGAGATGGGCCACGGCGCTTTCCCAGCTGAAGCAGGATTCAGTCAAGCTGATCGGCTATCTCGCCAGGAAATTCTTCAGGAACGAGCGGGATTTCGTCTGGACCGACGTCATCCGCGAACTGAATCTCCCGGAGAGCTACCAGTACCTCTGCGACCTGTTCAGCATCGTCAGGATGCTAGGCTTCATCAATGCGGACGGAATCCTGTCCACGGG
>JAEEGL014563479.1_pt1 | contig 10723 bp, 8 predicted proteins | sample 9134231 | NCBI WGS metagenome assembly JAEEGL01 (sample SAMN16246548, study PRJNA631951) | gut metagenome | biome: gut microbiome; feature: rumen; material: fiber-attached | host: Bos | place: Iran: Karaj | collected 2018-10 | reverse complement strand
GAGTAAACTACAAATATATTCTGGCAAAAATGGACGAGAAAATGAGTAACGGGGGAAAGACAAAATGAAATTGGTCATTAACTCTGAGATCATGATTTGTGAAGGTAATAATGTTGGACCAAATGATGATATTAGTTTCTCTCAAGAAGAAGGGTGCCTTGGATTGTCTGGAATTGTATTAAACAATGTGCCCAAAGCTGAGGAAATACAAAAATATATAGTTGATGGAACCATACAAAAACATTACAAAGGTAGTTATGTAGCGTGGTTTTATGATAAGAAAAATGAGTTGGCTTATATCTCGAACGATCTGTTGTCAAAGCAGTCTGTCTATTTCTATCAAGAAGATGGATTGGTTCTTGTCAATACTTCTCTGTTTGATCTCTGCGCAGATTTACGTGCTAACGGAAGAAGCCCGCACGTCAATTTAGAAGCCGTAAAATACTTTTGCAACGAAAATGTTTTTTGCGAGGATATGACATATGAACGTAATACATTCTTTCTGACTGCTTATTCATATCTGGTTATTGATTGCTTAAAAAAACGCCTTGATGTTAAGCGACTGCCTGTACCGCAAATGAAGAGTGCTGGATCAATATCAGATCATGAAGCATTAAGAGAGATGGAGAAACTTTTCACTGAAGCGTGTGAATTGCAATGGAAAAAGAATGAGCAATATGGGAAAGACCAGTTGTTTACTGTTAGCGGGGGGATGGATTCAAGGGCAGTATTGCTGCATATGATAAAGCAAAACCCTGATTCTCAGATTATGGCATATACATATGCACAATCAGGAAGTGGAGATGAAATCATCGCAAAACGATTGGTAAAAGATCTTGGCATTGACAGCACATTTATGCCATTAGATAGTTGTGAATTTGCATATCAGAGATCTGAAATAATCGATGCAAACGAAGGTCAGATGTACTATATAGGTTCTACCGGTGCAATCATGATGGCAAAAGCAACAAAGGGAAAAGCAGCCGGGATTGTTCATACTGGACTTGGTGGGGGAGAAATCATGGGGGATATCTGCTCTATGAATGGTGATACTATTCAGGAACAGCATCTCGGATTGACCATTAATCAGAAAAAGAACCTTGATGACATTCGCCGATGCTTGAATTTCCAGAAAACCACAGCGAATTATTTTCATGCATTTTCACCATTTTTATATGAAGATTTTTTTGAATATGTCATGTGTTTGCCTGTTTCTATGCGATACCATAGGAAGCTATACATTAGATGGTATAAGTATTACATGAATTCCATGTTTCCATCAGCAACAAGCCATTCTACTATATTGAAGGCAATCAAAAAAGTTAAAGTGAAGCTGTATAAAGCCATTGGAAAGCGCAACCCGTTGGATATGAATCCAATTCAGTATTGGTATGATACTCAACCCCAATTAAGGGAGTACATTGAGAAAACTTGGAAACATGATTGCGAAATGCTTTCTGAGCAAATCGACTTGCTTCAGATCCTGGCAAAGTATTTCAATGGTACCGCTGTACAAAAGTTTGCAGTGCTTACTGTAACCGGCTCTGTGTTGAGAATGATGGGGAATGAATTATGAAAAAAATAGAGGAATGGTTAGTCATTCTATATTTTTTTATTTGCCCATGTGAATTGGTAATTAATATTGCAATTACATCATCGACTAAATACATTGGCATACTAATACTTGTTGTCTGGTTAGTCAATTTGTTCAATGATCCGAAACCATCGTTTACTTTCTCTAGGGGTATCACATCATTGGTCATTTGGCTTGTCTACTGTGTTATATCTTTGGCTTGGGGAAATGAAAGTGAACTGACATTCGGATATTTGACAACCTATTTACAAATGGGGGCCCTTGTATTTCTTATAGCACAAAGAAAATGGTCAGAAAAACAAATCAACCGCATCCTTTTTGCATATTATCTTGGCAGTATATGCCTTGCAATTGCAACACTTGCATTTGGCGAGACCCGATATTTGGGAAGAGTAGCAATTGTTTTTATGGGCCGTGCAATAGATCCCAATCAAGTGCCAGCCAATATCATTCCGGGTGCTATTATTTCACTTGGTTATACGATAAACAATCGCATAAAAATACATTATCGCATTATCACTACGCTAACTTTTTTACTTACAATATATACTATTTTCTTAAATGGATCACGTGGCGCTTTTCTTGCATTGAGTGGAGGATTGCTTTTTACATATTTCCTTCAGCCTCGAGGAGTGAATATTAACAAAATTATATATATCGGGTTATTTATGGGATTGGGATGGTTCGCCCTTCATTTGCTGCCATCTGAAACAACAGATAGAATCCTTGGATTTGAATCCTATGCAGATAAATATGCCAATGGGGAGAATCGCTTAACAATCTGGAAATCATTGTTGGATACTTTTGATACACAATGGATAATAGGACATGGTGTGGGAAGTACTATCGCTTATTTCAGGATACTGGTTGGTAAGCTACGAGGCACACATAATACTTTCCTGCTTGTGTTTTATGAAGTTGGGATTATAGGATTCGGATTTTTCATATTCACATTTATTTCGACGTTGGTTTCCAGTATCAAAGGCAGATTTAATGTTGTTACAGGAATTTTGGTTGCATCGCTTATTTCATCATTCTTCCTGGATTCACTTATCTTAAGATATCTATGGAATGGATTAATTCTTTGCGTTATTAGATGTAACTGTACAGGAAACTCTTTGCAACAAGAACAGCAGCCAGATATGTTGTATAAAAGCAATTACATCAAAGATTGTAAAAAGGTTATAATCGGACAGTGACTTTATATATATTGTTTTTAAAACGTGAAATGAGTTGCTATTATATCTGGCGAAATATGTTATAAATAAAAAATAAGATGAGGTATATAATGAAAATACTTATTATTACCACTTTTTATCCACCTGATACAGCCATAGCAGCTATTCGCCCTTATATGATCGCCAAGTACTTATCCAAGTTTGGCAATGATGTTACGGTAATACGATCCGGATTGATAGATAAATCATTTGGAAGTAATTTACCAGAATTAGATAATGTTCGTGTGTTATCATTTTTAGGTGATAATTCGCCAGCTGAGAAGTATAAACAAGGAATAGATGTTGGTAAATTAATAAATCATAAACAACGTCTTGCTTTTATGCCCAAAAAAATAAAGAAAGTATTGGGCAGGATTTATCATTTTGTAATGAGACCAATCGAGTATGCAAATAAGCAGAAAACAATTCAAACCAGGTTTGAAATGCTAAGGAAGGTTATTGATAACTTAAGTAAATCTGAGAGTTTCGATATAGTGTTTTCTACATATAGTGAGCTTGAGAATGCATATGCAGGCGAATATGCCAAAGAAGTTTTTTCTTGTAAATGGATAATGGATTTCCGTGATCCGATAGCACAAGGAGCTATGCAGCCATTCTGGGAGTATCTATTATGCAAAAAAAAACAAGAAAGAATAATCGATTCTTGTGATTTGTGTACGAGAGTATCAAATGGGATTCTTAAACAAAGCCTGATCGGAAAAAGGAAAGAAAAAACAATTACAGTCTATAACGGATATGACGATGATTTGCCTTGCAATCCAATTTCAGCGAATCAAGATTACAAATCAGGTGGGAAATTGGTTTTTTGTTATACGGGGCAGATATATGGGCATCGTATGACAGCAATAACAGCATTGGTTGATGCTATTTGCACGTTGATTAGTGAAGGACGTATCAATATTGATAACATAGAACTAAAATATGCGGGTGATGGAGCTGAAGATATAAACGAACTCTTGTCAAAACGCGGATTGATGCAGATGTTTACAGATTATGGATATCTATCCAAAGTTGAAGTTGAAGAATTGCAGCGATGCTCGGATATTTTCCTTGTTTTGTCGTGGAATACACAAGCAGAGCAAGGTGTACTTACAGGAAAGTTTTTTGAGGGAATAAAAGCAAGGAAACCAATTCTTTCTCTGATAGCCGGGGATACTCCTGACAGTGAATTGTTTTTGATTAATGAAGAATATCAATATGGTTTTTGCTATGAATTATGTAGGAAAGAGAAGCAATATTCAGATTTGTGTAATTATATAGAAATGATGTATAAAGCCAAAGTAGGAGTTGGCAAGATTGAATATAATCCGAGCGTTGATTTGTTTGAAGCTTTTCGATATTCGTGCTTAGTTGAGAAGCTGCAGAATGAATGTTTAAAACTGATAGGCGAAAAGGGGTGATGGGGAGCCCATGATTCGCAAGATATTAAATGAAATAAGACATAGTTCTCAAAACGGGATGATTCATATCTTTGGAAGTGGAGTCCTTGCTCAGGTTGCGGGGTTGCTGTCTTCAGTTATTGTCATTAGGCGATTGCCGAAGGCGTCATACGGGTATTATGTCAGTGCAAACAATATATATTCATATATTTCTGCTTTTGTTGGGCTTGGCCTATTTGCAGCTGTACTTCAATTTTGCTCAGAAAAAGTAGATGAAGACAGGAAGAACAGTATATATCATTTCTCTTTTTCAGCTGGTAATCAATTCAATTTAGTTCTGTTAGTTCTGATTATCCTCTTAAGCGCATTTTGGAAATGGATTATTGGGGATGAACAAACAAGTAGTTATTTGTCATATATGGCAGCTATCCCGTTTGTAGTGTATGTAAATAGTTATTTCCAAGCAGTATTGCGTGTCAGGCGTGAGAATAAAGGGTATGCGCTGACAAATATCGTATATACGATTGCTTCTTTTTTAGCACATATTGTTTTCACTATACTATGGGGTACTATTGGTCTAGTTGTCTCAACCTATGTCTCAAATATACTAGCCGCCTTTGTAGCATATTTGTTGTTGAAAAGGGAAGGCTTTTTCTCCCAAATCCATTCTGAAAATATATCACTTGATAAAACACAAAAAAAGGAAATTATTAGTTTTTCAGCTTTTTGCTCAGTCACAAATTTTACGACATCGCTTCTTGTATTACTGGATGTAACATGCTTGAATATTGTCCTGAAAGATCCTGAAATTCTCTCTGATTATAAAGTGGCATCTGTGATTCCTGCAGCATGTTTGTTTATTCCTTCTTGCTTGATTACATATTATTATCCTCTGATGGTTGATAGATATTCGAATAGTCCAAAGGCTTTCAAATTATATCTGATAAAACTAGTTAAGGTTTTTTTGGTTTTGAATCTATTAGTCTTTATTTTTCTGGAATTGTTATCGCCGTTCTTGATTAGAACAGTATATGGCAATAAGTATATGAATGTGACATATTTATTTAGAATATTGAGCCTAAATTTTCTTATTAGCTCAATTAGAAAGTTGCTAGGTAATGCTGTTGTAATAATAAAAAAAGTAAAAATGAATCTAATATTTACATCTGTTTCAGGAACGTTGAATATTATATTAAATCTCATTCTAATACAGAAGTATGGGTCTTCCGGAGCGGCGTATGCAACAGTAATAGTTTCAACTTTTATTGTTGTTTTGGAGACAATATATCTGATGAATTTTCTGAAGGCTCCTGGGACAATTCAAGTGAATTAATGTTGATTTGTTTATACTATACAATTCCAAGAGAGGTGGCATATGGGTAAAATCCTGATTATCAGTGAGAATGATTCGATCTGGACAAGAAAATGTATTGAAAAATCGAATATAATCGAGAAAAATGAAATATATGTTCTATGCCCTGATGTTTCAAAAAGTGATTCATTCTTTCTTGCGAATGGAATACATATCTGTCGAGTAGAAAGACGAACTATATTCAGTAGGATTCCCAAAATCAGAGGATTGATGTTCAGAATTGATTATATGAAGACCATCAGAAAACTACAAAAGAAAGTTGGGCATTTCGATGTTGTTCATATAAGTTGTGTAAGTAAAGAAAAGATGATGGTTATCAAGTATCTGAGAAGGTTCACAAAAAGAATAATATGTACATTCTGGGGAAGTGATTTATTTAGGAAAAGTGAAAAAGAGTTATTAAAATACAGAAAAAACCTGAAAAGAACAGATATAATCATGTTATCTACAATCGAAATGAAGGAACGCTTTATTTCTGTATATGGCCAGGAATATCAATCAAAGATACAGATCATCCGATTTGGTGTAGATGGGCTTAAATATATTGATTCCAATCTAATATCAAACAGTGAGGCAAAAGAATCTTTTGCCATTCCAAACGACAAAACTGTTGTTACGATTGGTTATAATGGATCACCTGCACAAAATCATCTGAAAGTCATTGATGCTTTAAGAAAAATGCCAGAAGAAATTAAAAATAAAATATATATCCAATTGCCATTAACATATGCACTGACATCTGATTATAGAGAATCTTTGATTGAACATCTGGATTTGCTTGGCTGTGAATATGGTCTTGTAGAGTCTTTTCTCAATGGTACAGAAGTAGGAAAGCTTAGAGAAAGTTCAGATATCTTTATTCATGCTCAGAATACAGATGCCTCATCTGCTTCGATTCAAGAATATTTATTTGCCAGAAAAGTGGTGTATAATCCTAGTTGGATAGAATATCAGGACTTCAAAGATTGTGGTGTGTTTTTTATCGAATACAGTAATTTTGAACAATTGGTTGATATGTTGTATCAATATTTACTAGAAGGATTGAGTCAAATTGAGATGGAGCGGATTTCACGGAATTCGAACATCATATGGAATCTTTCTTCTTGGGAATCTGTTTCCCCCAAATGGGAGAAACTGTATTGTGTTGAAAATGAATAATTGGGAGAAATGAAATGTTTAATTTGGATCAATTTATCAAGGAATATGTTACCAAACGATCCTCTTCGATGTTTTATGCGGACATTGAATTAAACAGGAATGATCTTAGCCAAAGAATTGATGGAAAGACGGTTCTCGTAATTGGTGGAGCAGGATCAATTGGTTCATCATTTATTAAGGCAATTCTTCATTTTAAACCGGCATCGCTTGTGGTGGTAGATACAAATGAAAATGCGCTTGCTGAGTTGTCAAGGGATATTCATTCCACAAAAGGTTTGTTTGTTCCAAATGATTACAAACCTTATCCTATGGATTTTGCGTCACCGGTATTTCAAAAGATGTTTAGGGCGCGTGGTGGTTTTGATATTGTTGCAAACTTTTCTGCTCATAAACATGTCAGATCAGAGAAGGATATTTATTCGATTGAGGCACTTCTTCAGAATAATGTTCTAAATGCAAAGAAACTGCTTGATCTGCTTGCAGAATATCATCCGGAAGAATACTTTTGTGTCTCTACAGACAAGGCAGCCAATCCGGTCAATATAATGGGTGCATCAAAACGGATTATGGAAGATGTAATTTTCAGCTATTCAGATCTTTTTCCAGTGAAAACCGCAAGGTTTGCCAATGTTGCTTTTTCTAACGGATCACTTCCAGCAGGCTTTTTGGCACGCATTTCAAAGCTGCAGCCATTGTCAGCGCCGAGTGACGTTCGTCGATATTTTGTTTCTCCAGAGGAGTCGGGTCAGATCTGTTTGCTTTCTTGTATGCTCGGAAGGAACCGTGAAATTTTCTTTCCAAAGCTTGCTGAAAGGCAGATGATGACTTTTGATGCAATTGGAACTGAATTGCTAAAAGCACATGGGTTTAAAGTGCTAGAATGTAGTTCAGACGAAGAAGCAATCGAGAAAGCAGAAGATTTGAGAAATGGGAGTTTTTTATATCCAGTTCATTATTCTGTGTCTGATACATCTGGAGAAAAACCTTTTGAAGAATTTGTGACAGAAACTGAGACTGCTGATTATGAAAGGTTTAGTTCATTAGGAGTTATAGTTGGAAAGGAAATGCCTGATCATAACAGGATAGAAGAGTTCACAGAAGCGCTAACCACAGCTTTCAATAAAGATGGGATAACAAAGAAAGAAATAGTTGAGATTTTATCTAATTATTTACCAAACTTCGCGCATGTTGAGACTGGGAAATCATTGGACAGCAAAATGTAGTTCAAAAAGCAAAGGAGATATGGAAATGGCTTATCAAATTCCTCTGTTTGATTTAAACTTTGATGAAAAAGAAGCAAATGCAGCAGCTGAAACAATTAGAAGTGGATGGATATCTACAGGCCCTAAATGTGCCGAACTTGAACAGATGTTTACAGAGATGCTTGGAGTTGGCTATGCAGTTAGTGTAACAAACTGTACAGATGCTCTGTTTTTATGCTGTAAGGTTTGTGATATTGGTTCCGGTGACGAAGTTATTGTCCCTTCATTGACATTTGCGGCTTCAGCTAATTGTATTCGATATGCAGGGGGAATACCTGTTTTTGCTGATATTATTGGGCCGGAGCATATTAATATTGATCCGGAGGATATCAAGAGGAAGATTTCACCGCGAACAAAGGCCATTGTAGTTGTTGATATGGCTGGTTTTCCTGCAAAGATGGATGAGATACTCAGTATTGCAAAGAATAATAACCTTAAGGTCATAGAAGATTCATGCCATGGTCCATTAAGTGAATACCATGGTAAAAAACTGGGCACATTGGGAGATTGCGCTGCCTTTTCTTTCTTCTCCAATAAGAATATTAGTACTGGAGAAGGTGGCATGTTTGTAACAAATAAAAAAGAGTATGCTGACAGGGCTAGATTATTACGATCACATGGCATGACAACCATGAGTTATCAGAGAGCATCCGGACATGCAACTAATTACGATGTTGTTGAGCTTGGTTACAATTTCCGGCTTGATGATATTCGAGCCAGTATAGCAATTGAACAGCTAAAGAAATTACAAAAGGATCTAGAGAAAAGAGCTGCTGTTCGACAGAAATATGTAGAACGTCTTTCTGAAATTGAAGAAATTGTGGTTCCATTTACTGATAACACAGAATTTGCAAGTAATTATATTCTCCCGACAGTAATACGTTTTGGAACGGCAGAAGATCGCGATTCTGTGCGGGCTTTCCTACATGATGCTGGTGTACAGACAAGTGTTCATTATCCGGCAATTCATAGATTTTCAATTTATAAAAACTATTCGGCAAATGTGCCGCAAACAGATTTTGTTACAGATCATGAGATTACTCTGCCTATGTATGCAAAACTCTCTATGGAACAAGTTGATTATATTGTCGATACATACAAAGAAGCAGTGCATAAGCAATTTTCTCAGTTTTGAAGACACTTTGTATAGAGATTTGGGTTTGTATGGCTATTAGAAGGAAAGAGAACAATTGTGGAATAGTTTGCAGTTTATATTTTCATTGAAAAAATCAAGGAAGGAGGGTCTGGATTTCACTTTCGAAATCATTAAATCTGAAAATGAAAAAAATAATATTGATAGGATATTTTTCAGAAGCTGCTGAATTATGTGAAAAGGCAGGGTACACTATTGCAGGAGTCGTTGATAAGAATAAACCAGAGAATTGTCATTATCCTTATTTGGGTGATGATCAGGATTTTATATATAATAACAAACATACTAACGAAATCCCTCTCATGTTAGTGCCGGATGCTCCCAAAATCAGAAAAGCATTATTTGAGGAATATTATAAAAATGGGTTTTGTTTTGAAACGGTAATATCTCCAAATTCTTTTGTTTCAAAAAGTGCTATCATATCTGAAGGAAGTATGATCCAAGATGGATGCAATATTTCTTCGAATGTGAAGATTGGGAAATGTGTAAGAATTAATTCTATGGCTAATGTGATGCATGATGCGAATATCGGAGATTTTGTGACAATAGCACCGAGTAGTGTGATTTTGGGTCATTGTGATGTGGAGGAGCTTTCATATATTGGGGCAAATGCAACTATTTTACCTGGGAAAGCAATTCATTCTGCAGCGGTTGTTGGAGCTGGCGCAGTAGTCACAAAAGATGTAGAAACTCAGACAACAGTTGCAGGTGTGCCTGCCAGGAAAATTGTAAAATAAGGTCTAAACAAGGGATGAAAAAGACTTCACGGGGTATATGATGGGGGCTTGGCAGTGATAAACAGTAATATTTTGATTTCGAATAAGATTTCATTGCTTGATACGTTGAACATAATGGATCAAACCAATCGTAAGTTACTGATTGTTTGTGAAGGCAATAAGTTTCTGGGAGTTATCAGTATCGGTGATATTCAGAGAGCGTTACTGAAAAAACGGAATCTGACGCTGCCTGTTTCTGAATTTGCTCGGACAATAATAACGTATGCTTTGGTGACTGATGATATGGAAAAAGTCAAATCAAAGATGCGTGAAGAAAAAATTGAATCCATGCCTGTAATCGACACGGAGGGGAACCTTTGTGATGTAATCGAATGGGATCAGTTATTTACTCCGGAAGAACCCAAAAAGACAGAGAAAGTTAATCTTCCGGTTGTCATAATGGCTGGAGGAAAAGGGACAAGGCTTCTTCCATTAACATATGTAATTCCAAAGCCTCTTATTCCAATATCGGATAAGACCATTATGGAAGAAATAATGTTGAAATTTAAAAAAGTTGGATGTAGACAATTTTATATTTCAGTGAATTATATGGTCGAAACAATAAAAGAATATTTTAGCCACAAACCTGATTGGGATATCAATTATATTCAAGAGCAGAAGCCCCTTGGCACAGGCGGCTCTCTCTATTTATTAAAAGACAAGATCAGTTCAACTTTTTTTGTGACGAATTGCGACACATTAGTGGATATAGATTTACATGATCTGGTTGAATATCATAAACACAACCAAAATATGATAACTGTGGTTTCAGCCGTTAAGAAAATACATAT
>JAEEGL014488934.1_pt1 | contig 10723 bp, 10 predicted proteins | sample 9134231 | NCBI WGS metagenome assembly JAEEGL01 (sample SAMN16246548, study PRJNA631951) | gut metagenome | biome: gut microbiome; feature: rumen; material: fiber-attached | host: Bos | place: Iran: Karaj | collected 2018-10 | reverse complement strand
CTCGTCGGGCTCATAACCCGAAGGTCATAGGTTCAAATCCTGTCCCCGCTACTACATGCCTAGATAGCTCAGTTGGTAGAGCAGAGGACTGAAAATCCTCGTGTCGTTGGTTCGATTCCGACTCTAGGCATCTTTTTTTATTTCCCCCAAAAAACAAGTGAATATTTTTATTATGTTTTTTTACGTTTTTAATAGTATTTCAATGTGTTTATGGTAATATATACTTACTGTAAATGAGATATACTACGAGGAATTATTATGCACAAGATTGCATCTGAAGATATGAGAGCCATTAAGAAGGTTCTTGATATAAAGAATTATGAACCGGACACTTTTGATCCAAAGCTTTTGAATGAACTTGAGACAAATGAGGAGTATAAGAAACTTCTTCATAAACATGGGCATGATATCTTAAATTCTCAGCAATATTTACGCTTAAAAGAGTTTATTCAGCATGGTAATGTTACGGTATTCGAGCATAGTATTCATGTGGCTTTGTGTGCTATCAGGCTTAGCAGGGCACTTGGTGTTCGTAGTAAGGAAAGGGAGCTTATTAGAGGTGCTCTTTTACATGACTATTTTCTCTATGACTGGCATTTTGCTGATTCACCAGGGAATATACATCCTAAGCTCCATGGATTCTATCATCCTGGAATAGCACTTAAAAATGCTGCAAGGGATTTTGTATTGACTGAGAGAGAAAAGGAAATAATAAAGAAGCATATGTGGCCGCTTACAGTAAAGCCACCGAGATGTAGAGAAGCGTGGATAGTTTGTCTTGCGGATAAGTATGCTTCGACGCTGGAAACGTTGAAACTTAAGAAGGGAAAGATAAGGATTAAATATGCCTGAGCTTTACCAGGAACTGATCAATTTATCAAATTCGGCGATGTATCCATTTCATATGCCGGGACATAAACGGAATTTAGAGAGCACCCCGATGAAGGGTGCTTTTCGTTGTGATATAACTGAAATTGATAACTTTGATAATCTTCATGATGAGAATGGCATAATACTTGAAGCGGAAGAAAGAGCCAATAGAATCTACGGAGCAGATAAGACTTTTTTCCTGGTAAATGGAAGTACCAGTGGTGTCTTAAGCGCGGTTTCAGCTGCAGTACCTGAGGGGGGCAGGATATTAGCTGCCAGAGGGAGCCATAGGTCCCTCTATCATGCAATATACTTAAGGCATATTAGTGTAAAGTATTTACCTTATAAGATAAATGCTGTTTATCAAATGCCGGAGCCCTATACAAAAGAGGATATTGCCAATGCGTTAGATGATAGCATAGACGCAGTGTTTATTACATCACCAACATATGATGGAAGATGTTCTGATGTTAGAGGAATTGCTGAAGTATGCCATGAAAGAGGAATTCCGCTTATTGTTGATGCAGCTCACGGTGCTCATTTTGGATTTGAAGGTAGTAATAAAACAAGGGAAGGTTATGTATATACAAAGCTTCCTGAAAGTGCGGTTAAACAAGGGGCTGACATTGTAATTCACAGTGTACATAAAACGCTTCCGTCTATGACGCAGACAGCCCTTTTACATATAAAGGGTAATCTTATAGATGTAAGCAGAGTAAAAAGGTTTTTAAGAATATATCAAACCAGTAGCCCTTCTTATGTGCTTATGTCTTCTATTGATCTTTGTATGAAAGAAATGGAAGAAAATGGAAAAGCCTTTGTCGACAGACTTTTGGAATTCAGAAACAGAATACAGATAGAAACGAGGCAGTGCAGGAATCTTAGGGTATTATCCGAAGATACCATAGATGATGTCGCAAAAGTCGCTATTTATGTCAAGAATGCAACAATGACAGGACAAAGGTTATATGATATACTTCGTGAGGAATATAATCTTCAGTTGGAAATGGCAGGAGAAAAGTATGCACTTGCCATTATAAGCGGATGGGATAAAGAAAAAGGCATAACAAGGCTTATCGAAGCTATTATTGATATAGATAAAAAAGATGAATGGTGGGCATCTGCCATATCCGCGGATTATAAGGAAAAAGATGATACAAAGGTTACAATATATGATTTGCCAGAGGCTATGATGAGCGTAAATGCTGCCATGGATGCAGAAAAGTCGCTAGTGCCAATAAAAGAGGCAACGAATCATATTGCAGGGGAATTTATCAATCTTTATCCGCCGGGGATACCGGTAGTTGTGCCAGGGGAGATTATTTCAGAGAAGATAATTGAGGAAATTTCAGGCTATCTTTCTAAAGGCATGAATGTGCAGGGTATAACAGAGGGAAAGGAATTTATATGCGTAAAACAAAAATAATATGTACGATTGGACCAGCAAGCGAAAGCGAGGAAAAGCTTCGCGAGATCATGCTTGCAGGCATGAATGTTGCAAGGTTCAATTTCTCACACGGTTCTCACGAGGAGCATAAGAGAAAATATGACAGAATAAGAAAGCTTCGTGATGAGTTGAATCTCCCTGTTGCAGTTATGCTGGACACAAAGGGACCTGAGATCAGACTTAGAGATTTCAAGGAAGGAAAGACAACTCTTGAGACAGGGCAGAAATTCACTCTTACATCAAGAGATATAGAAGGAACTAATGAAGAGGTAGCAATTACCTACAAGGAGCTTACAAATGACTGTAAGCCAGGCATGACCATTCTTTTAGATGATGGTCTCATTGAGCTTAGAGTTGAGACTGTTACGGACACAGACATAGTATGTACAGTAGTTAATGGTGGACCAATTTCAAATAAAAAGGGTGTGAATGTTCCAGGTGCGGAGCTTTCAATGCCTTACCTTAGTGAGCAGGACAGAAGTGATATCGAGTTTGGATGCGAGCAGGGCTTTGATTTTGTTGCAGCTTCTTTTGTAAGAACTAAAGAGGATGTGCTGGATATCAGAGAAATCCTTAAGGAAAAGAATAGCCAGATGAAGATCATTGCTAAGATTGAGAGTACTCAGGGAATTAATAACCTTAAGTCAATTCTTGAAGAAGCAGATGGAATCATGGTTGCCAGAGGAGACATGGGAGTCGAGGTTCCTTTCGAGGATGTTCCTGTGATACAGAAGGAAATGATCAAGCTTGCAGAGGCAGAGGGTAAGTATGTTATTACCGCTACCCAGATGCTTGATTCAATGATTCATCATCCACGTCCAACAAGAGCTGAAGTAACTGATGTTGCAAACGCAATTTATGACGGAACAACAGCAATCATGCTTTCTGGTGAAACTGCATCAGGTGATTATCCTGTAGAGGCTGTAAAAACTATGGCTAGAATTGCAGAGAGAACAGAGGCTGATATTGATTATATTGGAAGACTTCGTAAGAGAGACTATGCGCCAACTGATTCTACAACAGCTATTTCACATGCAACTTGTAATATAGCTGCAGAAGTAAATGCTGATGCAATCCTTACAGTTACAATGTCTGGCTTTACAGCAAGCATGGTTTCAAGATATAAGCCTAATTGCCAGATTATTGCCTGCACGATTAATCCAACTGTATGCAGACAGGCAAACCTTATGTGGGGTGTTGCACCTTTACATATCAGACAGGAGGATACTGCTGATGAACTGTTTAAGGAAGCTATCACAGCAGCCAAGAATGCAGGATATCTCAAGGCTGGAGACAAGGTTGTTCTTACAGCAGGCGTGCCACTTGGAATTCCTGGAAGAACAAATATGATTCGTGTGGAAGAACTGTAATATAAGGCGTTACTGTTCAGACAGAAATGCGCACTCTGCTGCGCATTTCGTGAGAAAGTGAATCAGGAGTGAGCGCATTCCTTCGACGAAGTCGAATAGGAATGAATGCGCGAATTCGTTACTGGAGCGAGCTGCAAGCGAGTGAACAGTAACTATAAGGCTGGAAGGTTGGATTATTCATAACAGATAAAGGTTTATGAGTTGTGAATAATCCGATATAATTAATCATGTACAGCAGAGATAATCGAAGAAACCGGTTATATCTGACATGATTAAAAGAATGATATAAGCTGGGAAATGTAATGGGGAAGATATTTCTTTTGATGGGAAAAAGCACAGCTGGGAAAGATACAGTGTACAAGGCACTTATCACAGACAAGGAGCTGGGGCTTAAAAAGGTAATTCCGTACACAACCCGTCCCATGCGTGATGGGGAAACGGATGGTATTCAGTACTTTTTTAAAAATGAAGATGATTATCAGAAGATGAAAAGTGCTGATAAAATTATAGAAGAAAGAACCTACTACACCAATTATGGTGAGTGGAGGTATTTTACTGCAGATGACGGCCAGATAAATCTGGAAAAAGGAAACTATCTGGTGATCGGAACGCTTGAGTCTTACTGCTATATCAGAAACTATTTTGGAAAAGAGAAGGTAGAGCCACTACTGATAGACGTGGATGCGAAGATTAGGCTTCACCGTGCCATGGATAGAGAAGATAAACAGGAACATCCAAAGTACGACGAGATGTGCAGAAGATTTCTAGCAGATGAAGAGGATTTTTCTGAAGAGAAGATAAAAGAGGCAGCCCTGGAGAGACGTTTTTATAATAATGGCGAGATTGGGGACTGCATTCAGGAGATACGAGAGTTTATTTTATCCAGAGAAGTGTAAGCAGATTTGTGAGTAGTAATGGTTAGCTAGAGACTTTTAGTCCGGGGGCAAGCATGGATATTAAGATAAATAATATCACACCTACAACTCAGGCTCCTTCGCCGGAACAGGTTCAGGAAGCAAATGGCGATTTTAAATTCGTCCTTACAAGTAAGCTTGAGGACGCGACACTAGCTGAGCGCCTTAATCTTATGATGCAGGATATTGTCCAGCAGGGACAGCGTATTTCCAAGAAAAATGACATTAAAGACATGCAGCGATACAGGCTGCTAATTAAGGACTTTTTGAATGAAGTAGTAACAAGATCTCATGTTTTTTCGAGAGAAAACTTCCTTGATAGAAAGGGAAGACATCGCGTATATGGGATCATAAGACAGGTAGATGATGAACTGGATGCCTTAGCCAGAGAGCTTGTAAATGATGAAAAGGATAACATTACAATTCTGGCTAAAATTGGGCAGATAGAAGGCCTGCTATTAGATATTTTTACGTAATTGTTGTTACACAAGGGGGAGGAAATGGCAGATTTTTCCGATATCATCGGTCAGGAACAGATGAAGGAGCACATGCAGAATGCATTAGCTACAGGCAAAGTTTCTCATGCCTACATTATTTCTGGCGAAAATGAATCAGGAAAAGAGTATATTGCCAAAATCTTTGCTAAAGCGCTTCAATGTGAACATAGAGAAGAACGCGGCAAGTATATCGAAGCTTGTAATGAATGTCATTCCTGTATTCAGGCAGGTAGTGATAACCATCCGGATATCATAACTATTACTCATGAAAAGCCAAATAGTATAGGTGTCGACGATATCAGAGAAAAGCTTAGGGATGATGTTGTAATAAAACCTTATGAAAGTAGTCATAAGGTTTATATTATTCCTGAGGGAGAAAAGATGACTCCGGCAGCTCAGAATGCGCTTCTTAAGACGTTAGAGGAGCCGCCGTCTTATATTGTCATCATAATTCTTACTAATAATTTGAATGCCTTTTTGCCAACAATCATTAGTAGATGCATTGTGCTACCAATAAAGCCGGTTCAGGACGACGAAATAAAAAAACACCTTATGGAAAAGTTCCACGTGGTTGACTATAAGGCGGTGTTATGTGCTTCTTTTGCCAGAGGAAATGTTGGAAAGGCAATAGAACTTGCTTCGAATGAGAATTTTGAAAATTTGAAAAATGGGGCGCTAGAGCTTGTTGCAAAGCTCGGAGGCCTTGAAATACACGACATGATGGATAGGGTCCATGCTCTGCTAGAGCCATCTGAAGAAGATGCTAAATCTGCCAAGAAGGGCATAGATCAGGGTAAGCTCGAAGAATTTCTGGATATAGTTCTGTTCTTTTTCAGGGATTTACTGGTCTATAAAGCGACGCAGAGCGATGATCACTTGATTTTCACTGATAAGATATCGTATATTAGAAGTGTTACAGAAAAGTGCTCATATGAGACAATTGACCATATGATCAAGGATTTGGAGAGGGCGAAAAATCGCATAGGCTCCAATGTAAATACAGATTTAGCCTTGGAGCTGATGCTTCTTGGTATTAAGGAGAATTTATGACAAAGGTAATCGGCGTAAGATTTAGATCAGCCGGAAAGATATATTTCTTTTCACCAGGAAAATATGAAATAAAAAAGGGTGACCACGTAATTGTTGAGACCGCTAGGGGTGTTGAATATGGCACCGTTGTTGGAGAGCCCAAGGAGATAGAAGACGAAGAGGTGATAAAGCCTCTTAAAACAGTTCTCAGAACCGCTAGTTCTAAGGACGACGAGCAGGAAAAGACAAACAGAGAGAAGGAAAGAGAAGCCTTCAAGATCTGTCTTGAGAAAATCAAAAAGCATGGGCTGGAAATGAAGCTCATTGATGCAGAATATACTTTTGATAATAACAAGATTCTTTTTTACTTCACTGCTGATGGAAGGATTGATTTCAGAGAGCTGGTTAAGGATCTTGCAGCTGTATTTAAGACAAGAATTGAATTAAGACAGATTGGTGTTAGAGATGAAACCAAGATTATAGGTGGATACGGCATCTGCGGAAGACCGCTTTGCTGCCATTCATATTTGTCTGATTTTGTGCCTGTATCTATCAAGATGGCCAAGGAGCAGAGCCTGTCTCTTAACCCAACTAAGATTTCCGGAGTATGTGGAAGGCTTATGTGCTGCCTTAAGAATGAAGAGGATGTCTACGAGGAGCTTAATAGAAAGATGCCTGGTGTAGGCGACTTCTGTAAGGCCAAGGACGGACTTGAGGGCGAAGTATCAAGCGTTAATATCTTAAGACAGACAGTAAAGATTCTTGTTGATGTTGACGATGAGAAGGAAGTGCACGAGTACAAGCTTGAAGAGCTTGAATCAATAAAGAAGAAGCAAAAGAAAAAGAACAACAATGTAAAGAAGGGCTCTCGAGAAGACGAAGAGATGAAGGAACTTGAGGCTCTTGAGAAGATTGAGAAACAGGAAGGAAAGTCAAAACTTGGAGACAATTGATCTAAAGCCAGGAGAGAGGCTGGATGATCTGCAGAGGAATGGCTATAGGATCATTCAGGATCCTGAGAAATTCTGTTTTGGAATGGATGCAGTTCTTTTGTCGGGATTTGCAAACGCGCCAGAAGGCGGACGGTGCCTGGACCTTGGAACAGGAACAGGAATAATCCCAATTCTGATGGCTGCAAAGACAAAGGCAAAGGAGCTGATTGGTCTTGAAATCCAGCAAGATAGCGCGGAAATGGCTAATAGGAGCGTTTTACTTAATGGACTTCAGACGCGGGTAATAATCATGCAGGGAGACATTAAGGAGGCAGACGCTATTTTTGACGCTGCCTCTTTTGACGTTGTAACCAGCAATCCTCCGTATATGATAAACAGTCATGGCCTTCAGAATCCGGATGCGCCAAAGGCAATTGCGAGACATGAGGTGCTATGCGACCTTGAAGATGTGGTAAAGGCAGCAGCCAGGTGCCTTAAGCCAGGAGGCAAGTTCTACATGGTTCACAGGCCCTTCAGGCTCACAGAGATTATGGTGCTTATGCACGAATATAAGGTAGAACCAAAGAGGATGAGACTTGTCTATCCATATGCGGATAAAGAGCCTAATATGGTTCTTATTGAGGGAGCAAGAGGCGGAAAAAGCAGGATAACTGTAGAAAAACCGTTAGTAATATATGAAGCGCCTGGAAAGTATACTCCGGAAATATATGATATTTACGGGTATTAAACACGCGGAAGTTCCTTGAGAAATTATTAAAGGGAGATTACATGGCAGGAAAATTATATTTGTGTGCCACACCAATAGGCAATTTGGAAGACATGACATTCAGGGTTTTAGAAACCTTGAAGGAAGTGGATCTGATTGCCGCAGAGGATACAAGAAACAGCATAAAATTACTCAATCATTTTGATATTCATACGGAGATGACCAGCTATCATGAGTACAATAAGTATGACAAGGCGGCTTATCTCATAGAAAAGATGCAAAGTGGATTGAACATAGCTCTTATAACAGATGCGGGAACACCAGCGATTTCTGACCCTGGAGAGGTTTTAGTTGCTGAGTGCCACAAGGCAGGAATCACTGTAACATCACTTCCGGGACCAGCAGCCTGCATCACAGCGCTGACGCTTTCCGGTCTTTCAACAAGGCGCTTTTCCTTCGAGGGCTTTTTGCCATCTCAGGATGATAAGAAAGCCAGGAAAAGAATTCTCGAGGATTTAAAAAGAGAGAGCAGAACAATTATTGTTTATGAAGCGCCGCATCATTTGAAGGCTGTTTTGGATGACCTTTATGAGGCACTAGGAAACAGAAGGATTACAATTTGCCGCGAGCTTACCAAGAAATTTGAGGAAGCAACGCCAACAACTATAGAGGACGCCATTTCTTTTTACAAGGAAAATGAGCCGAGGGGAGAATATGTACTTGTAATAGAGGGCAAGAGTCTTGATGAGCAGGATGAGGAGAAAAGAAAGTCCTGGCAGGAGATGAGCATCGAAGACCACATGAAATATTACGAGGAGCAGGGCGTTTCCCATAAAGATGCCATGAAAAAAGTGGCAGCAGACAGAGGTGTTGGAAAGAGGGAAATATATCAGGCACTGCTTCTGGATGACCAAGAGTAATATGTGAGAATATAAATATAATGTTTTGTTTCTGCTATAGCATATAAAAGAAACAACAGATAAAACTCAGGAGGACAACATGGAAGAGAAGGATTTTGTTGCAAAGCATCCCCCCATGGGATGGAACAGCTGGGACTGCTATGGGGCAGCTGTTAATGAGGAAGAGTTACTTGGAAATGCCAGATATATGGCGGAGTACCTGAAGGATTTTGGTTGGGAATATGTTGTCTGTGATATTCAGTGGTATGAAAAAGGCGCAGACTCCCATGCATATCATAAATTTACTGAACTTGAGATGGATGAATACTCAAGACTTGTTCCAGCGGTTGACAGATTCCCTTCTTCAGCAGGTGGAAAAGGTTTTAAACCTATAGCAGATCAGATTCATGATATGGGACTTAAGTTTGGTATTCATATCATGAGAGGTGTTCCTAGACAGGCCGTTCACAGAAACACTAAGCTTCTTGGAACTACTGCGACAGCTCGTGATATTGCACATCCTGCTTCTATTTGTCTTTGGAATACAGATATGTATGGCGTCGATGCAAAGGTATCAGGTGCTCAGGAATATTACAACTCGATCTTCAAGCTCTATGCGGAGTGGGGTGTTGACTACGTAAAGGTAGACGATATTGCCAGAGAAGATTGTGGACCAGAAGCTCCGGGAGCAGCATTTTCAGAAATCGCAATGATCAAAAAGGCTATAGAAAACAGTGGAAGAAAGATGGTTCTTTCGCTTTCTCCGGGACCGGCACGAGTTGACCAAAAGGATTTCCTTCTGGAAAATGCCAACATGTGGAGAATGACTGATGATTTCTGGGATAAATGGGATCTTCTTTATGGAATGTTTGAAAGATGCCATGCCTGGGAGGGTATAGGCTGTAAGGATCACTGGCCTGATTGCGACATGCTTCCTATAGGGCACCTTTGTGTTTGCAGTGATGAAAATGGTGAAAAGGGTCACTTTTCACATTTTACACAAGATGAACAGAAGGTCATGATGACTTTATGGTGTATATTCAGATCTCCACTTATGATAGGTGCTGAGATGAGGGATAATGACGAGTTTACCAAGAGCCTTCTTACAAACAATAGGCTTCTTGATATGCACAGATACGGTAGAAAAGCAAAACAGGTTTACAGAAAGGATGATCTGGTTCTTTGGAAGAGTCAGACAAAGAACGGCCGCATATACGCAGCACTTTTCAATATAAGTGACGAAAAACAGAAGGTAAAGCTTAGGTTCAAGGATCTTGGAATCAAAGGAAAGAAGGAGCTTCCTGCTGTTGATGTGTGGAGTGGTGGATTCCAGGTGCTTAAAGATAAAACAGAATATAAGATGGAGCCACATAGCGTAAAATGTTTTGAGTTTAATATATCGGATTAATAGTGAAAACATTTACGTAAAAATGCGACTTTACAGTATTTTTATAGATAAATTGCACTAAAAATCTTGTTAAACCTTTGACTTTGTAGTATAAATGAAGTGATGGTCGCACTTTGACATTTATTTCATTGGTGACATAACAAATTATCAGAAATGTCAACGCAATTCGGATAATTTGCGACAAAAAATAATTAAAATATTAAAAGAAGAGAGGTCAATCAAATGGCAAACATCGATTTAAGCCAGTATGGCATCACAGGTACTACCGAGATAGTTCATAACCCTTCATATGAGATGCTTTATGAAGAGGAGAAGAAGTCAGATCTTACAGGATACGAAGTTGGCGTTGATACAGAACTTGGTGCTGTAAACGTTATGACTGGTATCTATACAGGTCGTTCACCTAAAGATAAGTACATCGTTATGGACGCTAACTCAAAGGATACCGTATGGTGGACTTCTGAAGAGTACAAGAACGATAACCACCCAATGAGCGAAGAAGTTTGGGCAAAGGTTAAAGAGCTTGCTAAGAACGAGCTTTGCAACAAGAGACTTTTTGTTGTTGACGCTTTCTGCGGAGCTAACAAGGATTCTCGTATGGCAGTTCGTTTCATCGTTGAGGTTGCTTGG
>JAEEGL014452230.1_pt1 | contig 10723 bp, 6 predicted proteins | sample 9134231 | NCBI WGS metagenome assembly JAEEGL01 (sample SAMN16246548, study PRJNA631951) | gut metagenome | biome: gut microbiome; feature: rumen; material: fiber-attached | host: Bos | place: Iran: Karaj | collected 2018-10 | reverse complement strand
GGCGCTTCCCATACGATGCAGGTGACAGCTTCCGGCAACGATCTGCGGTACCAGTGGTATTTGAATGCGTCGCCAGTCTCCGGTGCCATCCGGTCTTCGTATACAACCGGCGTGGCCGGTGTCTATACCGTCAAGGTTTACAACGCTAACGATGCCGTTTTCTCGGACGAAGTACTGTTGGAAGTTTCACCACTTAAATCCGTTGTGCTAAGCGGGGAGTACAGCCGTCTGACGGCTTCGGTCACCGCGCCTTCGGACAGTTACGCGTACCGGTGGATGTGTGTCCGTCCGGCATCGGATGCCGCCTCGGCGGCGCTACGCTCTGCCGGGTGGACCCTTCAGGAAGGAGTGCTGAGCAAGACCTCCGGTGATGCGCAGTGCATGGTACCGGCTTCCGGGACGTACAGGGTGGAAGTGACCGATTTGCAGTCGCAGTGCAAAGCACAGTCAGCTGGGACGGTTACACTGTCTCAGGTGACGGGATTGCCGGAAACGTTGGCCGCACGTCCGACTTTCTATCCCAATCCGGTGCGGGATATTCTGCATGTCGATCTGCCACTTTCGGGAGGAACGGTCGAAATTTGCGACATGGCCGGTAACCGGCTGCTCATCTGGCAGAAGCCGTCCGGCAGCCAGGAGCTGTTCGTCGGTGACCTTCCCGAAGGAACCTATCTGTTGCGGATTGTGACAGTGGACGGTGTGCAGACAGGGAAGTTTGTAAAAGAATTGTAGAAACCGAAAAAAACAACCGATTGTATCCGGGCGCAAATAAAAAAGAGTATATTTGCGCCCGAATCAAACAATCAACACAGGCGTTACCGCCGTTACGGCCACACGCCTAATTCCTATCACTTTATTTCAACGAAGGTATCCGACCAGAAGGATACAGCTTGTATTTATGTACGACTTTTTGGAACTCAGCACAAAACTGCTTCCCGAGTTGCGGAAGATAGCTAAATCCATGCATATCAAACGGGTGGAGTCTTACAAGAAGCAGGATCTCATATCTATGATCCTGAATGGCCAACCGTTTACGACCACGGCGGCAAACAATGCGCTGCCGAAGGCCGAAAAAGAAGACGCTGCCCCGGATGCAAGTGCTCCGGCCGAGCAGCCCCGGACTCAGGATGCGGACACATCGGCGCCTGTCCAGACACGGCGCAAACGCCTGAACCGTGGTGCGGCGCAGAATGCCTCTTCTCAGCAACAGCCGCAGTATGCAACCACGGAGGAACGTGCCGGTGGACGCGGCCGGCGCCGCAGAAACGGACAGAAACCATATAACGGCATGGTAGACGAAGAGGCGTTGCGCATGGACGACCAGACGTCTGCCGACATGGAGCACGACATGGATGAAGCCCCCCGTGAGGATATGTACGCTCAGGATCCGCAGGAAACGGGCGATGACCGGGCCGTGGATGCGCAGGAATATGCGTCTAACCGGGAAGATGGCATGGAGTCCGGACAGGACGAGACAGCCGACCGGAAGAACGGCGCGGATGCCGAGCGCAGGGGACAGCAGAACGGTTATAATCAGAAATACGGCGACAAGAACGATTTCCGCTATAACAAGAAAGGCCGTTTTTACGACAAGACCTACGATTTCGACGGCATCGTCGAAGGACGCGGGGTGCTGGAGATTGTTCCCGAGGGATATGGTTTTCTGCGGTCGGCCGATTACAATTACCTGCCGTCGCCCGACGATATCTATGTATCGCAGTCCCAGATCAAGTTATTCGGCCTTAAAACCGGTGACGTGGTGCGTGGTCCGATCCGTCCGCCCAAGGAAGGCGAGAAGTATTTCCCGCTGGTCAAAGTGGAAAATATCAATGGCCGGACGCCTGATTTCATCCGCGACAGGGTGCCGTTCGATTTCCTGACGCCGCTTTTCCCGAACGAGAAATTCACGCTGGTGACACCCGGCGAGAAGGGTTCTCTGTCGTGCCGGGTGGTCGATATGTTCTCGCCCATCGGCAAGGGGCAGCGCGGCCTTATCGTGGCGCAGCCCAAGACTGGCAAGACCATCCTGCTGCAGGAAATCGCCAATGCCATCGCCAAGAACCATCCGGAGGTGTACTTGATCATCCTGCTCATCGACGAACGTCCCGAAGAGGTGACCGACATGGCCCGCAGTGTCCGCGGTGAGGTGGTGGCCTCCACCTTCGACGAACCGGCCGACCGTCATGTCCGGGTGGCCAACATCGTCCTGGAGAAGGCCAAAAGAATGGTGGAATGCGGTCACGACGTGGTCATTCTGCTCGATTCCATCACCCGTCTGGCGCGTGCCTTCAATACGGTGGCACCGGCTTCCGGCAAGATTCTGTCGGGCGGTGTGGATGCCAACGCCCTGCAGAAACCGAAACGTTTCTTCGGTTCGGCCCGTAACATCGAGAACGGCGGTTCGCTGACCATTCTGGCCACAGCGCTGACCGAGACGGGCTCGAAGATGGACGATGTGATTTTCGAGGAATTCAAGGGCACCGGCAACATGGAGCTTCAGCTCGACCGCAAGTTGGCCAACAAGCGGATCTTCCCGGCCGTGGATATCGTGGCTTCGAGCACCCGTCGCGACGATTTGCTGTTCGACAAGGACTATCTGAACCGCATGTGGATTCTTCGCAATTATCTCGCCGAGATGAATCCGGTGGAAGCCATGGAATTCATGCGCGACCGCCTCAGCAAGACCTCTTCGAACGAAGAGTTCCTGATCTCGATGAACGGATAATTCTGCATAACGCTCTGAGCTTTCCACAGTGGAGCTGGGGTGGATGAACAAAGCGAAGGCTTGCGGTGCAAAACAGCAGGGGACGGCCCGGCCGATCCGTGAGAGGATCTTTCAGATGAAAACAGCGAAGGCGACCGATTACTTACCGGTCGCCTTCTTTCTGTTGCCCCCGAAGCGTATGCCTATTTGAGCAGGTCAACGCTGCGGCGGATGAAACGGCTGAGCGCTTCGCCCTTGAGCAGGTTGTTGGCCAGCAGCGCCAGGTCAACCATCTGTTTGGCCAGTTCGCTCTTCTTGCCGTATTCCTTGAGCAGCTGCTCTTTCTTGCTCCGCATGTCATCGGCCTCCTTCTCCAGTTTCTCCCGTTCGTCCTTCTGCGCCTGCGGAATCTCTTCGTCCTTTTTGCCTTCGAGACGCTTGTTCAGTTCTTCCAGCGCCTTTTCGACCGGTTGCAGCGCGGCGTCCATGTCGGCCGTCTCCTTGCCCACCGCTTCGTTTTTCTGCTGGATGACCGTCTGGACCAGCGGATGGCTGGTGTTGACAATCAGGTTGTAGCTGTCGGGCATCTCGCCGTAGAAACTCATGCCGGGATTCATGGCCGACAGATCCTTCATACGGCGCATGTATTCAGACTGGGTGATGACCAGCGGCTGTCCGTCAGCGGACAGATTCTCGAACGTGACATAGAAGTGGCTCTTTTCGGGCAGCACGCCTTCGAAGACGGGTCGGAGTTCCTCTTGCTCGGCAAATCCCAGCGTGCTCTTCGCCAGTTCTTCTTTCTCGATAAGACGCTCGATGATATCGGCGTCCACCCGTGTGAAGACCGTGTCCTGCATCTTGCTTTCCAGATGGTTTATCCAGTGCAGGTCGAGCTGTCCGTCCATGTCGAGCACATCGTAGCCCTTGGCTTTCGCGGCCTCGATATAGGCATACTGCTCCACCTTGTCGGTAGTGTACAGATAAACCAGTTTCTTGTTCTTGTCGGTCTGGTTCCCTTCGATGAGTTTCCGGTATTCCTCCAGCGTGAAGAACTTGCCGTCGGTGTTCTTCAGCAGGGCGAATTTCTCGGCCCGCTCGTAGAACTTCTCGTCGGTAATCATGCCATAGGCGATGAACAACTTGAGGTTGTCCCACTTCTTTTCGAACTCTTCGCGCTGGGTCTTGAAGATGTCTTCCAGCCGGTCGGCCACCTTCTTGGTGATGTGCGACGAGATCTTCTTGACATTGGCATCGCTCTGCAGGTAGCTGCGTGAGACATTCAGCGGAATATCGGGCGAATCGATGACGCCGTGCAACAGGGTCAGGAAATCCGGAACGATGTTCTCGACCGAATCGGTGACGAAGACCTGGTTGCAGTAGAGTTGTATCTTGTTCTTCTGAAAATCGATGTTCGTCTTGATTTTCGGGAAATACAGAATGCCGGTGAGGTGGAACGGGTAGTCCACGTTGAGGTGGATGTAGAACATCGGGTCGGTCTGCATGGGGTACAGTTCGCGGTAGAACTTGAGGTAGTCCTCCTCTTTCAGATCGGCCGGCTTGCGGGTCCAGAGCGGTTCCGTGGTGTTGACGATGTGGTCCTTGTCGGTTTCCACCTGTTTGCCGTCTTTCCATTCCTTTTCCTTGCCGAAGGCGATCGGAACCGGCATGTAACGGCAGTACTTGTTGAGCAACTCGTTGATTTTAGCTTCGTTGAGGAATTCCTTTTTGGATTCTTCATCGAAGTGCAGCACGATATCGGCACCCCGCGAATCCCTTTCCGCCCCCTCCATGGTGAAGGTCGGGGAGCCGTCGCAGCTCCATTTGAGGGCTTCGCTGCCTTCGCGGTAGGATTTTGTGATGATGTCCACCCGGTCGGAGACCATGAACGAGGAATAGAATCCAAGACCGAAATGACCGATGATGGCATTGCTCTGGTTCTTGTATTTTTCCAGAAACTCTCCGGCGCCGGAGAATGCAATCTGGTTGATATATCTGTTGACTTCGTCGTCGGTCATGCCGATGCCCCGGTCGGAGACGGTGAGCGTGCCTTCTTTCTCGTCGATGGCGATGCGGATGGTCAGGTCGCCGAGATCCTCTTTCAGTTTGCCGGCCGTGGCCAGTGCCTTGACCTTTTGCGTGGCATCGACGGCGTTGGCGACGATTTCGCGCAGGAAAATCTCATGGTCGGAATACAGAAACTGCTTGATGACCGGGAAGATGTTCTCGGAGGTTACCCCGATATTGCCTTGTTGTATCATGGTGTATATGTTAAAAGTCCGTCCGCCCGGTTTCAAACGGTATGCCAACCGCCGGCGGCTGTCAATTTGTCGCATCCGGCAGAAAAAGAGAACGGGCCGCGGAGAGAGCGCAGGCCCGTTCAGGGAAGCAGTAGTTGGTAGTCGTTAAATGTATTGCTACGTATGCAAAGGTAGTACTACAATAGTAATCCATTCATGTTTTTTCCTTGTTTTATCTTTGTTTTTTTCTGTCTGTGAATCCAGCTTTGTTAGGTAATTAACCAGAAATTACGTATATTGTAGTAGAATCGTGCAAGGTGCGTATTCTGATATTTATATCGTCTTTGGATCTCCTGTCTCTCAAGTCTTTATGGACTTTATGACGAAATGTCGGCCCCGCGTGTCTGTATAATCCGGCAACGGCCATCCATGAAAGACCCATTTCGTCGTGCACGAGTATCCAAAAAACTATGAACTGAGAGTTGAATTATTATCTTTATGAAAAACGGCCTTTCTATTCTGTTCGTCGAACCTGACGAAGATTTTGCGCGGAGCATTTCGCTGTATGCACAAAAAAAACATGCCGGTGTCCTGAAGTTTTCCGCCGTGACACATTGGCAAGACCTCTGGAACGCTTATCAGCATCATCTGCCGGACATTGTCCTCCTGACAGCGGATTTTATGACGGACAGCCTGCAGGAACTGGTGCGGAGGCTGCGGGAGGCGAGCCGCCAATTGACGGTTGTATGCCTGTATGACGATCCACAGCCCGTCAACATGGCCATGGCGTTCCGGGCCGGGGCTGATGAATGCATCTGGAAACACACGATGTCCGGCGAGGGCTGGATCCGTCTCGAACGTCTGATATGGCAGGCGGAACAGGTGAAGATGCTTCACAGGGTTTTCCGTATCGGTGCGGGCAGTGTATTCGATGCGGAACTCCAGACGCTGGACGTGTACGGTATATCCCACAGGCTGCCCCGGTCCGAGTCCCGGATCCTGGAGAAGCTGTGCGCGCGTATCAACCATGTGGTATCGCATCAGGAACTGCTGCGGTGCTGCGACCCCGGCTGGGAAATGAACACGAACAGCCGGGACCGCGCCATATCACATATCCGGAAATACCTGTCGGCTGATGTTTCAGTGTCGCTGGAGTCCATCAAATCGACGGGCTATGTGCTGAAGGTAGTCCCGCGTTGAAAAAAAAGTATCTTTGCAAGAACATATCCCCAATACCATGAAAAGAATCCTCTCCACGTTTTGCGTGCTGTCCCTGATCCTGACCGTGCTGCCCGCAGCGGCGGAAACACCGCTCTATCTCGATGCTTCACAGCCGGTCGAGGTACGTGTCAACGACCTCCTGGGTCGCATGACCCTGTCCGAGAAAGCAAATGTGCTGGACAAATCACAGCCGGTCGAACGGCTGGGCATTTTTGCGGACGGCTGGAACCAATGCCTGAACGGTGTCGTCTGGGACAGTCCGACAACCCAGTTCCCGGTCCCGATCGCCATGGCTGCAACATGGGATACCCTGTTGATCCGGGAGGCGGCTTCCGTGATTTCGGACGAGGCTAGGGCCATTTACAATGGCTGGCGTTCCGATGCCGGTTTCAAGGGGGAGAAAAAGGGGCTGTTCTACCGTTCCCCGGTGATCAACATCAGCCGCAATCCTTATTGGGGCCGCATCGCGGAATGCTTCGGCGAAGACAATTTCCTGACCGGCCGCATCGGTGTGGCCTATGTAAAGGGCCTGCAGGGCGACGATCCGGACCATCTGAAAGTGGCTGCCACCTTGAAGCACTTTGCCGTAAACAATGTGGAGACTGGCCGGATGTCACTGAATGCCATGGTGTCCGAGCGGATGCTGTACGAATATTGGCTGCCGCATTTCCGCGACTGTGTGGTGGATGGAGGTGCCATGTCCGTCATGGCCTCCTACAACGCGGTGAACAGTGTGCCTTCGACCATCAACCGGCTGTTGCTGACGGATATCCTGAAAAACACCTGGGGCTTCAAGGGTTTTGTGGTATCGGACTACGATGGCATCAAACAGATGGTCGAAGGGCATGAGAAGGGCGAAATGGAATACCCGGAGGCCGTGGCCAAGGCCCTCAATGCCGGCTGCGATTTCTCGGACAAGGAGTTCAGTTCGTTCATTCCGCAGGCGGTGGAGCAAGGATTGCTGCGCGAAACGCGGCTGGACGATGCACTCCGGCGTGTGTTGCGTGTCCGTTTCCTGCTGGGCGAGTTCGACGATCCGTCCGCGAGCCCGTATGCGTCGCTTTCTCCGGACATCATCCGCAGTGCAGAGCACCGGGCCGTGTCACTCCGCACCGCACAGGAGGCAGTGGTGCTCCTGACCAACCGGGACGGCATCCTGCCGCTTGGTGACGCCGTCAAGACGGTAGCGGTCATCGGCCCCCAAGCCGACCGGATGATACAGAACCGTTACAGTGGCAAGATCCAGGATGCAGTCACACCGTTGCAGGGCATCCGGAACAAAGCCGGCAAGAGCGTCAAGGTGCTGCACGCCGTCGGATGCGATTTGCCGATGATTGATGCCGAGAAGACCTATGCAAAGCAGCTCGGCGCTGCAGAGGCCGGCGATCCGGCCGCCGCACTGGCTGCGGCCGTGGCGGCAGCCAAACAGGCCGATGTGGCGGTGGTCTTTGTCGGCACGTCGCGCGCCATCGAAGACGAAGGCCATGACCGGACCTCGCTCGGCCTGCCCGAAGCCGAGCAGGCTTTGGTGGAAGCGGTCTGTGCGGCTAATCCGAAGACCATCGTGGTGCTGATGAGCGGCGGTCCGCTGACTGTGCCGTGGGTCAAAGAGCATGCTGCGGCCGTGTTGCAGGGCTGGCTGGGCGCGGAGCAGCAGGGCGACGCCATTGCCTCCGTACTCTTTGGCGACTGCAATCCGGCAGGTCGGTTGCCCTATACCATGTATGCCTCGGAATCGCAGGTGCCGCCGGTGGACGAATACGACATCACGAAGGGTTTCACCTACATGTATCTGAAAGGCGAACCGCTTTATGCCTTCGGTCACGGACTGAGCTATACGACCTTCGAATATGCCGACCTGCAGACCGACAGCGAATCGCTGGCCGGCGAAGGCGGGGTGCTTGAAGTGACGCTGAATGTGACCAATACCGGTACGCGCGACGGCGACGAAGTCGTGCAGGTGTACATCCATCCGCCGCGCATGTTCATGCAACGGCCCGAACGGTTCCTGGTGGCCTTTGCGCGTGTGTCGTTGAAGGCCGGCGAAACCCGGCAGGTGACTTGCAGAATCAAGGGAGAACAGTTGGCCTACTGGAGCGTCGGCGAACAGGGATACGTGGTGCAGCCGGGTACGTATGAATTGCAGGCGGGGGCGTCTTCGGCCGATATCCGCCTGAAGAAGTCCATCGAAGTAACGGAGTATTAGAATCGGTCGGATTCCTGGTCGCCGTCGAACTTGGGCCGCAGGATCTCGGCGTACAGTATCGCTTTGCGGGCGTCGAAATCATCCAGCACCCCAGCGCCGGTGGTCATGTCGGCCGAGTCTGTACTTGTGTTGCGCAGGGCCTCTGCCTTTTTGGCAATTTTTTCCCAGACATGGTCTGGTTTCTGCTCCCCTCTGGCACGTTCGAAATAATCCTGCGTGATGTCGTCGTCATAGGAGAAAGGTGCGGCGGGTACTGTTTCGGGTTCTGGCGCTGGTACCGGCTGGCTGGGCATCGGCTGGCTTGAGACCGGTGTTTCGGGGACAGACGTTCCCGGGTCAGGTGTTCCGACGGTCTCGTCTTCCCATGTCGCATCGTCGGGCAACTCTTCCATGTCCGGAATCGTCTGCGGCGGCACGGGCCTGCGCGGCTTTTTGCTCTTTTTCGCGCCGACCACCTGCAGAATAATATAGGCTATTCCGAAGAGGATGTATATCAGTATGCTGCCGCCTTCTTCTTCCATGGGTCAGAGTTTGATAACCGTTTGACGCAGGCTCACCAGTTTGGTAAGCAGATTGCGGAGCCGGTCGAGTTGCAGCATGTTGGCGCCGTCAGATTTGGCCTTGGCGGGTTCCGGATGGGTTTCCAGAAAAATGCCGTCTGCCCGGGCGGCGATGCCGGCCATCGCAATCGTCTCGATGAGTTCCGGCTGTCCGCCGGTGACGCCGGCGGTCTGGTTGGGCTGTTGCAGGGAGTGCGTGATGTCCAGTACCACCGGGAATCCGAACTTCCGCATTTCGTAGATGCCCCGGTAATCGACAATCAGATCCTGGTAGCCGAACATGGTGCCCCGGTCGGTGAGCATCACCCGGCTGTTGCCCGACTGGACGATCTTGTCGGCCGCATAGCGCATGGCCTGCGGTGCCATGAACTGCCCTTTCTTGATGTTGACGACCTTGCCGGTATGTGCCGCCGCCACCAGCAGGTCTGTCTGTCTGGACAGGAATGCCGGAATCTGCAGCACATCCACGTATTTCGCCGCCATCTCCGCATCGTGTTCGCAATGGATGTCGGTTACCACGGGCACATGCAGCGTCTCACGGATTTCACCCAGAATCTCCAGCGCTTCCCTGTCGCCGATGCCGGTAAAGGAATCCAGCCGGGACCGGTTGGCTTTCTTGAACGAGCCCTTGAAGATGAAAGGAATCTGCAATTCATCGGTTATGGCCTGGATGGTGCGGGCGATTTCGAAGCAAATTTCGCGTCCTTCCACGACGCACGGGCCGGCCATCAGAAAGAAGTTGCCGCTTGCGGTGTGACGGATATAGGGGATGGTTTGTATCATGATGCAACGGTTGAACAGACAAAAATACGAAAAAGGGCGGAAGAGACGGTCAATAGCCGTATTTTCCCTGCCACCACTGCCGGAGCCGGGCCTGCATGTCGTGTTCGCGGGCGTTGTCCTGCGGCGTATAGAAGGCCGTGCCGCTCAACGCGGCGGGCAGGAACTCCTGATCGACGAAATGGCCGGCATAGTCGTGGGCATACCGGTAGTCCTTGGCATAGCCGATGTCCTTCATCAGTTGTGTCGGGGCATTGCGCAGATGCAGCGGGACGGGCAGGTCGCCGGTCTCCCTGACCTTCTGCAGCGCCGTGTCGATGGCCATGTAGGCCGAATTGCTCTTGGGCGACGAGGCCAGATAGACGGCCGCTTCGGACAGCGGGATGCGCCCCTCCGGCAGACCGATGGCATGCACGGCCTGGAAACAGTTGTTGGCGATGAGCAGGGCATTGGGGTTGGCGAGCCCGATGTCTTCGGCCGCCAGGATGACCAGCCGCCGGGCGATGAACAGCGGATCCTCGCCGCCGGCCAGCATGCGTGCCAGATAATACACGGCCGCGTTGGGGTCGCCGCCCCGGATGGACTTGATGAACGCCGAAATGATGTCGTAGTGCTGTTCGCCCTTCTTGTCGTACAGGGCCATGTTGTCCTGCACCCGGTCGAGCACTTTCTGGTTGGTGATAACGATGTCTTTCGCCGCGCCGTCCGTACCGTCCGCTTCGGCCATGACGACGAGTTCCAGCGCATTGAGCAGCTTCCGGGCATCGCCGCCCGAGATGCGCAGCAGCGCCTCGCGTTCTTCGAGCTTGATAGACAGTGTCTTGAGAAAGGTGTCTTCGCGGATGGCACGGTCCAGCAGCGTTTCCAGGTCGGTCTTCTCCAGCGATTTCAGGACAAAAACCTGACAGCGCGACAGAAGCGGCGAGATGACCTCGAACGACGGATTCTCCGTGGTGGCGCCGATGAGCACGACGATGCCCTGTTCGACGGCCGCCAGCAGCGAATCCTGCTGCGC
>JAEEGL014209575.1_pt1 | contig 10723 bp, 17 predicted proteins | sample 9134231 | NCBI WGS metagenome assembly JAEEGL01 (sample SAMN16246548, study PRJNA631951) | gut metagenome | biome: gut microbiome; feature: rumen; material: fiber-attached | host: Bos | place: Iran: Karaj | collected 2018-10 | reverse complement strand
TAATAATTTAACTATGGCAAGTTTTCCTAATTGTACTAGTATTAGTTCTTATGCTTTTGCTAATTGTTCTAATTTATTATCATTATACTTATTAGGAAGTTCTATAATATCTTTAAGTACTGATGTATTTATGGGTACTCCATTAAGTGATTATACAACTTCAACTGGAGGAGTATATGGAAGTATATATGTGCCAGCGAGTTTATATAGTGATTACATAGCTGCAACAAATTGGTCACTTTATTCAGATAGAATTGTATCTTACAATGGTTCTTCTGAATCTTCTCCTTCTTTTGCCGCAAGGTTCACTAAACTTTGGACAGATAGTAATTCTATTTATACCCCTTCTACTGCGAGTAATTATTATGCACTTCCTGCTAATTCTACTTCTCCATATGTGACAAACATAACATATGAAATATTAACTAATGAAGCATTTCCATTATCATTTTCTGGAAAAACTCATTTTATGGGAGATGGACCGCAGTTATTTATTTCATCTGCAGTTCCAACAGATATAGATTATTTAGGAACTAAAATTTTTGAACATTCAGATAATGCAATGGATGAAACTAGTTTTTCAAGTGCGGTTATAATTCCTGCTGGAAATATAGGTAAATATCTCACTGCGCATACTTGGTGCGATGATTATTCAACAGGTTTTTATACAACAATAGATTTTGGTTCTGCTTATTCTTCATATAATAATGAACATTACATTAAATTATAATTTTAATATATTATTGTTATATTTTATATAAAATAAAATAGGAGTTAAAAGGCGTATGAAATTACAAATACTTATCCCCCAGTATAAAGAAACGGATGAAATTGTAAAGCCATTATTAGATAGTATAGCTTTACAGCAAAATATTAATTTTAATGAAATTGGAGTAATAATTGTAAATGATGGCTCCGATGTTCATCTATCTAAGAAATTTCTGAATAGTTATCCTTTTAAAATTGAATACTATCTTAATGACCATAAGGGTGTTAGTGCAACCCGTAATGCATGTTTAGATCATGCTACCGCCGATTATGTAATGTTTTGTGATGCAGACGATATGTTTTATAATATGTGTGGTCTTTGGATTATATTTCGCGAAATAGAACAAGGAGTATTTGATTCTCTTGTTTCTGTATTTGTAGAAGAAACTCGTATTCCAGAAACTGGAGAAACCACTTATATTAATCGTGAAATGGATTCAACGTTTGTTCATGGTAAGGTTCATCGTAGACAATATCTTATCGATAAAAACATTCGCTGGAATCCAAAACTTACAATTCATGAAGATAGCTTTTTTAATATTCAATGTCAAAATCTATCAACAAATGTTAAGTATTGTCAGACTCCATTTTATTTATGGAAATGGAGAGACGATTCAGTTTGTAGACATGATCCAAAATATATATTAAAAACCTTCAAAAATATGATTGATTCAAATGATGCGTTAATTCAAGAATTTCTTAAAAAAGGTGTACCAGATAAAGCAAGTTTCTTTGTAGCTTTTATGATATTTGATACTTACTATCTTATGAATAAACCAGAGTGGATTAATCAAGAAAATAAAAAATATCGTAAATCAACTGAAAAACATTTCGCAGAATATTATAAGAAATATAAAAAGCGTTGGAATTCTATTCCTGCCGCAGATAAAATGCAAATTTCACAAGGTATACGTGGCCGCAGTGTAATGGAAGGTATGCAAATGGAAGCTTTAACTGTAGATCAGTGGCTTAAACATATAGAACAATTAATCAAATAAAAAAACGACCACAAGGTCGTTATTTTTTTTCAATTTCTTCTAATGGACAATCATCAGGTTTTTTACCTACATAATAAATAATATTATCATTCTTTGCTATTATATTTTTAAATATACACTTCTCGCAACGTATTGCATAAAAACAGTCGCTACAACTCTTTGGCATCTCTTGATTCTTAATATATACTCCCATTATATTTCTGACTCCTCAAACCAATTAAATAAGTTAATCTTAGCTTTTTCTAAATATTCATAAGCCCATAAATCTTCATCTGTATCTTCTAATACGTTTGAAATTAAACGATAAGCTTCTTTAATATCATGAGCCTTCTCTTTCTCAGTCATTTAGTCCTCCTATCTTATGATAAAAATAAGTTACATCACCTATATAATCGCCCCAACCGTCTTCAGTACATTCTTCTACTGGTCCACTGCCGCATTTCTCCATCCATTTACCATCACGCAATACTTTAAAGTGATAGTCATAATCAGAATACTTTGATGAATTAGCATAACAATAAGTAGAAAAGGCAATTAATTCTACATCATCTGTTTTTGGCGGCCAGCCGCCACAGATTTCCAGCTCACCATCAAACTCTTTCAATATACCTTGTACTAATATATCGCCATACATTGTAGAAATTTCATAGTCATTATAACCCTCTTTATTTTTTTCTGCAATCCATTCATCAATATAATAACCTGTTACATCTTCAAAGTAATAATCAAGGTCATACCATTCATTTAAACGTAAAGCATAGCTTCCGCAGTTGGCATCATGACGATGGGTTTCATAATATGTAAGGTCTGAATTGCGTGTGTAATACATTAAAATCTCCTTTCTAATTCTATATATATTATATAAGAATTTTTTATTTTTTTCAATTTTTATATAAAGGTATGATATACGTTAATGGCACGGCCGCAGAGTACATATAGAAAAAAATTAAATTCCTTCCTTTTTATATACGCGCGTGCGTGTGCGCGCGATTATAAAACTATTTTAAACTATTTTCAAATTTTGAATTTTTCCTAAAAACTTGATATAATATATATAGAATGGATAAAAGGAGGTTAATATAGTGGAAGATAAATATAAGCAATATGATAGCGTTGTAAACACTATTATGACTAATATATTAGTTGAGCGTGAGCGCTGCGGTAAGTATATATTATATGATTTTCGACCATCTGATGATGCAGATAAATTATATTTTAATGTAGCTGCGATTGCGGCAGATTTAAACGGAGAAAAAATATATTTAAGTATGCCTCTATTAGACTTCATTTTTTTCTGGAAAAAAAGAAGGAAAAAACGCCATAATTTAAGATGGTTAAATCCAATTCAAAAGAAAAAATTATCTAATGAGGATAAAACAAGTGTATCTATTATAATGGATTTTATCTGCGTAAAGCTTAAATTAAACTATAGACTATTTAAAGAGATAAATGACGAATATTATGGGTGGATTGACTAATGAAGATTATAGTAATTAATGGGCAAGGTGGCGTTGGCAAAGATGAATTCGTAGGATTTTGCGGATATGAAGATGAAGGCATATATAACTTCTCTATGGTAGATGGTATTAAAAGAATTGCTGAAACTATAGGGTGGACTGGTGGTAAAACCCCTAAAGATAGAAAATTTCTTAGTGACTTAAAAGATTTAGCATCTGAATATAATGATTATCCTTTTCAATATACTCTAAAAAGAATAAAAGAATCAATTCAAGATTATAGACGCTATCATGATATGTCCAATGAATTTATTTGCTTTGTACATGCCAGGGAATTAAACGATATAGACCGATGGGTTTATGATTATGGCGCTCGTGCACTCATCATAAGACGTCCTGAGGTTGAAGGTGAATATGGTAATCATGCTGATGATGATGTGTTTGAAGTAGAATATGATTATGAAGTTTGGAATACTGATAATTTATATTCTTTGAAAGATAAAGCAGAAAGATTTATTGCACAAATTAGAGAAGAAGAATGGGAGTCTAACATATGGAAAAAGTAATTGATGGATATAACTTTTTTGAAATGGAAGCAGAGAAATATTTTGCGCCTCCTTCAAGCTGGTCGCAGGAAAAGAAACAAGAATGGGCAGAATCTAAAATCTTTAGCGGAGAATGGTATGGTGCACAAAAGCGAGATGGCGCTTTCTTTATGTTTTTAAAAGATGAAGATGGTAATATGTATTTGCGCCCGCGCTCTCGTAATGTGAAGAAAGAATTCATTAATAAAATTGATTGGGTTCCACATCTTCATAGCTTTTTTGAAAGTCTACCAAATGGAACCTGTTTTCTTGGAGAAATTTATCTTCCATCAAATGAACAAGCAAAATCAACTACTTCAATAATGAATTGTCTACTTGATAAAGCAATCAAACGTCAAGAAAAAGAAAAGCTTATTTATTATATTTTTGATGTTCTTGCTTTTGATGGAGAATCTTTTCTTAAAACACCTGCAAAAGATAGATTTGATATATTAGAATCATTACATTATAATACAAGTGATTATGAGCCATTCTATGGTGACTATAAATATATTGAATGGGCGCAGTATGAAACTGGCAAAGAGCTTTGGAATACTATTCAAGGTTTACTTGCCGATGGATATGAGGGCGTTGTAATAACTCGCGGTGATTCCACTTACCTTCCTGGTAAGCGTACCAACAAAGACACTCTTAAAATTAAAAAAGAACTTCAAGAAACAATTGACTGTGTAATAATGGGAGCCAATTCTCCAACAAAACAATATACAGGTAAAGAACCTGAAATATGGGAATATTGGTTTGATGAATCTACCAATGAAAAAATTCTTGCAAAAGATTTTTTAGAAAAAAATCATACCACTATTTATGCAGCTTATTCAGATGGAGCCACAGTAGTTCCAGTAACTAAAAATTGGTTCTATGGTTGGGCTGGTTCATTAAAGCTTGGCCTTTATAGTTGGAATAATGCATTGGTTCATGTTGGTGACCTCAGCGGTTTAACTGATGAGATGAAAGAGAATTGGCGCGATTACCTTAATAAAGTAGTTGAAATCAGCTGTATGGAAATAAGTGAAGATAAAGATGGAAAGAAAGGTTTCCGTCATCCAAAATTCATAGCTTTACGCGATGATAAAAATCCCGAAGATTGTATGATGGATCAGATAAATTAAATTTTGACTTTTTACTAAATTTTTAGTATACTATATATAGAATTGAGAAAGGAGAAATTATATGGACACAATGGTAGCTTTTATGATGGGGCAAATGACCAGAGATAATAAGTTAAAAGTCTTTGATTGGGATAAAGCAGCAAGACTTATTATTAAATATAATTTAACCGATGCAGACGCAGGATTAAAAGAAGACTGGACCTATACTGGTGGTAATATTCTTACAGATGGTAATTTGAATATTAATTCTTATACTTATCTTGCTTCCACATGGGCAACACCAGTATTGTGGACAGATGACGCTATTTATGAATGTTGGGTCTGGGAAGATGAAACTGATTGGGATTCTCATACCAAGTGGCCGCAATCGGCAATAGAAATTTTAAAGAAAAGATAGTCTGAAAATTTGACGAAATTAAAAATTTTTGATATAATATAAATATAAAGTGAGAAAAGAAATCTTATCTTGTATGGGCGGCGGTAATTTTACTTTCCTTTCTGCCGTCGCCCGCATTAAATAAGTGACACCAAGTAAGTGCCTCCACGTGGCGGTGTTGGATAGAAGGCGATTCTCTACGGGGATACCCATCGAACTAAACTTACAGGTTACCAGGCGAGCAAATGTGCTGAAAGCCTCATTGGCAAGGATGTGCGGTTGGCTGACCATAAAGCCTTTTAATTGAATAATGAGAACTCAGTGAAGAATTGCTGAACCAGCAAGCTGAGGTGCGATGAATAGGTCAGGACAAACGAAGTAGGGATACCTATGGATAGTCGTCTGTTTCAATAATCGTGAGGTTATTGATGGAGAGGGTGGAACCCCAAACCTAAGTCGTAGCGCCTTTGCTATCGCAAGTAAAAGCAGAGTGTGGGTCGGGTCATAATAGAAGCAGTTGTTAATAGCTTCTGCCGAATCGGAGTTAGGGATTAACGAGTGGTGTCGAATTCAAACCTACGAAATACCAATAAGACTTTTGTCGTGAAACGAAGAAATTCGTGTATAAGACCTGCATGTCGCGTACGAGTAGCCTAAGACATGACTCAGTATGGATAGATTTTATAACAAGTAGGGATAAAATAATACTTCTATAAAAACCATTAACCGTAAGGTAGGTGAAAGTTGGTAGGTAATCAATCCTCCATGGGACGATGACTGTACGCCAGGTGGCACTCAGTTGGGGCATATTAGGTTAGGCTCGCTACTTAATCTTCGGATATGTCTCCCCATTGGCTGAATATACTTGAAGATAGTTGAGGGTAGGGTGAAAACTCCAAAGTTATTCAATGATAAATGAGGTAGTCAAGAATTAAAAGACGCTTAAGACAATAATGTGAGATTCAATAATGGGACGTCAGTGGGGTGAACACTGCGCCGTGCGCTTGAATTTTATCAAGAGAGCTGGTGATAAATTAATAAAGTTTCCGCAACCCATAGAATCCAATCGGCAGGTTGAAACTACTGCCCCTCATTTTTTTTTATGGCGATGGGAGACTCCCACGCCGAATGGCATCACAAGGTTGCCTTCACGTGGCGATGCTGATTTCGACTGAAACCTTAAACTTTATTAAAAAGGAGAGTTAATATGATAATTATAAGCGAATTAACAGGAAAAGAATACAAAACAGTAGAAGAATGTAAAGAAGCTGAAGAAATTTTTCTGAAGAAAAAAGAAGAAGAAGCAAAAGCAAAGAAGGCTCATGAAGAAGAATTAGATAAAGCTTATGAAGAAGCAATCGCAGCTTGTGACAGATATTTAAGACTGAGAGGAATCGAAATCGAAGAAGATGAAAATAGTTTTATTGCTACTTTTAAGGGTGATGAAACTAATGAGCTGTTTGAGAAGTTTTTTGAACTGATGTTTTAAGAGGATAATAAAGTGGGCAGAACAGATGAAGAAAAATTATTAGCTTTAGAGAATCGACTTCATAAATTAAAAAACAATGGTAAGAATAGCGACTCTCCTGGCGTAATAAAGAAATTACAGAGAAAAATAAGAAACATTAAACAAAACTAAGGAGAGGTTATTACCTCTCCTTTTTATTTTGGAGTAAACAATGGGCGAGATAAGACATGAAGTTAGAACTTTTTTAGTAGATATGGTATGTGAAAGCTGTGGTATAGGATATATGCGACCAGTTGGTAATATAGCTTTATCTACTTATCCGATTCAATATCCACATAAATGTGATAAGTGTGGATATGTTCAAAACTATACAAAAAATTATCCTTATGAAGTTTATGAATATTGGGAAGAGAAATAGAAAATTTTATTTTTTCATAAAATTTTGATATAATAAAATAAAGAATAAAGAAAGGAGAATTTATGGAAGCTAAAAGAGTAGGGACAATTCATTTTTGGATTGACGACGATAGAGAATCTATTTATAATCAATCTATTGATTTATCTTATTCACTTTATTCAGAAGATGAAGAAACTGATATTATTGAAATTGATACTCTAGTAGACTATTGTATAAATTTTGCTAAAGCAATGGGTTTTGCTGAAGCAACTGTAGAAAAAGCGTTTGGAAGAATATGAGCAGAAGTTATAAAAAAAATCCATATGTAACAGACCATAAGCGAGGTAGCACAAAGCATAGTAAAAGCCTCGCCAATCGTCGTGTGCGGCGACGTCTTAATAATGAAGAATCGCTCGGCCGCATCCAGCATAAAAAGTATACAGAGAGCTGGGATATATGTGATTATAAATGGCGTATGAGTAGAGAAGAAGCAATCGAATGGTACGAAAGTGAAGGCTTTGGTGTAGCTTCTAATTATTTTAAGGAGCGTTATCCCACTCTTGAATCATGGCTTGAGTATTGGGAAAAATGTTATATAAGAAAGTAGATTGGAGAAGTAAAATGTTAATGACAAAAGCGATGAAGAAAGCTATTGATGAAGCTTATGAGCGTGGATATGAATTAGGATATTCAGAAAATGTCAGTGATTCATATTGCAAAGGATATGAAGCTGGTAGAAAAGATAAGCTTGTAGAGTTTTATGAAGACGAAAAGCGCAGACTTGGACAGGTTTATACTTGGGCTTATCAACTTGGCGCCGAAGACGCATTAGCAAAACATGGTATTATTGATATAGAAAATATAGAAGAAGAAACGAAAGGAGAATAATATGGCAAGAAGGTCTTATGAAGGACTTCCATCATATGAAGCTGGTATTAGGCATGGAAGAAATGAAGCAATAGAAATTTATGATAGAGTTTATAAACCAACAGTTCTTAATATGTTGAATTTAATTCTTGATACAGCTAATGATGAATCAGTTTTGGAACTTGCGAATGATTGTTATAATTATTTGCTTGGAGCTGATTTTAAAACTTTTAATTATAACGATATAATTAATAATTCTTCAAAAAGATAGGAGTTATTATGTATAAAAATGAAATTGCTTTTAAAAATCATAAAAATGGATTAATAGTAGCTAAAGCATTGCTTGATGAAGATTATGTTGTAATGCTTTCTTATGAAGAACAACTTCTTATTATTAATTACGAGTGGTCAGAACGAGGCGCTGATAGAAATGATGTAGTATTTATGCGGCGTGACGAATATGAGGAAGAAGTTTTTAATTTAAAATAATTCGGAGAAGTGGCAGAGTTAGGTTTATCGCGGCGCCCTGCTAAGGCGTTAAGGAGGTAACTCCTTCGGAGGTTCAAATCCTCTCTTCTCCGCCACATAATAAAAGCTGGTTATATCCCGAATTATATTGCTGGCGCCGCAAGGGATGCTTTATGGGGTTCGATACCCCAGGAGTCTGTATATAAATAAGATATAATTGGCTTATATGCCTGAATAGCACAGTTGGTAGCGCAAATGATTTGTAATCATTAGGTCGGGGGTTCGAATCCCTCTTCAGGCTCCATACCGAGGGATACCGAAGTTGGTCATAACGGCGTAGACTTGAAATCTATTGTGGCGTAAGCCCCGCGGGTTCAAATCCTGCTCCCTCGGCCATTTACATAGAGAGGAAACGGAAAACAGCGGATGCCCATAAAGAGAGAATCTGTCCGAAGGATTCTGGAGTGTAGTGGCTACTCGGCTATCCTCTCTTATATGCGACTGTGGTGGAACTGGCATACACGTTGGACTTAAAATCCAATGACCGTTTGCGTCATGAGGGTTCGAATCCCTCCAGTCGCACCAATTGTCGTTAAATAGCTGGCACTTAGCGACGTTAAATAATAGTGTGAGCCGACCGCATTACGGACTAAGCGGCCGTTACCAATAAACCGTATGCGGGGCCGCGGCACCTAAAGGCTCTATATAGGTCGTAGTAAGATTAGCGCCGTGAAAACCTATATATGACCCATTAGCTCAGGCGGTAGAGCACGTGACTTTTAATCACGGTGTCCCGAGTTCGAATCTCGGATGGAGCACCAAAATATTTAGGAGGTTTAAACATGGATATATCAAATAAACTTCATTTTTATGTATTAAATTATGATTTTAATAAAAATAAAGTAGTTTCTTATAACATTTTTGATAATATTCATGTTTATGAAGCTACCTTACAATTAGTTGATGATTATAATGATGCAAAATATTCATTTGAAGAATTTGTAAATGAATTAATTAAAATTGTTCAATGGCAAGAATGGGGACGGAGAGAATATGAAATCTCTGTTGGAGATGCTTTTGAAACAAATCTTGAGAAATTTGAAAAATGGGATTGCTTTGAACAATTTAAACCCAATGCAGAAATGTTTGCTCATTATCTTTTAGGAGTATAAATATACTCCTTTAAGTGCGGAAATGATTATAGTTGGATGATGAGAACGGGACTTTAAAATGAAATTTGAAAAAGTTTAAAAATCTTGTTATAATATATATGTAAGGTTAAAGAAGAAGCATTTAAAAGAAGTGGAGCCTGCTTCGTGGATCGGAACCCCACTCACCTTACACCAAAGCGTTATCATGGATTTGAAGATTAAACTACCACCGGCGCAACTACTGTGATATGTGGCTTAGTGGCAAACGCTATATAAAGAGGCAAAGTAAATCTTCAGGTTGGTAGATTACCTAAACCTCTACTGCTTTGACGGGGCATGCTGAAACGTCGCAGATGATGCGGGATGATGCAGTCTGGTAGCAATCAAGGCTCATAACCTTGAAGTCGTGAGTTCGAATCTCACTCCCGCCAGAGATATGTGGTTGTATACCTCCACGTGGTATATCTTGGGTGATGCTAAAATGCAACCAAAATTATATATTCCTGCAACCAAAATTCTACTTATATTTAGAAGGAGAAATTGAGGTGATAAAATGACAGGATATATTTATAAGATTACAAATAAGATAAATCAAAAATCTTATATAGGAAAAACAGTTAATAGTATAGAAGAACGCTGGAATGAACATAAAAAAGATTATAAGAGGTTTCCTGAACGCCCTTTATATCGTGCAATAAATAAATATGGTATTGAAAATTTTATTATTGAGCAAATAGAAGAAGTAGATATTAACGTACTATCTGAAAGAGAAATCTATTGGATAGGATTTTTTCATACTTATACAAATGGATATAATGCAACTTTAGGTGGCGATGGTAAAATTTTATATGATTATGAATTAATCGCAGAATTGATAAAACAAAAAAGAACTTATCAAGAGGTTGCTGATATAGTTGGCTGTTGTACTGATGTTGTTAGTTTTGTTAATAAAAAATATAATATAGGGCATGAACCAGAAAATAATTTTGTAAAAACTAGTAAAAAAGTTAATCAATATGATAAACAAGGTAATTATATACAATCTTTTAAATCATATGC
>JAEEGL013579607.1_pt1 | contig 10723 bp, 11 predicted proteins | sample 9134231 | NCBI WGS metagenome assembly JAEEGL01 (sample SAMN16246548, study PRJNA631951) | gut metagenome | biome: gut microbiome; feature: rumen; material: fiber-attached | host: Bos | place: Iran: Karaj | collected 2018-10 | reverse complement strand
GTGTATGGAAGAATGCGATGGGAAGATCCGTCTCCGACAATGACTACGGAGTGTACGGGATACGGCAATGGCAGATTCGGTCATCCAGTCCAGAACAGAGCAATTACGCCTCGAGAGGCCGCACGTTTTCAGACATTCCCTGATTCATATACTTTCTTCGAAGACGAGGAACAGGTGTCTATTACAAAGGCTGCCCGTTACATCGGAAATGCAGTTCCCCCAAAACTGGGAGAAGCCATCGGTAGCAGCCTGGTTCAACACATAAAAGCCTCTTAGCATGCCAGAAAACCAAACACTAAAGTGGCGTTTTGATGTCAGCACATTCAGACTGATCGGACGGGATCTTATTACCGACCGTATCACTGCGCTGTTTGAGCTTGTCAAGAATTGCTATGACGCGAATGCGCAAAAGGTGTCCGTGGTGTTCGAACGTGTCGGAGCCGGGGAGGAAAATCCGGTGATCACAATAGAGGATGACGGATATGGCATGTCTTTCAGTGATATCCGCGATAAATGGATGGTGATCGGTACCTCCAGCAAAAAAGCAAATCCCGTTTCTCCTGAACCCTTCAACAGAAGGTGCGTCGGAGAAAAAGGGATTGGCCGGTTTGCCGTTGACAAGCTTGGAGACAAAGTATGTATAGTTACCAAGAAGAGGGGAGAGGCTGAATGGCTGAACGTCGAGATTGACTGGTCTGATTATCAAAACAAGGAAAATGATTTCGACAAGATATCCTTGTTTACCGATGTCGAGAACAAGTATTATTTCACCGCTGCAGATAATCCGGAAGATTCCGGAACGAAGCTGATTATTTCCAGCGTTCGTGACATCTGGACGAAAAGTGACATCAAACGATTCATGTCAGAGGTCGCCAAGATCGTTTCTCCATATACCGCATTGAACTATCCCTTTGATGTGTTTGTCAAGGCTGGTCAGTACGATATTGACCAAAAGGCAACGCGCGACTTTGCAGATGTCAACATCGCGACAATGAGCTTCAGTCTTGGTTTTAATGAACTGAATCAAGAGACAGCTTCTTTCGATGAGGAAAGCGGAGTGATCCGTAAAACCATCATTCCACAGAAATCGTTTGGTGGCATTAGAATGCGCCTGTTCTATTTTGACGATGCTGCCAGGAAGAAATATCGCCGGGAGTTCCCAAATAACCAGATAGACGGCATTAAAATATACCGCGACGGCATCATTACGACACCTTTCGCCGAGAACGAAGAAGACGCTGACAAGAAACGGGACATTCTGGGAATTGACAAGCGCCTGTGGCAAGATATCTTCAGCCGCGTCAGCACTCGAGAGATAATAGGCATCGTGGACATCACCCGGGATGGTAATCCCAAGATTATTGATGCGACCAACAGGCAAGATTTTGTTGACAACCAGGAATACCAGGACCTGAAGGAATTCATTATTCTTCAACTTTCAGCCGTACAGGAATTTAAGGTCTATTCCAGGAATAAGAAGAGGAAAGAAAACAATACCACACTGGAAAATGCCGGTGACAGCATACAGTCGTTCATCTCTACGATTGAGACGATCTCTCAACAGAATCCTGAGCTGAAAAAGCATCTTTCACCCGCAATCGAGCAGGCAAAGAAAACAGACGCAGCCGTCAAACAGGCCATCACTGAGCAGAAACAGACGCAGGAAGAGTTTACCCGGAAAGAGAGTATCTACCTCAGCATCATGTCCATGCAAGAGTATGCCATTCATATTACGCATGCTGTCCGGACTACGCTTAACAAGATTCGGGACAAGGTGGAGTATTTCAATCTATTCTTTCCGGATCCTGCAGAAGAAGAGATCTTCAGCAAGTACGCTCATGACATGTATTACGAGTTCAAAACTCTCAACAAGGTCATTGACTATATGCTGAGCTATTCCCAGGCGAACCTGCATCTTGAAGAAGTTGACTTCTCTCTGGTTGTACAGGAAGTGTTTGCCAGCTATGCTTCAGTCTTCTCCGATAACGGGATTAGCCCGGAGCTTCAGATCCCAGAGAAGATTATACTAAAGAATACTAACAGAGTATTCTTCCGCGATATCCTCAACAACTTGATTGACAATTCCGTGAAAGCTGTAAGGAATGCCTCGGAAAAGATCATCAAGTGCTCTGTCACTATCGGGCAGGATAAACTCCAAATTGATCTGTCCGATACAGGTAATGGTATTCCCGTCGAGAAGCGGAACTGGGTTTTCGGGATTTATAATACGACGACAGAAAGTGAGGGTGGCGCCGGCATCGGTCTTTACGTCGTAAAAACAAGGGTAGAATCCCTTAAGGGTAACGTTAAAATAGTTGATAGCGAATTTGGCGATATCGGGACCACAATCCGGGTCGAATTGCCTTTCAGAAGATAATCGGACATGAAATACAAGCTGGTTTTTATTGACGATCACATGCAAGATGGCACCAATGATGCGTTTGTCCGTGCCATTGGGAAAAAACTATCTGACGCTGAGTTGGCAGTTTTTACAGACCCGAACGAAGGCCTGAAGTTCATCATGGATAACCTTAGCAGCCAGATGATTGCTTTCATTGACTGCAAGTTCGATGAATTCGCTAAACAGGGTACCGATCTGCTCAAGGAGATTCGTGAGAAGACCTCTCTCCTTTGTATTGTGATGATGTCTGCCAATAATCTCAGACAGATTGAAGGCATTGACATTTCTGCAATGATAAATGAGGACTTCATCTGGTTCTATGACCGAAACAACGGCAGTGTTGATGAAGCCTGTGCCTTAATCCAGCAGATCACTCAGTATTGGAGTTCCCGTTTCGATTGTGTTCTCGAGCGTTGGCTTGTCCGTCATCCCGAGGACAAGGATAAAATCGCTTTCCGGCAAGTGTCCGGAGAATCATATACTTGGGAACAAATACTGACTGAGTTAAGGCTTCAGACTAAGATTGGACGTTTGTTTGAGCAGATGATCAATCAGTTCTACATTTATCAGCTGAATGGGAAAGCAGATGAGTAGCATTCTAATTGCCTTTAACTCCTGCCCTGACGATTCATCTCACAGTTTCTTTCAAAGCTGTGCCGACGAAGCACGTCAAATGTGTGCTGACTTCGGTATCCCTTTCACAAGTAAGACCGGAGACGATCTCGCCGAACAGGGTGTCATGCAGGCGATGGGGAATCACGCACTTTGCATTTTGGCCTCCCATGGCTCATGCGACTCAATAGTCAACGAAAGTGGGAACGATGTCATCTCAACTAGAACGACAAACTATGCATTTAACGGCAAAGGCTTATATGCCGTTTCCTGCTGGTGCGCTCAGAGCCTTATGCCTGAGCTGTGTCGAATCGGCTTGTCGCTATTTGTTGGCTACGATGACGAGATTCTTTTTTCGGGTGACGAAAGTGTATTCGTAGATTGCGCCTTATCTGGTCTCCGCAACTTTGTTGAAGGAAAAAGATTTGATCATGCAAAGGCGGATATGTTGTCTTCTTTCGATGAGGCAATCAAGAAAGCAGGAGAGAGCTCTAATCCTTTCGAAAAAATGTTCCTCCTGCATGACAAAGAATCCTTGGTATTCTACGGAGATCCGGAACTCACATTTGCTGATCTGACATAAATGGCCAATATCTATGCCGCCTCCAGCTGGAGGAATCCCTATTACCCCGAGGTCGTAAAGCGGCTCCGGGCGGAAGGACATCAGGTATATGATTTTCGCAATCCGCCTCATGGTGGCAATGGATTCCGCTGGACGGATATTGACAAAAACGCCCCGAATTGGACCTTCGAGGAGTATTCTGAAGGATTGCACCATCTGAAGGCGGAAAGGCAGTTTGCGGCCGATCTGGAGGCCCTGGAGTGGGCGGATACATGCGTGCTGGTTCTGCCTTGCGGCAGGAGTGCCCACACGGAGGCCGGTTGGATGGCCGGCGCCGGGAAACGGGTTATCGCCTTTATTCCGGAGATGGTAGCGCCGGAGCTGATGTACAAACTATTTGACCAGGTTGTCGGAAATCTGGAAGACCTGGTCAAATGCTTGTGCTTGGACTGTAAACTTGAAAAGGAAAGCTTTGTTTACAACTCTGGTGGCATAAAGAATTGTTTTGGGTCGGCCTCCAGAGTAACAATGTTCCTGTCCAGGTGAGTCACAGACAATTGTGTTTTGCTTAATACCGGTTGTAAGCTTAATTTGACGGTATTGGCATTAGGATCTTGAATGTATATCTTCTCAAGGGCTGGCATCTTTTCAAACAAAACCCTATCCACTTCTCTATTGAAGAAAGGGAAGGAGTATCCTATAACGACTAAAACTTTTGCATCAGAAATGCAGTCACCAACACGTTGAATGTACTGATCGTTCATCTTTTCCCAGGCGAAAGAGATACGGTTGTTCTTAATATCCAACTTGAAATACAGTTCGACGATTGATGTTAGGTCTTTATTCTTCCTTGCCTCAAAGAAAGACCTGTCACCAGCCACAAAGGCAGAGCCATTGAGTTTCAACAGATTAAATCCTTTATGCGGATGAAAAGACTCACCCCCTCTTCTCTCAGACACTTTATCGTGGGAGTGAAGAAAGATTTCACTTAACAACGAGAGATTATCGGCTTTAACATACTCATTATAAGCAATCTCAAACTGAAAATCGTAGTTCCAAGAAACAATGGTTATATCATCGGGAAGATGATTCACATCATTTTGAAGAATCGATGCAAGAAAAGTGTCATATCTCTGATCGGGCTCATTACCAAGTTGCTCATAGAACAAGAAAAGAAGCAACAGGTTTTTAAGCTTTTGATAGTCTGTCTGGTTATTAGTAAGAAAAAGCTTTTTAGCGAATGTATCTATAGTTGCATGACGGGAAGTCATTTCTAACAACCACTCCAGATCATCAATCAGTTTCTGAAGCTTTTTGTTATCCAAACCATTTGATGGTTTGTTTAATAAACAAACCAAATTGTGAATAAAAAATGCCAGCCTTCCAGAAATTTCATTGACAACGGGGACTCCACTTTCGATTCTTGCACAGGACCCGGCCCCTGAGATGACTCCTTTGTCCGTAAGCCTTTCTGTCCTAAAATCTAGTGACTTTTCTCCACGCTTGCCAAAACTTGCGCCTGCACCAAAAAGATAGACTATTCTACTCAAATCTTTGTGTCCATTATTATAAACATCAATAAACTCGAAATTTAAGAACCTACCATAGTTGAGCGTAGTACGCATCAACATCAGGGAATCGCATTTCGAATTGCTCCGTAAGCTCTTTAATCTTCAACTCAATAAGTTTTACGATGGATTTAGACTTAAGAATTGATGCGGAGGTCTGTTTGATAACAGACATCAAATGTATATGATATCCTGGATTTCCTGATACATACTCCCACAATTCTCGTCCTATCAAAGTATGCTCCTCCCAATCTTCCATTTGTTTTTGGAGGAATTTGGTTGTTATATAATCTTCTCCTCTCCGTCCATAGCCAAATCCAAATAATCCCTTATATCCAGCTTCCTCCAGAGCCCTAATTTCTTTAACATAAGAATTGACTTGCGTATGATCCATGTCGTTAGGGCCACTTTTTACTTCAATGTACGTTCTGACAGAACCTAGGCGTTCAATAACAATGTCCCATTTGTTGACAAGTCCCTCCTTATAATACTTGCCGTCATACACATCGTGGTTAGAGTATAGTAGTAGTTGCTCAATCAATGTCCCCATGGATGTTACTATACCTCTGGTCGCAGATGAATAGACATAGTACCGAAGAAGTTCTTTAGGCGTATCGAACTTCAAGGCTCTTCCAAGAATTGGGTTAGTATTCATGGAGTCTATGCTGATATCCCTAACTGTCTCTACTTGTTTCTTGATGAATTCGGTTGTGAGTAACCGGATAAAGTTATCCTCGATACTGATTGTAGGATCAATCTCTTTCTTGAGCTCACGAAAAATGGCTGCCTCTTTGGTGCTGAAAGGCTTGATAATCCTTTCCCCCTCTACAGTCCTTCTAGAATATAAGGTTCTTATTGTAGCGGATTTAAAACCAGTGATTGTGGAAAACTGCGAACCAATGATTCTGAATTTCTCTTGTGAATCAGAGCTAGCATTCTTGTAACTGGCGGATTTTGCGAGATAATCACTAAGTGTGGTAGCCATAATATACATTTAAAAATCAAACAACAGCCCTTGTACTGGCTCTTTCTTCTTTTTTACAACGGGTGGCTTGACATAATCTTCTTCCCCGAAAACACCGGTATTAACTACAGATTGGGCCAAACGCTTTACCAAAGACACGGCAATACTATTGCCAATGAGTTTCATCCAGCGAGGACGTGCCTCGGGGAGTACGAAATCATCTGGGAATCCCTGGATGCGGCAAGCTTCGGACTTCGTAATTTGCCTGAAATTGTGTGGGCGATAGATCTTTTCCATGAATTGCTCTTTCAATTCCTCTACCGAGGAGGCCTCAATATCCTCGGTAGCAATGTAATCATTGGTGTCACTAGCCACCATTGTTGGATAAATCTTCGAGGTCTTCAGGAAAATGCGATTGATGCCGTTAATACCCGAACTAATTCTTGCGTGTTTAAAATCGTAACGAGCCTCAATACATTCAACAATGCCCCTGGATTTAAGCGATTCTACTGTGTCAACAATCCCAATGCCTTTAATACGGAAAACCTTTTGTAATTTGAGTTCGTCAATGTTAAGGCGCCCATTCCGTTCGTATGAAAGCACCAATTGTTCAGCTTCCGAAAGGTCATAATCCTTTCCGTTAACCTGATACAAATAGGGAACTCCTTTCAGAATACCCTTTTCCACAAGCGCGTCCAACTCACTTTTTTTGATAGATGGATCGAGCCCCTTGAAGTGATTCACAGAAAGAGGATTGCCGTCCAGTGGGCCATAATCCTTTTTCCGCCGGTTGCTTAGAAGCAGGTAGCAAATATGCTTCTCGCGCTTAGTGGTATCTTCAATATCCCATGTGTGAATGGTTGTATTGCCATTTCGGATATCGTTGAAAAGGAAATAATCATTGAAGCCCTGCTCATTGCAAGAAAGACTCCATCTCGCTTTATTGCCAGAAAGAGGTGCGTGAGTCTGAGCAACCGCTCCATCAAGAATGTCACTCAGACGAACTGCTCCAGGACATTCCTCAGGGAGTCGGAAACGCTTGAGGTACTTCTCTTCACGGAATCCGATGATATAAATGCGGACACGTGTTTGAGGCACGCCATAATCATATGCGTTAAGGATATACTTCTCTGCGTGATAACCCGCCTCACGAATCCTGGACATAATGTAATCTAGCGCAGCGCTATTCCTAGGATCTGCAAGACCTTTCACATTCTCAAAAATGAATGCTTTAGGCCGCACTTTGTTCAGCAAATACAGTGTGTCATTCCACAACTGACCGCGGTCATCGTCAAAACCCAGTTTTTTCCCGGCAATTGACCAACTCTGGCAAGGAACGCCCGCCGTCATAAAGTCATGTTCCGGTAATGATTTGAGTTTAGTGATGTCTCCGAAATTGCTGGTCTCCGGCTCATTATAGTTTGAGCAATACGCTTTAATGGCATCGGGCGCAATCTCGCTGAAACCAAGGCATTCCCCCCCCGCGTCACTCAAAGCGATACGGAACCCTCCTATGCCTGCAAACAGGTCTATAAATGTAAACTTTGCCATTACTTCAAAATATCATCGTCATAGCCTGCAGGCGGCTCAATTCCCAAATACTCGCGATAGATTCTTTCGCGGTATGATACACCTAACTTGTTGATTTCCTTAATAAAGAAATCAAACGTTCCCTCTCCTCCAATCATATTCCAATACTCCTCTCCAATCAAGACGGAAGAATCATGTTTCATATCAAACCACCTAGCGGGGAACGTCCAAGCGTAGTCCTCCCTTTTCTTCCCATAGGGATTGTAAGGCAATGCATAATATGCCGCTTTAACAGGATGCTCGTTCATGGCTAGTAATTTGAACATTTTCTCCTTACTTACTTTCGTTTGATCACTATTCGGGAGGGGGGCTTTAAGCTCAAAAGCATAGTTTTCCCCTGTCCTCGCACTGGGAATATAAATGTCGCAAACCACATCAACGGGAACTGGATTGCCGCCCCCGGCCTTAATATATTCCAATTCTTTTTCCCAATCAGGCTTGGTACGAACTCCATTGGACGGATGTTCCAAGCGATTAAGAACTTCCTGTATGCGTTGCAGACTAGTCCTGCCTATGGTTCCATGGACAGAATGGCCTTGAATACAACGGCCATGATAAACCGTTGCTGCGGAAACAGTTAATTTCTCCCAAATTGAACCGAAGGGGGTAACAAAGCGCCTCTCGAAGTGAGAACCTTTGAATATTTCATCAGGCACAAGCGCAGCATACAGAGGCTTAGAAGCATGATGATTCTCCACTACAAATGGATCAGTGTAAAGGACGCGATTCATCACTCTGTCCATCATGACTCTAACTTCCGATAGAATCGCCTCGCTGACTTTTTGTTTATCGTCCATAAAACCACTTTTTTCAATTAGAAGTTGTTAAAGTTAATCATTTTCGTCCATTCTATTGGAATCTAATGGAGAGTTTCGCCAAATAACCGTAAATTAGCCCATAGACTCAATGTTGAAAATCCAATGGCTGATTGTCTTACACCAGAACAAAGACATAAAGCAATGGCGGCTATTCACTCCTCTTCTACGAAACCGGAGCTGAAGCTGCGTCGTGCTCTTTGGCGCTTGGGGTTCCGTTACCGGATCAATGAAAAACATCTGCCGGGGAAACCGGATATCGTGCTGCCCAAGTACAGGACGGTGGTCTTCATCCACGGCTGCTTCTGGCATGGTCACAAGGACTGCAAGAACTACACTGTCCCCAAGACCAACACTGAGTTTTGGACAGCCAAGGTGGCAAGGAATCAGGAACGTGATCAAGAAGTCTGGCGAAAGCTGGAGGCTAAAGGCTGGAGCGTGGTCATCGTCTGGGAGTGCCAGCTGAAGAAGGTGAACCTTGACGATACCGTCGCCCGGGTTTCTGCCGAGATTGTCCGGAACGGAGAAGCATATCGGGCCGCCCAAAAAGAAAGAAGAAAAGCTAGGGAAGAGTACCTGCAAGAGAGGAAGGCCCGGAAAGAACGAGAACAATCTCTCTTGGAAGAGGTGAAATCCCTATAACCCCGGTCTCTCCATCCTGCGCCGAAAGGTGCTACCCTGCGAGTAACTTTTTATTGGGCCATTTTCGCGTTTTGGGGATATTTTTTGGGATACTTTTTACTAAAAATGCCTTGCAGAGCGTTCTGCAAGGCATTTCTGCGGAGAGGACGAGATGCATCTTGCTTTTTCTTGCATAATATGTTTTGTGACTATATGAAGCCAGCATTGCGCGGCATCTTCTTATTTGGCGATAGCAAAGTGAGTTGAAGACAGGTCTTTGTCGGAATGGATAAAAACCTTATCTTAGGATCGGTATATGGCTATCGTATATTCATCTCTCTCATTGTGACATTAATGTATTGAGCAGGCATATTGGAGTATCGGATGGAAACTAAAAACGTCGTTGCTGCCATTATCCGGAAAGGGGACAAGATATTTGCCACTCAGCGCGGTTATGGTGAGTTCAAGGATTGGTGGGAGTTTCCCGGAGGGAAGATTGAGCATGGGGAGTCTGCCGAAGAGGCGCTCAGGCGTGAGATCATGGAGGAGTTGGATGCGGATATCTATATTCTCAAGAAGCTGCGGACAGTAGAGTGGGATTATCCTTCTTTCCATCTGAAGATGCAATGCTTTGTATGCTCATTGATTCACGATGCGCTCCATCTCAATGAGCACGAGTCTGCCCGCTGGCTTGGTGTTGGGGAGTTAGATAGTGTTCAGTGGCTCCCTGCCGACAAGATTCTTATGCCTATGATTGAGATAGAACTCAATGAGTTCAAGCATATTCTCAATCCTCCCAGATTCAAGATCGGTGATACTATCTTCTGGCTCTGCAATGACGATCAGCGTGTTCACCAGGCTAAAGTGCTGATGGTGAATTACGCATTGTTGGGTGAGTACATCGACGATGTCAATTATGAGGTAATCGACGAATGCAATGGTCCGGACTCTGTTCGTTTCATTGACGAACGCGATGCCGAAGGCAGGGATTTGTATCTCTGACAGCCTCGCTCCAGCAGGAAAGAAGGTCTGAGGGAACATGGCCACCCGGCCAGGGAAGGGGGCTGCTAGATTATTAGTCTTTCTGATCGTATAGTGCAGCGAGAGCTTCCGACTGCTGCTTCAGATATTCGTGAGAGAAGTGCATCGACTGCTGCCGTTCGAGACTCTTCATACAGGCCTCATTCCACTTCTTGTGGAAGTCGTTTAGATATTCTTCGTCCGTAGGGATTCTTAGGCGTGCCATCGTCAATACATTTATCAGACTAACTGTAAAGATACTTCGTTAAACTTGTTATTCAAAACACGGAATAGAATTCTACGGCCCGAACGCAGCTCTGCGCCCGTAGGCGTTGCCCTGGAGGGGCGGGCAGCAGTGCTTTGTAACAAAAAGCCCTGGACTTCTCCAGGGCTACCCTTTGTGAGGGGTTCCCGTTATTTATTTTTCTGATGCCAGAATATAGCTGGTATTTTTGCTTCCTTCGTCCGAGCGGACAAGAATGCCTTTTTCAATCAGGTCATTGATGTCACGGAGAGCTGTTGGTTGAGAGGTCTTGCAGATCTTTGCCCACTTGGCGGTCGTGAGTTTCC
>JAEEGL013061756.1_pt1 | contig 10723 bp, 8 predicted proteins | sample 9134231 | NCBI WGS metagenome assembly JAEEGL01 (sample SAMN16246548, study PRJNA631951) | gut metagenome | biome: gut microbiome; feature: rumen; material: fiber-attached | host: Bos | place: Iran: Karaj | collected 2018-10 | reverse complement strand
TGGGGACAAAACTGTATTCCAACTTATCCCCCGTCATGCCGCAGTTACATGATCGATGAACCTTTTTAAACCTTTTTACAGCATCATAATCACGCCCTGTTATCTCAAATATCATACCGTCTTTTGTTCGCATACACACCCCGTAGCTCCCTTCTTCTTAAATCTCGTTCAATCACGCGAAATAATAGCTCTTTTTGTACCAATAAATCCCAATCACAGATTCCGCCAAATAAAAAGGTTTAGAATAAAGCGTCTCTTACGCTCTATTCTAAACCCAATTATTCTATCTGCAACTAAACCGATAGTTTACCTATAGAAACAGTTTGAACTATTTCCATTTTGGAAACAGTTGCCTCCTTATCCAAAAAAAAGAGGTAGCTTCGTACCACCTCTTGATCTGATCATCATAATTTTTAGTTGATTGGTTATTGCCTTTTCCACTCTGTAATACTAAATTTACTACGACAATTTTACGACAATTTGACGTAAAACTATGAAAAAATACGTCACGAAATGCGATTTTTGATACATATGTTCGACTCAAAATGAAGATTCAAAAATGCCCATAATCGTTGATTTTAAGCCATTTTTCAGGGATAAAACAGAAACAGCCGGCTCAATCTGAAAAGTCCTAGAAATCACTACCAATGAGGTGCGCTACCGACTGTGCCACATCAGCTTAGGTTCTTTTCGAACCACGAAAGCCATTATAATATAAGGCTTTGCGGGTGTCAAGAGCTTTTTCTGTCAGATCTGTTTTTGCTTCTGATCGGCCTTATATCTAAGTTTCAGAAATATCTGATTCCCTCAAGCACCTTTCCCCTTACTGCATCCGGTGCTATTTTTTCTACTATAAGTCCGGTTTTTTCCAAAACAACAGGTATCAGAACTTTTTGGGATCCTCCAAATACTTTTTGAAGCCCAAAGTATGCCCAGCCTACCATTGACGAAAGTGCCATCTTGTCGGCCACATATGCACATTCTATGACTATATAGTCCATTTTTTGGGATAAAAGCAATAGTCCGCAGGGCGTATCCCCCTTCATACAAATTAAGCTGTAGTCAGTCAGGAAGTCGTCCCAGTTTACATACATACCCACGGGAACCGGTCTGCTGTCCTCCTGTATCATCATTTCCACCCTCTCCCTTAAGTCGTCATCTGCTTTCGAGAGCGGAATGCACTTCATCATTTTTCCCGCATTTGCAAGAAACTTTTTTGACTTTTCATTTACCTGATTCAAAGTCAGCTCATAAATATTATCCAGCGACTCCTTTGTCTCAAAGCCGCTCATCATCATGGCATGCTTAAAGCTTTTCGGATCATCCAGCTCGTCTGTATGAATATCGAAAAAAGCTCCCTTTGCTTCTTCTCCCAATCTGTTTTTTTCAACCTGGATCAAATAATATAAAAGATGGGATCTGACCATGGGAGGCACCTCTTTTTCCATATATCCAACCCAGACCAGCTCTATCCAACCATCCAAAAAATAAGTAATATATATGGCCTTATCCGTCTCCTGATCTCCCACAACATCCGAGATCATTCCCGCATAAAACCTGTTGGCCCTAAGCTGTACCATGTATGTAGGCGGTATGATCTCATTATAGTTTTTCAGTTCCTTTTTGGAGATCTTTCGGTTAGTATACACTCACACCGCTCCTTTCCATGACCACCCTGGCGAGGATATTTCTCACCTTTTTTTCTTCGATGGAAAAGCTTAACATTTTAGCCATGCCCTTAAGCTTATCCGTTGTTTCTCTGACCGTTTTTTCAGGATCATCAACTATCGTCTCAGTGATGCTGTATCCAATAGTACATACCATTTCCGATATTACCCATATGTCAAATATCCGCTGACGAACATCCTCAGGAAACGCGGCATACTTATCAGACATTGTAAGCCTGTCTATAGTCTGTATCAGTCCCCGGGAAACAGGCAGTATCTCCGAAAGGGCGTCTAAATCCCTTACCACGGAAAGCAGACACTGGGCCTCAAACTGATATGGATGAGCATCCAGGTACTGCCGTACCTCATCCCCCATCTTAAAGATGGTATCCGTATCGTCATATTCGGGAAGTGCAATATACCTATCTTCCCGGGGATTCGTATACCCGGGGATACTTGAAAGCTTGTCGTTGCCATCAAGCACTACAGGCTTTCGGGAGAATATCATCCCGATTCTCTCCGCTATGATCTCATCAACAGGCTCATCAAGCAAAATCCACCTGGCCAGGTAGTAGGCTGCCTGACTTTTAAACATAAGCCCGCGACGCCTCATATACACATCAAAAAGATATGCATCATAAGCTCCTTTTAATAATCTGTGCGCCCCCTCGTTTTGAGACATATCATCAAGCCTCTTTTGAACCGGCCCGCGAAGCGCGTCTCTTCCTGCCATAAGAGATGCCTCTTCCATCAAGGCCTTACGGCTGACCTCACAAATAGCCTCTATCTCATCCTCAAATCTCTTTGCCGCCTCCTGATTCTCCTCTATCAGCTTTGTAAGATTTTTATCTTCTCCTGTTTCATCCGTTTCCATCAGGTCATCTATGCCATTGGACTCCCGGATGATGTCTATCATCTCCCATCCGGCTATCCGCCTCTCTGTTTTGATGAGCATCTGATACTCTTTTCTTTTTTCGAAAAACTCCTCCCGGGCCGCCTGCTTTTTCTCCTTATCCTTATATTCATTCCCTTCGCTGTCTACGCCACAGCCCCAAATAAAGGCATCTGTTATTTCCCTGATAAGGACCTTCGCCTCATCTATGATATCCATAAAAAAGGCTGCCGAAAAATCAGTTGTATCCGATCCGGGACCCTCAAGCATATCAAGTGTATGCATCATCATTGCCATGCTCTTGGCAAATGCAATCTGTCCCGATGCCGTCGGTGGGTGATCCATGAACTCATCTCCCGTAAGATCATAGATAGCCACAGCATTGTCATACCTGTCATATGCACTTTTTATCTCCGCTACAATATCAGGGTTAAAATATCCCCCCGTGGTTTTGCTTTTGAGATCAGCGGAAATCATATATCTTCTTTTCTTTGTCCAAAAGATATCATTTTTATCCCTGGATGTAAGAGTATCCCTCACTGTTTTCCTCCCGAGATCATGCTACCAATGTAAATCCGAGATACACTGGTTCCTTTTCGGCTGCAGGTGCAAGGTTATTCAGCATTGAGAAGGACTCTTTGTTCATGGCCGTCGCCCTGATCTTAACTCCATCCGGATACTCATCTTCCACCTCATCCCATGTCCTGGCAAAAAGTGTAAGCAGCGGTACTACAGCTCCCTCACCTTTGTAGGCATAGGCTATATCGATATAGCCACTGTCGTACTCCTGCAAAAGCAATATAGATAAAAGCTTTTTGTCCTTTAAGTATACGCAGGAATTCTCTGAATAATCCTTTGGATCCAAAGGAAGCGGCACCGGTACAACCTCATTTTCCAAATTGATCAAAGCATTATTAACTGCATTAAGCTCTGTGGCGGACAATTCACCAAGCTTGCGATAAAACTTGCTCTTACGGCTATCCGGAAGATCATTGATGTCGTCAAATTCCGTAACAAAGGTTGTTCCGGCAGGTTCCTCGTTAAAGAAAAATCCGAGGGATGTAAACATATCCCGCTGCATTTTCCCCTGACATATAACGCCAAGCTTCAAATAATATCCGCGTTCCTCCAGATCAGCTAAAAGCCTCTCAACCAAAAGCCTGGCTATACCCTGTCGCCTTCTCTCAGGAATCGTATATATCCAGTCGATATAGATATCCGTGCCCATAAAGCGGCACACCAAAAGCCCTGATAAACCATCCTCGTCCACTGCACCGTATGCAAAGTGCTCCTCATCAATGATGGCGTCTATCTCGCCATGATAAAGTCCCGAGAATGCAGGAGCATTATCCCTGTTCAAAAATACTATTTCCATTAAAGCTCCCTCCCTTATTGTGCCGGTGCTGCCGGTGCATTGGTATTATTTCCCCCGTTCGCCTGATTTGCAGCATTTCCTTTGCTTTTATCCTGCTGGGACTGTAATTTATGTTCATTATATAAATGTGTCTCCACTTCTTTATTTGCTATAACCTCTATTGCAGCATCCTTTAGTGCCGCAAATGAAGATATCGGCACCCAATCCCCGGTTTTGTCGTTTTTGATTAAATCCTCCAGAGTCGGGACATGGCCAACATCTGTTGATGCTAAATCCCAGCTTTTTCCTTTTTTTACGAGCTCAAAGATTTTTATATTAGCTGCACCTACCTCGGCTGCGATATCCGTTATTTCAGCCAACTCCTTCACATCCCACGGGATTTCCTTTACACCTGCCTCGGCTGCTATATTCTCCATGTCAGGTTGCTTTTCCGCATCCAACGGTTTTTCCCGCGTCGTTTTGATATATCGGTACAAAGAATAACACAGATTCTTCCCCAAATTATTAAGTGACTGGCCTGTCTTATAAAGATCCTGTAGCCTTTCACAGTTTTTCACGAGATCCTCATATTTTGGATAAGGTACATCAAGCTCCGGATGGTCTTTTAAGAAATCTAACGCTTTTTTCTGATAAAGTTTAAGCTTATCCTTACAAAACTCTACAGAAGCCTTATAAGTATCCTGATCAACTGTATCCACGAACTTGGTATCTTTTTTTTCAGACTCTTCGTCCTTTTTCACTTCATTTTTATCTGTTTTTTGTACTTCAACCTTCTTTCTGCCCCCTAAAATCGTCACAGTATTGATATTTACAGTATGATCAAATGCCTGTTTCATTTCAGTAAAGTCTACCTCTCGATCGTCATCGATATCCTTTACCCAACGGCCCAAATCCCTTACTATATCGGATGTAGGTGCCCCTCCCAAGCCTTTCTTATCCGCTTCCTCATACTTCTCCTTAAATAATCTTGCAACGGCATTTGACTTCAGCCTTTTTCTGCTGCAATGATATAGTACTTCCCGCTGCGTGAATGCCCCTCTGCCATGATTAATATATGTCTGCGTGATTGCGTTATGCTTTGTGTATATATCATCATATTTTTCATATACTTTCTCGTTATAATCATAGACAGCCTTCTTTTCCTCCTCGCTCATTTCGTCCGTAATCTGAACAGAATTGTACTTTATACATATATTCTTAACATCTAAAGCTTGGAAACTTTCCGGATCCACATTCGGTTCATTAGCTCTTATAAAATCTTTTGCATCTTGTATCGCCTGTGCCATCTCGGCTTCTGTATCTCTGATCAGTTCATCCATTTTCGCTTTTTTCTCATCAAAGAGGTCATTTATGGTGTTCTTTTCAGGAAGCCTCTCCTTTAGCTTTGCCATTCTCTCAAGCTTATCCTGAGCCATCTTCTTTTTGGACCCTGTGATGTCATGAAAAACCTTGGAAGCACCGGTTCTGTTGGCATCGATCTTTAACTGCTTCTTTTCCTTTTTAGCCTCTTCAAAAATATCCTTATATCCCTCTTCATCCTTAAAAGCACGGGCAGACTCCTTGTCCCACATCATCGCTTCTTTGAGCTGGGATCTAAACAGCGCAGCGCGCTTTTTCTCTTCTTTATTATCCATGTTCCATCCGCCCTGCTCGAAGCGTTGGAAATTCTCCTGAGTCAGGATATTTTCCTGCTGCAAAACATTTTGCTCATCGAGTATATCCTTATATCCTCCAGCATTGGATGCCATTCTTAGTTTCTTTTTCATTTCATCATGACTAATATCTGCCATAGCTAAACCTCCTTTTTGCTGCGCAAACCTTATTTTCATAATCGGCTTTAAAGGCCGTTTTATATGCTGACTCCGGTGACTTTCCCTTACCCACATCACTGCATCCTAAATTAAATTCCTCTTAATGGTAAGGATGTTCTTCCCGTCCTTGTACTCATAGTCCACGGCATCCATGCTTTTTTTAACGATCAAAATACCCATGCCGCCGATGGGCCTATCTTCAATGGACTGCGTTGTGTCCGGATCGGCATTGGAAAGGGGGTTGTATGGTCTTCCGCTGTCGATAAATGTGATATTTGCAGACAGGGGATCCTTTACTACATCCACCCTCACAGTGGCATAGCCCTTTTCGGGATGGTATGCATAATGGGCTATATTGGAAAAAAGCTCATCCACAGCCACTTCGATCTCCATCCGAACGCTTTTTTTGCAGCCGCACTCTTCGAGAATTTCATCCACAGCCTCGACGGCCCTGTCCACATTTTCCGGTGTGGCCTCTATCGTAAGTTCCTTCATATAAACCTCTGTTGCTATTCTTTCCCCGCGTATCTTAAGCACAGCATAGTGATGTCATCCGACGGCTCCGCATCCTTTACAAACCTGTCGATATCTGTCGCCACCATTTCGCATATTGCCCCTGCAATCCCGTTTTTCCCTGTCGGTGCAGGATAATTTTCCCCGAAGGACAAAAGTTTAAGCAGCCTTTCCTCTCCATATAGGTTTTCATCTATATCCATAGCCTCAGTAACACCGTCGGTGTAAAGAAACAGAATGTCCCCGGGCAAAAGCTTCATATTCTGCTTCTTATATATCACTTCCTCAAACTCTCCAAGCATAATACCGGGCTTAAATACCACAAACTCCGCCCGGCCGTCCCGGATAAGAACCGGCGGATTATGTCCGGCGTTTGCCACATTGACCTCACCGGTATTAAGATCCAAAGACCCCATCCATGCAGTAAGAAACATCTCCGCGTCATTACCCTCGCAGAGCACTTCGTTTGCCACGGTAAATATCCCGGCGGGAGGAAGTCCGCTTTGTGCGTTGGACTTTATCACTTCCTTTGACTTCATCATGAACATGGCGCCGGGTATACTTTTCCCGGACACATCTGCGATCAAAAAAGCCAGATTGTCCTTACCTAACATGTAAAAATCGTAAAAGTCTCCGCCAACCTCCCTGGCAGCCTTCATGCTTGCAAAAAGCTCTATTTCCTTTCGGTCCGGATAGGGCGGAAAAACACTGGGTAGCGCATTGGTCTGGATCTCCTTTGCCACCTCAAGATCCGCATCCATCCGCGCCTCAGCCTCGTCGATATATCCCTTCAGCCTGTCCACCATTGCATTGATATCACTTGAAAGAGCGTCAAATTCAAAGGTATCCCGGGCCTCGATCTTTTCATCCAGATTTCCCTCTGTGATCTGGGCCAGGCCATCGTTGACTTTTAAAATGTTGTCTACGATAAGTTTTCTGTGCAAAACTATAAGAGCCACAAAAAGACTGGCAAATACAAATACCTCTAAAAGGATCGTTGTAGCCATCATCGTTTTGTCATCTGACTTTGCCTCACTGACTGAATAAACGCCTATTACATAGATCCCCTTTACCTTATTGATATTCACATAACTTGGCACGCCAAATACATCACAGATCACCTCAGTATACTGATACGGCTCCGCAGGATCTATGGTGATCCCGGCCTCGGAAATGCTTTTGCCCGTATAGGTATTGTGAAAGCTGTTCATGATGTTTAAGTCTTCATCACAGATCATCAGATAACCGTTTTCTCCGATCTGCCTGTTGGTGGTGGCATACTCCGCCTGGTAGCTTATGGCATCATAGTAAACAATAGGGGTAATGCCAACCTCCAAAAAGCCGCTTCCATCCGAAAAACGCTTACCCGCATATTTCATCTTGATCGACTCATTGTAGGTTTTCCCCCTAAGTTCCTGAACGAATTCCTCGGTACTGCCGTCCAAGAGGACTAAAAACTCCGACGCCTGTTCTCCCACATGCATATCATATCCGATATATTCGGGGACGGATGAAACTATGATAATGCCATCGGAATTGACGACATTTACCTCCATGCCGGAATCCTTGTAAAAATCACAGAGCTTCTTTGAAAGCGCATCCGGATCATCAATATTGGCTGTATAAATAGACTTGGAACCCATAAACTGGTCGATGTAGGACAGTATGGATTCATCTGCCATTTCTTCGATATCCGTGCTGACATTTGCAACAGTCTGTCTGACTAAAGCCTTTGCCTGCCTGTCTGTGCGTCTTGACAGTGTGATATATGAAAGTGTCGTGGACAGAGCACAGGAGGCAAGCACTATCACCACAAGCCAGATTGTTATAACAAGTGTTATCTTCTTTTTCTTCTGCTTCATTAACAGCTTCCTTATATGGTATTAGGTAGCTTTTCTATATCCATCATATCCGCCATTCCGGTGAAGGTGAAAACCTCCATTACCTCTGGGGAGACATTTATGATCTTTAAGCTGCCCTGCTTCTTCATGATCTTTGCGGTAGATAAAAGTACACGCAATCCGGCTGATGCCAGGTATTCCAGCTTTTCAAAATCGAATACAAGCTCCGTCACGCCCTCTATATTGTCCTTCACTGCCTTTTCAAGCTCCGGTGCCGCGGTGGTTCCAAGCTTTCCCTCTGCTGTCACGGTAAGTTTGGTACCATCAAGATTTGTAGAAATATTCATCGCTTTTCCTCCTAATACATAGACGACGCTTTGTCTTCTGCTGTTTATGTCATTTCTATATGATCATAGAGTTTAAAATAACCCGAGTTTTAACAGTTTGTCTTTGAGTCCATTTTCCATTTTATTTTTTTCTTCCATGAGAACTGCCTTTCGGCTCGTATATATTAGTCCCCCAATACCGGATTTGCCTTTGAATTTGGCATCCAATACGCAAAGTTCTTTTTGATACTTATCCAATGCCTCCATATACATGATGGCGTGCTCTTTGTCCTCGGCTTCCCCGGGTACTTGTGACAGGTCGCCGACTTTTTTCTCGGCAAGTATGGCCATAAAAGGTGAGGTCTCATAGTCGGTATATGTCTTGCCATTAAAGGTAAACGTGTTAAAGTTTATCGTTGCCGGTTCTTCTCCTTCATTAAGGGGATGTTCCCTGTAATATTCATCCTGCTTCTTTTTGCGGGATGCTTCGATCAGGGCTGCTTCCTCGGTGACCAATGCAGATTCTTCCAGTGCGATGGGATATCCGGCACTTGAAAGTGTTTTAAAAGCTTCAAAAAGTGTTTTGATACAATCGCTTTTTACATTTGCCCTCCTTTCAATTATTGCTTCGGGCAGACCGTTTTCCGAGTTAAAGGATTGCAGCATGGCGTATTCTTTTGTCTTTAAAAATTCCTCATTATAAACATCCACGCCAAAATTATCAGCAGTTCTGTTGACCAGATCATCCGTTTTCATATATGCAACAAACCGCCGTTTTCTAAGGGCGTATCTCCTGAATACTTTGTCAACGGAGTCAAGGACTTCTTTGTCGATTTTCTGACCGCCGGATTTTTTGTTTTTTAAAATATCGAGCAAAGTTTTCTCATAAAGTGTGAAGTCCTCAGCCGACAAACCGTCTGTCAGCAATCCGTCCATATCAAGTTTTTCTTTTTCCACAAAAACCTCGTCAGTATCGTGGGCAAGGTCATCCATGATGCTTTGGCCGATCTGATTGTAGAACTCGGCATAGCGGCGGTCTTTCTCCTCTTCTGTGTATTTCTTTTTGACATCTACTGTCATGGAGGTACGACCGACTATGGAACTGATAACTCCCACATCGCGTTCACATCTTTCTACAGAGCGTTGTTTCAGCACAGCCTTATATGCCGATTTGATATCAGCACCTTTGCCAAAGGAATTATTGGACAGTCTGATATATCGCCTGACATATTCGGCAAATTCCGGATCGGCGTCGGGAGCTATATCGGATTCACTTTTGTATTGCTTCATATCCTTTCCTGCCAAAAGCGCATAGTAGGGAGATGAGATAAGCTCCATACGATCTTCGTAGTCCTGCTTCATCTGTTCAAAAACTTCCACTCTGGCCAAAAGCTTTGCTATGGGCAGCCCCTGGGCATCCCCTTTGTCCTCCTCCTTTTCGGCACCTTCAAGAAGATTTTTAAGGAGGGGCTTTAGCGCAACCTGCTTTACTATCTCATCATATTTTTCCGCGAAGCCCGAAATGAAGTCCTCATCCGAATCATAGGCAAATTTTTCCAGCGGTACATCCTGGTGCTGCTTGATCACCCGGACCATGGTATCGACTCTTTTTGAAATATTTTCATCAAGCAGCTCACCCATGATCTGGGTATTATCGGGGGCGTATGTATGGAAGCCAAGTAACAGTTCGCGCATGGATGCTTTTTCTTCGGTATCAAGCGCTTCTATGTCCGAAAGCTGCTTATCGGTGAGGTACTTTGACAACAGTTCGTTATCACCTTCTTTTCTCTCCAAATACAGCTTTTTTTCATCCCTCATGTGCTTTACAAGGCTCGTTTTTTTAATGGCCGAGTCAGCGCGCTTACCCTTTTGCATATTGGACAGGGACTGTCCCCTGTTGACGGCGGCATAGGTTCTGGCGATCTTTTCCTCAACTTCGGTCTTGGCAATAGGGACTTCCTCAAACCTCTCTTTGAAAATATCGTCTGCTTTGATGGTCTCGGACTGCTTCATATTCTGAAAAGTCATGTCCGTACCAAACTTGGAATCCAGCTGCTCTGCGGTGCGGTTAAATACTTCATAACCGGAGCCCATTTGTCTCTGCTTGAATTTGGATGCCTGATAATCTGACATATCGTTCCCCCTTTCTATAACATAAGATATGCTTCAAAGGTTTCCTGTTTAAACGAAGGCAGGTCATTTTCGCTGACAAAAAGTGCCATAAGCCTGATAACGCTTTCACTTTTTCCTATGAAATTAATGGTGGAGTCCTCCTCCTCTTCATCATTGATCGCTATG
>JAEEGL011872506.1_pt1 | contig 10723 bp, 12 predicted proteins | sample 9134231 | NCBI WGS metagenome assembly JAEEGL01 (sample SAMN16246548, study PRJNA631951) | gut metagenome | biome: gut microbiome; feature: rumen; material: fiber-attached | host: Bos | place: Iran: Karaj | collected 2018-10 | reverse complement strand
CGGCCACGACTGCGGCCACCACCACGGTTCATAAAGGGAAAGGCGAAAAAAGAGGCACGGGCAAACGCCCGTGCCTCAAGGTGTCGACAAAGTGTCGACACCTTGAGCGCAAAATCAGAAAATGTATTCTGATTTTGCTTGGATTCCGACGTGAAGGGGGATTCCCGTCCCCCTTCACAAATCCCCCATGCGTGTCGATACTCTGTTTTTAACTTTGTCTACAGTCTGAGAGGCACGGGCTTTCGCCCGTGCCTCTCGATCGTATCAGCCTATTCAGAACGTATGTTCGCTGTGCTCTTTAGGGAATCCGCAGGACCTGGCCCGGGAAGATGAGCCGGGGATTGGCAATGATGTCGGCGTTGGCAGCCCACAGCTCGCCCCACTTGGTGCCGGTGCCGTAGATCCGCTGGCAGATGGTCCACAGGCAGTCGCCGGCGACGACGGTGTAGGTCTTGCCGGTGATGGGCGTGGAGGGCGCGGTGGGAGCGGGGGCAGGCGCGGGAGCGGGTTCGCCGCCGTCATCGGAGGCGGGAGGAGCCTCCTCGGCAGGGGCGGGAGCGGGGGCGGGAGCGGAGTAGTCGGCAACGGTGCCAGGGAAGGAGGACAGCGGGGTGTTGGGGGTGGCGGTGGCGTAGTTGCCGGGATCGCCGCTGTAGACGATCATCCAGGAATTGCCGTCGTCCAGGGTCACGCTGAATTCGCTCCAGGGGACCATGGAGCCCATGGTCTCGCTCCAGGTGCCGCTGGCCACGTCCACCACTTCGCCGGCCTTGATGAGCTTGTTGTCGGTGCCCAGGGTGCTGAAGTCGGCGGCATAGTAGGTGTGGGAGAGGGTCACGTCCTTGTCAAAGGAGAAGGTGCCGCCATAGTCGAACCAGATGGCGTAGGTGTAGGGGCCGCCGGAGGAGCCAAAGATGGTCATGATGTCGAAGAGGGTGAAGGTGTCCTGCACCCCCGTGGCCGTCATGGTGACGGTCTGCCCGTTGATGGTGGCGCTGGGCGTGATGGTCTTGTCCGCCGCGCTGACGCCCATGACGCACAGGGAGCACACCAACAGGACTGCCAGAACCAGGGAAATGACTTTCTTCATGTGATGACCTCCTAAAAAAGTAACTTTTCAGAGATGACCATATCATAGCACGGTTTGCAAAAAATGACAAGAGCAATCTCAATGTTTACGAATAGTAAGGAGTAAAAAATCGGAGGATTTGGCGAAAATGACGAAAAATGGGCTCAGACCACGGTTTCCCCGGAGAGGACCTTTTTATAGTCCTCATAGTTGCGCTTCAGCAGCGCCGGCGTATCCAGCCCGTAGGGGCATTTGGCGGCGCACTGACCGCAGCCCACGCAGTCCTCCACCTGCTTCATCATGTTCTGGCCGAAGGGGGAGAGCCACATGGCCGAGGGGCTGCGCCGCAGCAGCAGGCTCATGCGGGCGCAGGTGTTGATCTGGATGCCCTGGGGGCAGGGCATGCAATAGCCGCAGCCCCGGCAGAAATCCCCGGCCAGCTCCTTCCGGTCCCGGGCGATGACCTCCTCCAGCTCCGGGGTCAGCGCCAGGTCCTTCCCCACATAGGAGAGGAATTCCTCCAGCTCCGAGGGCCGCTGCACCCCGTAAATGGGCAGCACCGGCCAGCCGTTGAGGAAGGCGCAGGCGGCCCGGGAATCGGTGATGAGTCCGCCGGACATGGCCTTCATGGCGATGAAGCCCATCCCCGCCGCCGCGGTCTTTTTCACCAGGGCCCGGTCCCGCTCCGAGGCCAGCAGGCTGAAGGGGTACTGCAGGGTCTCGTACAGGCCCGAGTCCACGATCTCCTCCGCCAGGCCGATGCGGTGGTTGGTGATGCCGATGTGCAGGATCTTCCCTTGCTTTTTTGCCTCCAGCATGCACTCGTAGAGGCCGCTCCCGTCGCTGGGGCGGGGCACGAAAGCGGGGTTGTGGAACTGATAGATGTCCACATGGTCGGTGCCCAGGGTCCGCAGGCTGGTTTCCAGGTCGGCCCAGAAGGCCTCCGGCTTGGTCGCTCCCGTCTTGGTGGCGATATACAGCCGGTCCCGCACGCCCGCGAAAGCGGCGCCCAGCTTTTCCTCGCTGTCGGTGTATGCCCGGGCGGTGTCGAAGAAGGTGATGCCCCCGTCCAGCGCCCGCCGCAGCAGCGCCACCGCCTCCTCCTTTGTCACGCGCTGCACCGGCAGCGCGCCGAAGGCCACCTTATCCGTGGTGATGCCGGTATTTCCCAAAGTGTGAAGCATAGACGATCCTCCCGTTAAAAGATGGGCGCCTCACCCTTTCGGGCGAGGCGCCGGTTTCGCTGGATTTTACAGCTTGGTGCCGCAGGACTGGCAGAACTCGGCGTCGGTGCGGACCTGAGCGCCGCACTTGGGGCAGAAGCGGGGCTCGCAGACATGGGGCTCTTCCTCGCAGGCGCACACCTCGGCGGCCTTTTCGGCGGCCTTTTCCGCCTTCTTTTCCGCAGCGGCGGCCTTCAGCTCGGCGATGCGGGCGTTGTTCTTCTCCTGCACCTCCTGGGCGGCGGCAATGACGGACATCTGGCCCAGCACGAACTCGTCGTTGGCCAGCAGGTTGTTATCCACCACGTAAGCGCCGATCTGTGCCTTCGCTTCGGCGATGACCTGGTCCTGCTTCTGGTTCTCCACGGTCAGCTTGCGCTGCTCGGCCAGGTCCTTGGCCTTGTCCGCGGCATTGTCCATGGCCTTCTTGCCCTGTTCGGCAAGATCCTTGCTCTTCTCCGCGGCGCTTGCCGCGATCTTCTTCAGGCTGTCACTGAGGGACATGTTCAATCGCTCCTTTTCCTATTATCGGTGAATTGTGCTTCTTGCTTACTTTTCCGGCCAGGGAGACAGGCGGTCGCCCCGCACCAGCCAGGCCTTCTTCGCCAGGGCAGCCATGGGCGCGTCCGCCATGCTGTCGGAGTAGAAGGCCTCTACCTCTTCCTCCGGGTACTCCTTCCGGAAGCGGCGGGTCTTCTCCTTCCCGCGGCAGTTGAGCCCCGTGATCTTCCCGCTGCGGATGTCCATGCGAGTGCCCATCACCGGCAGGCCCAGACGGCTGCAAAGACCCTCCACCAGGAACTCCGGGGAGGCGGAGATCACCAGACCGCCCCGGGGCAGCAGGGGGGGCAGCCAGGAAGGAATGCAGCGCTCATAGCGGTCCCAAAAGCTGCGGATCAGCTCTTCCGTGTCGGTCAGGGAGGTGAGGTAGCGGTGGAATTCCTCTTTGAAGCGCTTCAGGCTGCAGCGGCCCAGCTTGGCCTTCAGCGCGTACCAGCCGATGCGGGGCAGGTGCTTCAGCAGACCGGGGTGTTTCCCCACACAGTAGCGGAAAAAGAGGAAGCTGCTTTCCCTTCGGAAGATGGTTTTGTCAAAATCATATACGATCATACGTCATCATACTAGCACATCCGCGGCGGAAACACAAGCCGCCGGAGGGCGCCGTCTGTTAAGCTTCTGTAAATATTCCGACGGTGGAGTACCAGGGGGTCATGTTGCCCCGCTCGTCCACCCGAATGCCGATCTCCTCCGCCCCCGTCAGCAGGGCGATCTCCCGGTTCACCAGCTTGTCCTCCCAGCCCTCGGCGCTGCCTGGGTTCAGAAAGGCGACGCTGTTCATCCCCAGCTCCCGGCGGAGATAGTCCTGGGTATAGGCCATGGCCCCGTCCAAAGCAGCCTGCCGGACCACGTCTCCCAGATAGGGGTAATCACAGTCTTCCTCCTCGTCCAGCTCGCGGCCCACGGTCATGGCGTAGAAATACTTCGGCTCGACGTCCGCGGGAAGCGGGAAGGAGACGGGCTCATCCGCCTTCACCAGAACGGTCTTGCATTTCAGCACCCGGCCCGCCGCCTCCAGCAGGTCGGCGAAATCCTCGGCCAGGTCGCTGTCGGCGGGGATGTGGTTCTGTTCCATCAGCTTCTCCCGCTCCAGGGTCACCGGCAGAGGGGAGAGAACGATCCTTTCCAAGGCTTACACTTCCTTTCCCTTTCAGTTTAGCACAGTCGGGGCGCCCTGTAAAGGGAAGCCGATGAGGGAGAGCACCACATGCTCCGCCAGCTTCAGCCCGGCGGAGGCGGGGACCCAGCTGACGCTGCCGGGGATGCTGCGCCGCCCTGCCGGGGCTTCTTCCTCCGTCACCGCGGGCTTTTCCGTCTCCCCCGGGGCCCAGAGCACCTGGGCGTGGAGGATGCCCCGCTGCCGCAGCTCGCGGCGCATGACCCGGGCCAGAGGGTCGTCTCTGGTTTTGGCGATGTCCGTCACCAGGAAGCTTCCGCCCCGGAGCCGGTTTCCCGTGCCAAGGCAGCTGAGGATGGGGATGCCCCGCTCCATGGCGGACTGGATCAGGTCCAGCTTGCAGGACACCAGGTCGATGGCGTCCACGATATAGTCGTAGCCGGGGGAGAGCAGCGCGTCCCTTGAAGCGGCCTCATAGCGTTCGATCCGGGGAAACACCCTGGTATCCGGGCAGATATCCCGGATGCGGGCGGCGGCAATCTCCGCCTTGGGAAGGCCCACGGTGCTGCTCAGGGCATAAAGCTGCCGGTTGATGTTGGTGATGCTCACGGTGTCGAAGTCCACCAGGGTCAGGCTGCCGACGCCGGCCCGGGCCAGGGCTTCCGCGGCCCAGGAGCCGACGCCCCCCAGGCCGAAGACGGCCACATGGCTCGCCTTCAGCTTTTCCATGGCTTCCTGCCCCAGCAGGGCCTCTTCCCGGATAAAGCGGTTATCGGACATGGCTTTGCCTCCCAATGTGAACACTCCGCAGGATTCATTCCCCGGGCCCCTCCGCCCGGGACGGTCCTTCCGGCTCCTGCCAGTAGACGGCGCGGTTGTAGAAGACCGCGTAGAGGATCGCCAGGGTTGGCATCCGCCAAAGGACCACGATGCCCGAGGTGAAGTAGTACAGCAGGGCGGCCAGGCCGTAGAGCAGGATACAGCTCAGATCCAGACGGAACAGACGGAAGCGTTCCCCCGTCATGAGCCGCCGGGACTGGCGCATGCAGCGGATGGGCCCGTAGTCCGGATGCTCCGCAAGCACGTAAAGACTGAGGCGCCAGCCGTAGAAAAGATAGACGCCGGGGAAGATGAAGAGCCAGAGGCCCACCGTGCAGCCCACGGCGCTGACGACGGTGATGACGATGACCTTCCAGAAGTTCCGGAAAGCGCTCCAGAGGTCGTGCCAGGAATACTCCAGGCCTCTGACGGCGTTCAGCGTCAGGGACACCCAGCCGGCGGTGACTATCCGTCCCAGCAGCGTCAGCACCAGGGCGAAGGCCATGCCCTGATGCACCCTGGCGGAGGGCAGGGGCACCTCCATATTGCCCGCCGCGACGTATTCCCGCATGCGGAGCATCCACTCATACATGGGGGTCTCCAGGAAGTAGACCAGCAGGTTCAGCAGGGCCAGGACCACGGTGTAAATGATGAAGACCTTCATGAGCCCGGGACCTGCCCGCAGAGCGGCATCCCTCGCTTTGAGCCTGTATTCCTGAAGATCCATGTCGCACCTCACCGGTTGTATTTGTTCATGGCGCTGTCGATGCCGTTGCGGAGGAGCTCCTCCACGGCCATCACCGCCCGCCGGGCCGTTTCGGAGATGAGCTTGAATTCCTCCTCCGTCAGCCTGCCGATCACCCAGTCGATCCGGTCCCACTCCGGATTGGGCGGCTGGCCCACGCCGATCTTCACCCGGGGGTAATCCGGGCTTCCCAACCGCTGGGTGATGCTTTTGATGCCGTTGTGCCCCCCGTCGGAGCCGCCCCGCTTGATGCGCAGCTTCCCGGCGGTGAGGGCCATGTCGTCATGGACCACGATGATGTGGTCTGTGGGGATCTTGTAAAAGGCCGCGGCGGGCTGCACCGCATCGCCGCTGAGGTTCATATAGGTTTGGGGGCGCATGAACAGCACCTGCTGCCCGCCGAAGCGCCCGATGCCGGTGAAGGCGTGGAAGCGCCCGCGGGAGGCAAGGATGTTCTCCGCTTCCTCCAGAGCCTCGCAGGCCAGCCAGCCCGCGTTGTGGCGCGTGCGGGCGTATTCGCTGCCGGGGTTTCCCAGGAAGCAGACGATCCAGGCGGGCGCGCCGCCGCCAGAGCGAAAGATCAAGCTCAGCACCTCTTTCCGGTAACGCGTCAGCGGCGGCGGGTGTCCTCCGCCATGCGCTTGATGGCGTCGGACAGAAGCTCGATCTCGTCGCTGGTGCGGATATCCGGCGGGTTATAGCTGATGCCGTCCTCCGTGGGACGGCTCTCCAGCACCGCCATGGTCAGGGCCTGGATGGGCTTGATGAGATAGATGTGGAGCACCCGCCAGATGATGAGCACACCCACCAGCAGCACCGCCAGGGCGGGGATCAGGCGGAGATAGCGGAAAGCGGCCCAGCTGAGAGCGGCGCCCAGCAGGAAGATGGCCATGAACCGCTTCTCCAGGGAGGTGGGTATGAATCTGCGCTTATTCGTTTTCATCGGTCTTCTCCTCCCCACGGGATAATGGCACGGGCATCAGGCTGCGCAGCAGCCTGCCCCGGCGGGGCGGCAGCAGCGCAAGGGCAGAGAGCAGGGAGCCAAGGAAATTCAGAAACAGGTCGCTCATGGTGTCCCGCAGGCCCGGATCCAGCAGGCCGGGCCAGGGGACCCCGTCCACCAGGACGGTCTCCGGCGTCACCGTCACGGCCGCGTTCGTTCCCTCGGGATTCAGCAGGATGGTTTTGACGCTTTGCAGCCAGACATCCTTCTGCATATCCCAGGGGAAGAAGGCGTCCATTGTAAACTCAAAGAACTCCCATAGGATGCCGGTGAGGGCGGCGAAGCCCAGCGCGGCCAGAAATGAGGCCCAGCCCCGGAGCCGTGCCCGCTGCAGCGCTTCCAGAAAAGCGCAGCCCAGCAGACCGGCCAGAAAGCCCCAGATCACATGGAGCACGGCGTCCCACCAGGGAAAGCGCAGGTAGAAGCCCAGGACCTCCCCGCAGATGTTGGCGCATACGGCGAAGAGGGCGCCCGTGATGTACAGCGGGGCTTCCAGGCGCAGCTTCAGCGCGTCCGCCGCAGCTCCCGGCAGGGAAAACAGCGCCAGCGTCAGCAGGCAGAGGCCCGCACGGCCCCACTGCCCCTGCCACAGCTTCCATATCCCCATGCACACAACGGCGGCATGCAGCATAATATAAAAGAGGTAAAGCGCGCGGTTTTCCTTCCGGAGCCGCCTAAGCCAACGATACAATCCCGGTCCTCCCGTTCCGGGCAAGGGCCCGGCTTCCGCATTTTTCGATCATTCTAATATTATATAGATTTTTCCGCAAAAATAAAGGCAGATTAGAAGGGATTTTCAAAAAAAGCGCGTATATATAAGTCAGAAGAGCGAGTCAGCGCTGATTTCGGCGAAAAGGAGGCGGAGCTCATGCTGCCGAGAGAAGAAAGGGAAGCCCTGGAGCATCGGGTCCTGGCGGAAAGCGCCTGTTTTGCCGACCGGAGCCTGGGCCGGGAGCGGGCGGAGGAGCCCTGCGACCTGCGCACCTGCTTCCAGCGGGATGTGGACCGGGTCACCTACTGCAAGGCCTTCCGCCGTTTGAAGCACAAGACCCAGGTTTTCCTCAGCCCGGAGGGGGATCATTACCGCACGCGGATGACCCATACCCTGGAGGTAGCCCGCATCGCCCGCACCATCGCCCGCTGTCTGCGCCTCAACGAGGACCTGACGGAGGCCATCGCCCTGGGTCATGACCTGGGTCATACCCCCTTCGGCCACGCGGGGGAGCGGGCCCTCCGGAGCATCTACTCCGGCGGCTTCCGCCACAATGAGCAGAGTCTCCGGGTGGTGGACCGGCTGGAAAAGGACGGCAGGGGCCTGAATCTCAGCGCCGAGGTGCGGGACGGCATCCTTTGCCACACGGGGGAGCGCCACCCCGCCACCCTGGAGGGGATGATCGTGCGCTACAGTGACCGGATCGCCTATGTGAACCACGACACCGACGACGCCGTGCGGGCCGGGATCATGAGAGAGGAGGATATCCCAGCCTCCGTGCGGGAGGTCATCGGGGACAGCTTCAGCCGAAGGATCGACACCGTCATTCGGGACGTGGTGGCCTCCTCCGATTCGGAGATCCGCATGAGCCTGCCGGTGGCCTGGGCCATGGACGCCTTCCGCAGCTTCATGTTCGAGGCGGTGTATCAAAACCCGAAGGCCAAAAGCGAGGAGAACAAGGTGGAGGGCATCCTGTCGGCCCTCTATGAATACTATCTGGCGGACATCGGCCGCCTGCCGGAGGACTACCGGAGCGTGGCCGGGGAGGAGGGCGCCGACCGGGCAGTCTGCGACTATATCGCGGGCATGACCGATCAGTTCGCCGTCCGGCAGTATACCCAGCTGTTCATTCCGGGCGGCTGGACCATTCGGTGAGGAGGGAGACGCGTTGCCCATACCGGAGTCATTTCTGGACGCGCTGACGGAGCGCTGCGACATCGTGGACGTGGTCTCCCAGTATGTCCAGCTGACGAAGAAGGGCGGGAACCTCTTCGGCCTCTGCCCTTTCCACAATGAAAAGACCCCCTCCTTTTCCGTGTCGCCGGACAAGCAGATCTACCACTGCTTCGGCTGCGGCAAGGGCGGCGGCGTGGTGAACTTCATCATGGAGATCGAGAACCTGAGCTTCCCCGAGGCGGTGAAGCTCCTGGCGGACCGGGCGGGCATGGCCATGCCGGAGGAAGGCCAGGACCAGGAGCTGCCCCGGCAGCGCAAGCGGATGCTGGAGCTGAACAAGGAAGCGGCCCGCTGGTTCCATGCCCAGTTGTCCTCGCCCGCCGGGGAGAAGGCGGCGGCCTACCTGCAAAAGCGGCGCATCAGCCGCAGGACCGCGGTGAACTTCGGCCTGGGCTGCGCGCCGGAGGGCTGGGACAATCTGCTGAAGGCCATGGGGGAGAAGGGCTATGACGGGGAGGACCTGATCCGCGCGGGCCTGGCGACCCGGGGGAAGAAGGCGGGGAGCGCCTACGACAAATTCCGTGACCGGCTGATCTTCCCCGTGCTGGATGTGCGGGGGGAGGTGCTGGGCTTTTCCGGCCGCGCCCTGGAGGACGGGCAGGAGCCCAAGTATCTCAACAGCCCGGAGACCCTGGTCTTCTCCAAGCGCCGCTCTCTCTACGGCATCCACCGGGCCAAGAACACCAAGCGGGGCAGCATCCTGCTGGTGGAGGGGAACATCGACGTGGTAACGCTGCACCAGGCGGGCTTCGACAACGCCGTTGCCAGCATGGGCACCGCCCTCACCACGGAGCAGACGAGGCTCATTTCCCGCTTCGCAAAGGAGATCATCCTGTGCTACGACAACGATCCCGCCGGGCACAAGGCCACGGAGCGGGCGCTGGACATCCTGAAGGACAGCGAGTTCTCCGTGAAGGTGCTGAAGCTGCCGGACCGGGTGGTGGACGGCAAGGCGGTGAAGATCGACGCGGACGATTTCATCAAGCTCCACGGCCCGGAGGCCTTTGAGCAGCTGCTGAAGGGCAGCGGCGGGGGCATGGAATACCGGCTGATGGAGCTGGTCTCCCGCTTCGATTTCACCAGGGATGAGCAGCGTGTGGAATACCTGAAGGCCGCCTGCGAGCTGATCGCCGGCCTGGGCAGCCCCGTGGAGCGGGAGGTGTGGTCCCACCGGGCCGCCGAGCCCGCAGGGGTCACCGGGGAGGCGGTGAACCGGGAAGCGGAGCGGCTGCGGAAGCGGAAGCTCAGCGGGGAGAAGAAGCAGTATGAACGCGCCTCCGCCCATCCTGCCAGCCAGGCCCAGCCCCAGGAAAAGTCCCTGCGATACGAGAACATCGTCAGCGCCCGGGCGGAGGAGGGCATCCTGCGTCTGCTGCTGCAGGACCCGGGCCTGATCCCGGGCTGCGCTCTGCCGGAGGAGGAATTCTCTTCCCCCTTTCTTCGGAAGCTCTATTCCGAGCTCCGCCGGCGGCAGCGGGAGGGCCTGAGCCTCAACCCCTCGGCCCTGCTGTCGTCTCTGCCGGAGGGGGAGGCGGCCCAGCTGACGCAGATCCTGCAGCTTCAGGTCGCCCCCGGCATCGTGGGGCAAGCCCTGGCGGACTGCGTGGGCGTGGTCCATACGGAATACGTCAAGCGAAGCGGCGACCTGGCCGCCATCGCGGAACTCATGAAGAAAAAGAAACAAGGCTGACAGAAAAAGAAACGCCGGTCACCGGCCGGAACCAAAGGGAGGAAAAAGAGACATGTCTGAACTGAAGAAGGATGCGGAGATGGATGCCAAGGCCCTGGAGGAAGCGGCGGACGCCCTGCTGAAGGAGGCGGAGCAGAAGGAGGAAAAGCACCGGAAGACCAAGAAGGAAAAGGAGCAGAAGGAGGAAAAGGCCGAGGGTGCCGAGGGCGAGGGAAAGAGCCCGGAGCAGCGGCTCAAGGAGCTCTTTGAGAAGGGCAAGAAGAACGGCAGCCTCACCATCAAGGAGGTCATGGACCTGATGGACGAGCTGCATTTCGACGGTGAGCAGGCGGACAAGGTCTTTGAAAGTATCGACAACCAGGGCATCGAGATGGTGGAGGAGGAATTCAGCACCGCCGCCGCCGAGGTGCCCGGTCCCGACGAACTGCCGGAGGAGGCGGATTTCGCCGATCTGGACGATATCGAGGAGATCACCGAGGACGAGCTGAATTCCACCGACGCCCTGGCCGAGACCTTCAGCATCGACGACCCGGTGCGCATGTACCTCAAGG
>JAEEGL010948045.1_pt1 | contig 10723 bp, 6 predicted proteins | sample 9134231 | NCBI WGS metagenome assembly JAEEGL01 (sample SAMN16246548, study PRJNA631951) | gut metagenome | biome: gut microbiome; feature: rumen; material: fiber-attached | host: Bos | place: Iran: Karaj | collected 2018-10 | reverse complement strand
TATGTGAAAGATCATATTCTTTTCCGTCAAAGAATAGTCTTCCGCTGTCAGCTTTTTCTAAAAAGTTGATACATCGAAGGAGTGTCGTCTTACCGGAGCCAGAGGGGCCAAGTATTGAAACCACGTCTCCCTTATTAACTTCTATGTCGACTCCGCTTAAGACTTTGTTGTCGCCAAACGCCTTATGGATGTCTTTTACCGATAATAATACCATATATTCCTCTACACAAATATCACTTGCGGACTCCGTAGCTGCCAAGAATCTTCTCGCCCTTCTTCTGGATAAAGGTCAGAATAGTGCAGAAAAGAAGGTATACAAAAGCAACCTCGATATACAGTGGCAGGTAGTTGTAGGACTGTCCCGCTATCTGCTTGGTCCTCGTAAACATCTCAACTACTGTTATACTTGAGGCCAGCGAAGTGTCTTTTACCATGCTGATAAGAGCATTAAAAAGTGATGGAAAGGCTGTTCTGAAAGCCTGGGGCAAAATAATATGCCACATGATCTGCATATAATTCATGCCGACGCAGTACCCCGCTTCAAGCTGTCCCGCAGGAACGGCCTCCATCGCTGCTCTCATGGTCTCAGCGCTGTAGGCGCCCTCGTTTATGGCAAAAACAATGATTGCCATGACAAGCGGATTGGACCTGATTCCCAAAAGAGGAAGTCCGTAGAAAGCCACCATGAGCTGAACGAGAAGCGGCGTTCCTCTTATGATCCAGATATATAGTCTGCAGATCTGCCTGACTACCGGCACATTTGCATACTGTACCATGGCGACGAATACCGCAAGAATTGTTGATAGAATAAATGCGATAACCGCCAGAGGAAGCGTGACCTTCACGCCATATTCTAATATTTTAGGAAAGGAGCTCACTAGGAGCTCCATTGTCTTTTGATCAATCATTTATTTAGTCTTCACTCTCGGAATCCTGCATGAGTTCCTCGTTGTCTACAAGCTCGCCCTCAACCTTTTCAACATACATGTGACCATCAAGGTGATCAAGCTCGTGGCAGATAGCTCTTGCAAGAAGCTCCTCGCCTTCGATAATATACTCGTTCATATCAAGGTCGAATGCCTTAGCCTTTACATAATTTGGTCTTGTTACAACTCCTGACTTACCCGGGATAGAAAGACATCCCTCGTATCCTGTCTGCTCTCCGTCTGTCTCGAGGATTTCAGGATTGATCATGATTATTGGGCTGTCAGCCTCCGGTGATACATCTATTACTACAATTCGCTTGAGTATTCCTACCTGAGGAGCTGCAAGGCCCACACCGTTCGCATCGTACATAGTCTCAAGCATATCATCAACAAGCTCGCGTATTCTTGGGGTTACTTCCTTAACCTCCTTGCACTTACGCTCAAGCACATCATCTCCGTATTCTCTGATTGTTCTAAGTGCCATCTCTTTCTCCTTTTCATAAATTACCTTTTGCACAACTCATTTTATCACACTTATATTTTTTTTCAAACTCCGGTTAAAATCCGTGTACCGGATCAAAGTCAAACTGAACATTAATATTGCGAAGTCTCCCCTGCGCTTCCTGATCCTTAATAAAGGTTTCAAGCATATCTTTATAGTGCGTAAGTCCTTCATAATCATCCAGTTTCACATAAACAGCCATTCTATATACGTCGTTTATTTTACCGATAGCTGCAAGGGCAGGACCTATAAACACTGCCCCCGGAGTCTTTTTCATTTCCATCATCGCCCTTAACCTGTTGGCAAAGGCCATTCCCTCAGCTTCATCCCTGCTCTGAATCTGAACCGACATCATATGAGAAATAGGCGGATAGCGAAGAAGGTCTCTGTAGGCTATCTCTTCCTCATAAAATGCATCGTAGTCCTGTCTGGATGCAGTCTGAATACTGTAATGCTCAGGCTGATAGGTCTGTACTATTACATTTCCCTTCTTGTCTCCTCTTCCCGCTCTTCCTGCGGCCTGAGTAAGAAGCTGGAAGGTTCTCTCGCTTGCTCTGTAATCGCTGGCATATAGAGACATATCTGCCGCCAGAATGCCCACCAGCGTAACATCCGGGAAATCATGCCCCTTAACTATCATCTGCGTTCCCACAAGGACATCCGCCTCTTTATTTGCAAAAGAAGACAGTATCTTATCGTAACTTCCCTTTGCCCTCGTAGTATCTGCATCCATTCTAAGTACTCTTGCTTCCGGCCAGTATTTTTTTACCTCGTCTTCTATCTGCTGCGTTCCGGCTCTGAATGAAGACACATACTTCGACTGACACTTAGGACATATCTTCCTCATTGGCTCCTCATACCCGCAGTAGTGGCACACAAGCCTTCCGCCTCGGTGTTCGGATAAAGAAACATCGCAGTGCGGGCATTTAAACACGTATCCGCAGGATCTGCAGGAAATAAATCCTGCAAGTCCTCTTCTATTTATGAAGAGCATTGCCTGCTCTCCCTTTTTAAGCCTATCCTCCATTAGTTCCTGAAGACTTCTTGAAAAAATAGACCTGTTTCCGTTTCTAAGCTCTTCCCTGAGATCTACAACCTCCACCTCAGGAAGCGTTCCTCCTGTCAGCCTTCTCTTTAATTCAAAGAGCTTGTACTCACCGGTCTGCGCCCTGTAATAGGACTCCAAAGAAGGCGTCGCTGAGCCAAGAACGACACAGGCTCCGCCAGGCACAAGCTTTGACAGCTCAATAGCTGTTTCCCTTGCGTGAAACTTAGGCATTGTCTCACTCTTGTAAGTCGCCTCATGTTCCTCGTCAATGATTATGATACCTGTATTAGGGAATGGGGTAAAAAGAGCTGACCTCGGACCTATTATGATGTCTATATCCCCGGTTCTTGCTCTCTCCATCTGATCAAACTTCTCTCCCGGAGAAAGAGAAGAATTCATGACTGACACTCTGTCTCCAAAGTGCCTGTAAAATCTCATAAGAGTCTGATAGGTAAGTGCAATTTCTGGTATTAGCACTATGGCCTGTCTTCCTCTTTTTATCATCTCATCAATAAGAGCAATATAAACTTCCGTCTTACCACTTCCTGTAATTCCGTGAATAAGGTAAGTATCTCTTTTGCCCTCGTCAAAATCCTTCGCTACACTGTCTACTATGTGCTGCTGCTCATCGCTAAGCACCTTATTACCGTATCTGGAGCTGTCTCCCGCAACCGGCTTTCTAAAGTACTCCTCCTCTTCGATCCTGATAATCCCCTGATCACTTAAACTCTTAAGAGTCGCTGCACTGACATTTAGCTTATTCGTTATAAGTTCGTAAGGAATCCTCTCATCAGGTGTCTCGAGGATTTCCTTCATTATCCTCTCTCTGGCCTTCTGCTTCTTCCTGACGCACTCATAGTAATACTCTGTCGCTTCTCTAACATTCATCCTTAAAGAAACGAACTTATGCACCTGGCGGGCCTGCTTCTTACTTGCAGGAAGAACTGTCTTTAGGGCAGCCGAAAACGTTGCACCGTAGTGACTCTTCATCCACGCCGCAAGTCTAATTGATATATCCTCAGCCGAAACTGCATCTTCCCTGATCCCGGAAATCTCCTTAATCTTATCCGGCTCCCAGTCTGGTGTGTCGGTAAGCTCGATCACATACGCTTTTCTAAGCGTATTTCCTCTCCCAAACGGAACCTCCACCGGAGTTCCCACCTCGACCTTTTCCTTAAGCCTCTCAGGAATCCTATACTGAAACGGCCTATCCACCTTCTCATGAGAAATATCTATTATCACATTTGCATACTCAAATGCCACAGTCTTCCTCCAAAACCATTTTTACTGCTCTGTCCTTATATCCCCTAAAAGATCTCAGTTCTCTGCTTCTCAAAGCGGTCTTTAAAAATCCCATATGTTCTTGGACAATGCCCAAGAACATATGACAAATAGGCCATTCCAGTGCGACTACGTCGCAGGGCCTATTTGCACTCGTATCATGGTTTCACGAAATGCGCAGCGTAGTGCGGATTTCTGCAATTCCATTTAATATATCATACATTCTTGAATCACTTACTCACGAAACCCGCAGTAAATGCGTGTTTCTGTATTTTGGCAAAAATGACATGCATATATAGGAATATCTCCTTAATACATGTACTTATATGGATAATCGCCTAACTATAATTTCTTTGCAAACATGCAGATTATCCAATTCCTTACAATTGCATGCAACGCCTGACATGCAGAATACTAGATTATTCATCCTTACATGCATCCCCCCTACATACAGATTACCGTTTTTACTCCTTTTGCATGTAATGTCTGCAAAAATCCAAAGAATATCCGATACGCAGGGCATGCATATATAAAAATATTTGTCAGCTGCATGTCATATAGAATGAGGAGGCGAAGTCTTTGCCCTATACATCCAGAAAAGTCTAAGCCTTTGCCTTCCACAAACAGGAATAGACTCAGCTCATTGCCTTCCACAGACAGGCTTGTGGGGGGAATACCAAAATGTTTGACTCGGGCGATTTGAGGGCTACGGAGATGAAACCCAAGAATCGTGAGTGCCATTGCACGAAGCGATTCTCGCCTTAGGGGTTCATCGGAGTTCCCAGCCCTCGTGAGATCCGATCAAACATTTTTATTCCCCTCACAAGCCGTCCGGGTAATCGTAAGCCGTCCGGGCAACCACAAGCCGTCCGGGTAGTCACCAACTCACTTTCTCTCTTCGAGAATCTCAGCTATGATGACCCTCTCGTCCATGGGGTACTTGACGCCCTTGATTTCCTGGTAGTCCTCGTGCCCTTTTCCGGCCAGCACAATGATATCTCCCTGCTCGCCATGGTCGATTGCATAGCGAATAGCTTCCTTACGGTCTGTGATCTTGATATATTTGCCGTCAGTCTTCTTCATGCCGGTCTCAATGTCATCCATGATTGCCTCAGGTTCCTCAAAACGAGGATTGTCTGAAGTGATGATTGTGAAATCGGAGTACTTTCCGCTAACTTCGCCCATCTCAAAACGGCGCAGCTTACTTCTGTTACCGCCGCATCCGAATACGCTTATAAGACGGTTAGGATGATAATCCCTTAAAGTAGTAAGAAGGCTCTTTAATGCCATAGCGTTATGAGCATAATCTATCATGAGTGTGAAATTGTCTGACACCTTTACCATCTCAATTCGGCCCTTTACCTTAGCCTCTAAAAGTGCAGGTGCGATCTCCTCTGCTGTACATCCAAAGTGTCTTGCAACAGCGATAGCGCAAAGTGCGTTATAAACGCTGAACTTTCCTGGAGTTCTGATCTCAGCGTGCATGTTAATAAGTCCGTCTGTATCAAAGAATACGCCAAGCTGGCCTGGCTTTCTGATATAAGCAAGGTTGATCGCTCTTATATCAACGCCCTCATTAAAGCCATAAGTCTCAACTTCACAGGTATGTCCTTCAAGGATGTCATCTGTATGAATATCATCGCCGTTTAAGATACCAACCTTACACTGTCTGAAAAGAAGTCCCTTGCAGTGCATATAGTCCTCAAAGTCCTTATGCTCGTTAGGGCCTATATGATCAGGTTCAATATTAGTAAAGATACCGAGGTCAAATGTAAAGCCCTGACTTCTGTGAAGCATAAGTCCCTGAGATGAAACCTCCATAACAACGCTGTCACAGCCTGCCTCAACCATTTTTGCCATATATCTCTGAAGATCAAAGGATTCAGGAGTTGTGTTTTCTGAATGAATATGCTCATCTCCTATGATCACTTCAATTGTTCCGATAAGACCAACCTTGTGTCCGGCATTTTCAAGCATGCTGCGGATAAGATAAGTAGTTGTTGTCTTACCCTTTGTACCTGTTATTCCAATTGTCTTAAGCTTTCTGGCAGGATGGTCAAAATAAGCTGCTGAAATAAATGCCATTGCATATCTTGTGCTATCAACTCTTACAACAGCGATATCCCAGTCTTCAGGAAGCTCGATATCGTGCTCTACAACAATTGCTGCAGCCTTTTTCTCAGCTGCTTCCTTAGCGCAGGAGTGGCCATCAAAATTTGCACCCTTGATACAGATAAAAAGAGATCCCTCTGTGATCTTTCTGTTATCGTTAACAACTTCTGTAATCTCCACTGTGGATGGATCGATCACTTTACCGGAATTACCTGCAGTTACCTCGCACCTTAATTCTTCTAACAGTTTACTTAGCTTCATACTCTATAACACCTCCTATTAAACAAAAATGATTTTTAAGCTAATTTTAGTTAAGGTTTAATTAAATTAGATTAATTCTAATTTTTATATTTCTTTCACAATTTATTCACAATTATCTGATAATATAATAATCAAGAAGTGAGTTAACTACTCACTATCTCCCCCTCATAAGAAACCGCAGACACACGCCGACGCGTGTGTTTTTGTGGTTTTAGGGGTTCTTTTTTTATCATAGAAAATCCTGCATAACAATCTGCAAACTTTCTCTTCCCATAAAGCTGTTAATATCCGGATAATACGCAACATGAACCTTCATCTCTCCATTTGTATTTCCATTGTAGAGATCTTCAACTGCCTGCTGTCCATATTTTCCCTCAAGATGCTTATGCCAGTTATCCATATCTCCAAAATAGACCATCTCACAGCTTGCTCCGCTGTCATCGCTAATTCGGTACTTTCCGCAGTTTTTGTTCTTTCCCATAATCTTTCCTGAAAGAAGTGTGACATCTCTCTGGGCAAATATTGGCTTTGCGTTGCCTGTTCCGAATGGCTCAAGCTTCTCAAACTCCCTTACAAGATCCATATCCGCATATCTGAGCGGCAAAACCATGTCAATATGAAGTACAGGTACAAAGTCTTCATCAGTAAGCTGACAGTTATCGTTGAGCTGTTTTCTAAGAATATCGATATTTTCTTCGGGAAGTGATAAGCCTGCTGCCATCTTATGTCCGCCAAACTTAGTAAAAAGCTCCTTGCAGGCACTCATCTCCTGATACATGTCATATTTTTCAATAGATCTTCCCGATCCCTTGGCACCGCCATCTGATGCCTTTGTAAGAACGAAAGTAGGTCTGTAGTATTTTTCCTTGATCCTTCCTGCTATGATTCCTGCAATTGACTCATGAACCTCAGGAAGATAAATAACAAGCACTTTAGGAAGGCCATCTGCTGCCTGTTTCTCAACCTCAGCTATTGCGTCATTTACTCCAAGCTTTGTCATGTCCTTGCGGCTGTCGTTGAGATTTTTAAGTTCTGTCGCAATAGTTGCAGCCTCACTCTCGTTTTCGCAAAAGAAAAGTGAAAGTGCTCTGTTGGCAAGATCAAGTCTGCCTGTAGCATTGAGACAAGGCCCAATCACAAATCCATAGTGAAAGGCATTGATCCTGCTTTCTTCAAGTCCTGTGACATGTATAAGTGCCCTGAGTCCCTTATTGTTAGTAGCTGATATGCGCGAAAGAGACTCTTTTACAATAATCCTGTTCTCATCGCGAAGCTCCATGACATCGCAAACAGTAGCAATACCGGCAAATACGATCATTTCTTCAAAAAATGTATCAATGTCGGAAGGAGAACAGGAAGAATATCCTCTATTCAAAGCATCCCCCGCCATCACCTGTAAAAACTTATATGCCACTACTGCTCCGCAGATCTCTGTAAATGGGTACTCGCCCTCTGACCTCTTAGGATCGACTACTGCATCAGCAGGCGGAAGTACTTCTAATCTGCTGCCGTCTTCGCATGTTTCAAACGGTACCTCATGGTGGTCTGTTACAACAACCGTCATGCCCTTTTCTTTTGCATGGGCGATCTGCTCTTTTGCAGCAATTCCGTTATCGCAGGTTATTATCGTATCTACACCCGCTTCGAGCGCATCATCTACAAGCTTAATGCTAAGTCCATAGCCATCCTTTACCCTGTCAGGAAGAACACAGTCCACATTTGCTCCAAAGAGCCTTAATCCTGAAACAAGAATGAAAGAAGAACAGATACCATCTACGTCGTAATCTCCGATGACTCTGATCCTTGCGCCATCAGAAATCCTATCAAGCATTATCTTTGCGCCTTTTTCTATATCTGCTAAAAGCTTAGGGTCATGAAGTAGGCTTAAATCGCAGCCAAGATATGCCCTTACTGCCTCGTCTGAACACTCCGCCTTTTCATTTTCTCTTTTTGTGATAAGTCTGTTAGCTATAAGTCTGGCTGTGATGTTCTTAATACCGAACTCAGAAGCCAATCTATCGAAATCAGCTTTCTTGCTTGCTATCATCCATTTTGACATAAAAATCTCCAATTAACTATATTTAAAAATGTGTTTTACCCATGATAAAGTGTCATGAGCCAATCTAATTCATTATATACTATGGAGCCCTTATTAAACAGATTTTGAACGTAAAAACCCCGGAAGGAATTTTCCTTCCGGGGCAAAATAAGTATCTGCTATTCTTTATCCTGTGCAAGTTTGTAAGCAGCTCTTTCTATGACCATATTTATGTCTTTTGTGCCATATATACAGTAAACTGCGCCAATATATACATTAACGTTCTTTGACTTGGCAAGCTTTCTGAATCTCTCCACGTCGTTGTTAAAATATGCCTCATCAGTCTCAAATCCAAAGGCAACTAGCTCGATGCCGCTTGAGCGATACACATTATCCTTTCCAAAGACCTCCATAAGCTGATTGGCAGCTTCTATAACCATCTTATCTCCTGAATCAAAACCAAGGGTTTTGTTTGCTTTTTCCAGGTCTCTGATCTCACATACAAGATATCCAAAGGGCGAAGATATATCAAGTCCCCCGCCAATATATTCGCGGTATGCTCTTCTGTTATAGGCTCCTGTTAATGCATCATTATAAATATAAGCCTTCAGCCTCTTTTCCTCATTTCTTCTGGAAAGAAGCTGAGAAATAAAGTACGAAATAATGCCGATGATCTTTGCTACTTCATCCAAAACATCCTGCGGAACATCGAGTATAACAAATATTCCAAGGAGCTTATCTGTCCCTTCTATAGGACTGGCGATCATATTTTGAACATTGTTTGACTTAAGTACATTGTACAGAGCAAAATTCTGGCTCTTATGACTTTCAATATTATCCAGGACAAGTTTATTGTTGTTATGCTCAAAGGTCTTATAGACCTCATCGATAAGGCCTTCATAAGGTAGGTAAAGAAGTTCAAGAAGTTCCGGATCACGTCCCTCTTTGTACCACTCATACGTCCTATGATATTTACTGTTTTCCTGGCCTTCGAAAATTATTACTCTTCCGGCTCCAAACTGTTTTCCGGCATATTCAAGAATATACTTTAAGCTGTCCTCTGAGGAATCTGAGGAAATGGTATACTGCATCAGTTTGTTAAAGAATCTGTCGCGTTCGATAGACTCCTGGTCTCTGATCCACCAGCGCAAAAACTGTAGCATCATGATACATATAAACAATAGCGTACCAACTCGTGTAAATGTGCCAAAAGTATCTTTCTTATGAATATTGAAAACAAATAGCGCAAGGTCAATCGATGCACAGCCAAGAAGCACAGTATTTGCCACAAAGACATATCCAAGCTTAAGCTTTATGTTATGAGCACGACAGTAAATGATATTATCAATAGCGCTTGCCGAAATGACTGAAAAGAATATCAGCATGTAAACCGCAAGGCATGGAGCAAGCGAATCTGTCATGTCAATTCCCGCAAAGTATCTTGCTCCGAGCATTGCTGCAATAATGATTGCCGAAACAACCAATACAATAATGTTGTAAATATTTCTTCGCTGCTCAGACAGGGAGTTAAAGAAGCAGGTAAGCGGAAAAGCTACAAGGAAAATGATCATCCTGTTAAGTACCCTGCATGTAATAGATAATCCGCTCAAAAGCTGGATCATATTTGTGTCCAGAAGGAGCCATAATCCGAGAAGTGCACTCGCAACTCCAAGACCGGCAATATCAAATGGCAGGCTATCCTTGTCGCTGATCCACAAAAATACAAGGATCATAATGACACCAAAAATAAAGATTATAACGGAGATAACTGTTTCAATAGATCTCTGTGCCACCATAAAGTGGATATAATCAGCTGCAGGACCAATGAATACATCTGTTATACGCCCTTCCCTTTCGCCGTCAAATATATCGCTGTACTCAATTTTTACAATTTTTCCTGCTTCATGTTTTGATAAGCCCACTTCATGAAAGGCCGTTCCATAGCCTTTGCCACTTATATTTTCTTTTGACACATAGGAGTATACCTCAAGGCCATCAATAGTTACCCATAGATTGACATCAACAGATTCAAAGCATAAGCTGTCAAAGCCAGTTATATCTTCCGGAAGTGCATGCATCAAAACAACACGTCCGCCAAAATGTCTTGTGCGCACCTTGTCGATATTATGAACGTCGCCATTTTCTGTATTCCATCCGCTGGAGAAAGAATTCGGTTCCTTCATATCACTCTTTTCCAGAGTTACCGTAAAAATAAGAACCAATGCTATGATCACGACGGTAGAAACCGAGTAGAACACAGAATATATTCTTTTGTAGGTCGGGATACTTTTTTTCATGAGATTCCTTTTTTCACTCTAAGCATCTACATCGAAGGGCTAATTCGAACTTGAGAATACAAAAAATCATTCATCAAGTACTGAAACAATACCCTCGTAATCACCGTTTTCATTCAGCTCTTTTATCCTATTGATCTTCTTCTGAATATCATCAGGTAGTACATAATCCTCTGATTCGCGAATTGTCTTGTTGATCATCACACTATCCTGCCTCTTCGCGCTCTCCCGCAGCATATCAAAGATGCTGCGAATCAGGAG
>JAEEGL010701474.1_pt1 | contig 10723 bp, 8 predicted proteins | sample 9134231 | NCBI WGS metagenome assembly JAEEGL01 (sample SAMN16246548, study PRJNA631951) | gut metagenome | biome: gut microbiome; feature: rumen; material: fiber-attached | host: Bos | place: Iran: Karaj | collected 2018-10 | reverse complement strand
CAGATGTAATCGTCGATCTCCTCGCGCTGGATGATCGTCTGCACGTCCTTCGTGCCGGCAAGGAAAATGACGACGCTCTTTTCTACCTTGCCCTGGATGGTGTATTCGGACTTGTAGGAGAAATCGGGCAGGATGCGGATGTGGATGCCGGTCTCCTCGAGCACCTCGCGGATCGCGGTCTGCTCGAGCGTTTCGCCCGGTTCCACGTGTCCCTTCGGGAATCCCCAATGTGCGCTGCGCTTGTTCTTGATGAGCAGGAAACGCAGCTCGTCGTGAATGATGCGGTAGACCACCGCGCCGCAGGAGCGCTCAAACAGGCACTCGACCGAAAACGGCTTGTCCGTCTGCGCGAACGCGACGGCCTCGCGGATCTGGTTGTCGATAAAACGCGTGCTTTTCGGCGCAACGACGATGAAATATCCGTCCTCGCCTTCCCTGCGCAGCAGCGCGATCACGCGTCCGTCAAATGAACGGACCGGACGGTTGATCCCCATGATGAACGCACCGCGCACGTCCTTGCTGTCAAACTGCTTGCCGCCCTCCATCACGCCGAAATTCAGCCCGTACTCGAATCCGTACTGCTCACTTCGTGAATGAATCGGCTTTGTCACACGCACCCTCACGTATTTGCCGAGCATAGTCAATCCACCCTATTCTCTCAAGACCTACTGTAAACTGATTCTATTATACAATCTATTCTGTTGAAATACAAGCGTTTGCGCAAAAAAAACTGTTTACGCGCAAACTTTTCGGCGCGTGTTTTCGATCTTGACTTGACAGGCAACCCGGAAACCTATATAATATATGTATACTCTTATGGGAGGGTAAAGCATGGAAGTACATCAGAAGAAAGCGCTTTCGCGCATCATCCAGTGTTTCTCGTTATTCCTGGTGCTCCGTCTTGTGGAGGAACTGTTCATCATTCCGCGCTATCTGAACACGAAGGGCGTCGTCGCCTGCCTCGGCGGATTCGCGGTGCTGCTGTTCTACATCCGTTTCATCAACAAGCCCCTGGAGGAGATCGGCATGATCTTTTCCGGGCATAAGATCCGCAAAGGTATTATTCTTGCGGCAGTGTTTAATATCGTTCCTGCCGTGATCGTTTATTTCATCGAGTATCGGCGGCTGTCCGCGTCGGGCGGACACACGGTGCTGAGCATGTTCTATGATTCGGCGCAGCATTCCTACTCCGCCGCAGGGCTTGGCGGCTTTGTGCTCTGGGCGTCGATCGGATTGGCAATCGCTCTGATCCACGCGTTCTTCTATGAAATGACGTTCCGCGGACTGCTGATCACGCTCGGCTCGCGCTCGCTGCACTTCTGGGCGATCAACACGATCCAGGCAGCGCTGTACACGTTCTGGTACCTGATCCCCGTCGTACGCGTCGTGCTGTACTATTCGGGCGTATACTCCACAAAGCGCATCATCGTGCTGTTCATCGTCACGCTGATCTATGAAATGATCACGGCGATCAAGCTCGGTATGCTGCGCTCCTCGACCGGTGCGGTGTGGGTGTGCATCTTTGACCACATCGCGTTCGCGTATATCATCGATATGATCCACGTGCAGCACACGGCCGTGAACATGACCGTTTCGCTCGACGCGCACTACTACGTGCGCATCATCGCCTACCAGGTGATCGCGCTGCTGATGACGTCCGTGTATTTCGTCATCAAACGGAACAAGATCAAAGAGATGCAGCGTGTGATGCAAATGGAACAGGGCTGATCCCGAAAAAAAGAGCTGCCGCAAAAAGCGGCAGCTTTTATTTTTTTGTCCTGCGGCCGGAAAGGTGCACCCACAGGCCTTCTGTCAGGAATCCTTTGCACACGTGCAGAAAACGGCGTACGCGATACAGCCCGACCCACAGACGCGCGTAGAGCCGGTAGGACGGCGCTGTGACCGGTTTCTGTCTGCCCTTTCGGACGAAGTCGGTCAGCACGCCGATGATCTCGCGGTCGGTGATATCCGTCTCATCCGTGTAGCAGTTGTCGCCGCGGATCACGTATCCGTCCGGCAGCACGCGCACCACACGGTGCAGCACGTATTTGCCGCTGTCGCGCCGATAGAGTGCGACGTCGTACTTTTTAAGGCGTCCCTGCGGCGGGCGCACGACGACCGCGTCGCGTTTCTGCCGCAGCATCGGCTGCATGCTCACGCCTTCGATCCGATAGAACAGGACGCCCTCCGTCCGCAGCGTTTGCTCGAAGGCGCCGGAGCCCTGCGCGCTCATTCTTTCAGCGCGCCGATACGGCGCAGGGAATCGAGGACCTCCCGCACGTCTGTCTCGATCTGGGCTGCGGGCGCGTCAAACGCGCGGCACATCGCCTTGACGATGGCCTTTTCCGACGTGCGGCGGCGCAGCTTCTGCAGGATGAACGACGCCGTTTCGTTGCAGGCGATCTGTCCCTGAAAGCCGCGCACGGCAGACGTCAGATAGCGCTTGCCGTCGATCTCGACCGTCTGAAAATCGGATGAGAGCTTCAAAACAATTCCCCTTTCAGCAAAGAAAGCCGGCTTCCTGCAGCATCTGGATAAAGGCGTGCGCGTCCTCACGCGCCGTCTGCTCGTCCACCTCGAACGTTTCGCACACGGCGCGGACGATCGTATCCTCGTCCGTTTCGGACTTGAGCAGCGACCAGATGAATTCACCCGTTTCGTTCACGGTCGTCAGCCCGCGCAGATGCATCGCAGAGCCTGTGGCCATCACGACGCTGCTGTCACCGACCTTGCAAAGCAGCAGTCCTTCCTTGAGCTTCATTGTTTTTCCCCTTTCCGCATGGTCTCGAAGGCGACCGTGACCGCCTCGTCCTCCATGTTGCAGCAGAGTTTATAGATCGGCGTTTTGCCGATGATCTCGGACACGTTCCGCAAAAGCCGCGCGTACAGCTCGACGGATGCGGGACGCGACGTCTGGTTCAGCATTTCGTACAGTGCGCGCTTGTCGGAGATCGGCTCGATCCGATTCACGTCGCTGCGCTCGATGAACGCGATCGCGCGCAGAGGCACGCTGCGGTCTGCGCTGATGTCGTACTTGCCGCTGAAGGGCGTACCCGCGGCATAGACGCGGCCGTCCGAGAGAAACAGCGCAGGTTTGTCGTCGTTGAGGATATAGGCGTCCTCGAACCTGCGCAGCCAGAGCGAGGTGTGCGTAGATTTGCCGGTGCCGCTGGGCGCGGAAAAGAGGTAAGCCTCACCGTCGACCACAACGGCGGACGCGTGGAGCATCATGCCGCCTCGGGCGATCAGGTAGTCGTAGAACGCTCTGCCCATGAGCATATACTCGCGCAGGTCGTCCGTCAGCAGCGGCGTACTGTCACGCATCGCCGCGATCTGCGCCTCGGTCACGGAGAGACGGACGGCGTCCGGCACATCCGCGCAGCGGTATTTTTCACTGCGCGAGCGCAGCATCGGATAGGCGGGGTCGTAGCTGACCGGAAATCCGGCGACGTTGTAGCAGGCCATTGCGTCCCTCCTTCTTTGAGATCACGTTCGCACTCGCAGCGGTGCACACCGTGCATGCGCTGCTGCCAATGCGAAAAATATGCTGCAAGGGAATGGGCAGGCAGTCGAAACTGCCTGCCCTGCATTGTGGTTAAATCGCGATTCTTATGCGTCGTATTCAGCCGACGTCAGAGATCGCACTTAGTTCTGCAGCACACCGTTCACGAACGTGATGACATCGCCATAGAACGGAGCGGAGCCGTCAACGAACTCGATGTACGGACGCGCGATGATCGTCTTGCCTGCCAGCGCGGTGTCGCTGAACGAGGGCGAGTACGTACCGGTCTGCGTGGTGAACTTCGCAGTACCCTTCTTAACGCCTTCAAGATCAAGCTTGAGTTCGTTCTCTGCGCTGAAGTCGCTCTCCGGATTCACGATGTAGATGATACCGGTCGTAGCGATCGTCTTCTTCGTCGATCTTTCGATGTTCAGGATGTTCTTGCTGCCGTTCTTGGTCACGATCGTTCTCATGACGGTTTCGGGAGCAGCGCCCTGACGGGACTCGAAGGTCGCGTTGTCGATGATCTGGTACGGGAACGTCGCGTTCACGCAGACGACCTCGCCGGTGTTCTTGTCAACCCAGTACGCATTCGCGCCAAGCGTGGAGGTAAAGGTTGCGACGTCGGAGTACTTACCGGTCGCTTCGTAGGTCTCGCCGTTGTCGATGAACTTGACATTGTAGCCGTCCGGGATGGTGTACTTCGGAGTCACGATGAAGCTCGTGGAGTCTGCTCTGACCTTCATCACAGCGCCGTCGGGGCCGTAGTACGCGTTGGGATCCGCAAACACGGAGTTGCCTGCGAAGTAGCTGGTGGTTGCATCCGCAAGATCAGCCGCTGCGCTGACAGGCCAACCGGTAAAGCTGTAGCCAGCAACGTAGGGATCCTTCGCATTGTTCATCGTGAAGTTGCTGACTCTCACGTTGAAGCAGATGCCGCCGGTCGGGTTGGTGAACCACACGGTCGGCTTGTCGATCTTGTTGAACACAGCCTCGATGATTCTGCTGGGGTTCGTGTGCATCGTGAATGTGGGCTCCGTGCTGAGAATACGGTATGCGCCGTCGTCTCTGTTCGCCCAGAAGAGGAATTCCGTGCCTTCTTCAGCATCTGCAGTTGCAGTCAGCGTGAAGTAATCGTTGAAGCCGACGAATTTCTCTTCCGTGGTGTAGTTGTCCTCGGAAGCCGGGATACCGCCGCCGGTGTACGAAACAGTACCGGAACCGCTGACGATGATGTGCAGGTTGCCCTGCGCTTCTTCTTCGATGAGCTCCATCGGGCCGATCAGGGAGAAGGTCTTCACGTAGGTGTTGTCAATGATGAACTCTTCGGGAGTAACGTAGGTTCTCCAGTTTTCGATGATGTGGACGAACTTCTCAACGTAGCCGACGACGTCGTCCTTGTTCTCAAGGATGTAGTCGATCGTGGTTCTGACGTCGACGTTCTCCATCGCATCTTCGTAAAGCGCAAGCGCCTTCGTGCCATAGTTGATGGCAGTGTCGATGATGGCAAGCTTGTCGCCGATTTCAGCAGCCTCGACGATTGCCGGGTACATGCTGTCTTCGTCTTCCAGTGTAGCCTTGAGATCCTGCAGCTGCGCGATGACCGTCTTCAGGATGCTGTCGTCGTTCGCGATGAGTTCGGGATACACCGTGTCGATGACCCAAGCTGCAAGCTCGTCGTACTTATCGGTGTTGGTGAAGGAACCGCCGATGATGGTCTCAAGCTGCTTCTTCAGCGCCTCAACGCGGTCAAACGTACCGACGATGCCGTCCGCAGGCATATTCTCGCCGAAGATGCCCTGATAGGTCGCATTGTCGAACGGGACGTAGTATTCGCTCGCCTTACGCTCTGCACTGGCTTCGTAGATCGCAACGCCGAAGATGCTGTACAGCTTCTGACGAAGGGTTGCGAACTCATCGAATTCCGCGATCATCTGATTGCCGATGACGGTCGCGCCCGCCTTATCGATGGTGTAGAGCAGATCGCCGAGCGTCTCTTTGACCTCGTCGTAGGTGTCCATCTCGCTGTTGTTGTTCTTCGCGGTGAACTTTGCATAGTAGTCATCCAGCTCAAGGCCTGCCCATGCGAGCGCGCCGTCAAGCGGATTGTTGAGACCTTCGTCAAGAATGCGCTCCATGTAGGGTCTGGTGTTGTCGCCGATCTTGTAGAGAGCGCGATAAACGATCTGCGCATCGCTGTCCACAAGGGTCGGGTCGATGGTGTCGATGTCGCCGTAGACGCCGTTGGAATACTTCACGCGCTCGGGAACCAGCGTGTAGGAGCAGTCCGTAGCAGACGTGTTTTCCCAAGTCCAGTCAAGCTCGGGCGCGTCAGCCGTCGCAGTGGAAAGGTCAGAAGACACGGTGATGGTCGGGAATTCTTCGCCGAGAACCTCGGTCAGGGTTTCCGGAGTCTTGACGACGATCATGGTTCTGTCGTCCAGAACGTTGTGCACGATTTCCTTCTCTTTGGGTTCAAGGGTGATGCCGTCGTTCAGGATGCCCGCGATGCGATCAGCAGCAATGATCTCTTCGGAGCCTTCAGCGATTTCGTACTGGCCCTTGACAGCCGTGTTGTAAGCAAGGATGATCGCATCCTCGACCGTGACAAGACCGCCGGGAGCAACCGTTCTGATTGCGTTGTTGACGCCGTAGTCGCCGATGATCGTGGCGCGCTTCAGGGTAACGGTAGCGCCGTTGTAGGCCATGATGCCGCTGCCTGCCGCAACAAGCGTCGGATCATTGATCGGCGTGGTGGGGACGCGGATCATACCGCCGACAAGGCGGACGCCGTCCGCGACAAGGTTGCCGCCTCTGAGCGAGATCGCGGGCGGGCAAGTGTCGGACACGGTCTTGATCATTTCCATGGTCGAGCACTTTTTGAACATAGCCTCAACCTGGCCGTTGGTAACGGTGACGTCGGCATTCTTGATGGTGATCGCGGCTTTGCCGTAGTCACCGGTCAGCTGATAGCCGCCGAGGTCGAGCGTGATGTTCTTGGTGATGGTGACGGATTCGGTGGTGTTCTTGGTCATCGTGACGGTATCACCGGCCGCTGCTGCATCGATCTTGGACTGCAGGGTCTCAGCTGCAGAAGCTGCGACGGCGCAAGTGCCGACGATCATGATAACGGCAATGATAACTGCAAGAACACGTTTTGCTGTTTTCATGGGTAATCAATCTCCTTTGCGTTTTTTTGAATATCTAATGCGGGAGAGGTTTGCTGCATTTTCTCCCGCGTTATTCCGAAGGTTAATCGGTCGCGTTGTTGGACGTGCGGACGATGTCGCCGTACACCACGAACTGCTCGCCGGAGGCGTTCTTGACGATGATGAACGGACGCGCGGTCACGACGGTGGCTGCGCTGACCTTCGCCTTCGCCAGCGAGAACGTGCCGCTCAGCTCGTTGGACGTACCGTACGCCTTGCGAACGGTCGCCGTCGTGGCATCCCCGGCGTTGTCGACGATCATCTGCTGGTCGGAAACGGTGGAGGACGACGACATGAGCATGCCGTGGGAAACGACCGCGTAGGTCTCGGGCACGCTGCGCTCGGCGTAGAACGTCAGCTTCATGGACGACATGTCGCGGACGATCTTCGTGATGCGGATCACGGGTTCGGGCGTGACTTCCTCGCCGTAAACAGCGGTCAGCGTCACGTCGTAGTTGATGCGGAAGCTGTAGTTGTTTTCATAGCTGACGACGTTGCCGTCCGCATCCTGCCAGTAGGAGAAGGTCTCGCCGGAGCCGTTCTTCGGCTCGGCCTTGACGTTGACGGTCTGGAAGTTGGTGTACGAGCCGGCGCCGGAAACACCGCTATCGTTCGTGATCGCGACCGTGAAGCCGGAAGCCTCGACTCTGTACCGCGGGTAGATGATCTGATCGCTCGGGTCGTTCGTCGCGTCTGCCGCCGACGTCGACCAGCCGAGGAATACGAAGCCCGGGAGCTTCGTGTCGCCGGGAGGCGTGAGCGTGGCGCCGATCCTGTACGTGTCCTTCTGCAGAACGGTGCCGCCGTAGTTGACCCACGTGATGACGTGGCTGGTGCTGCTCGACTTGGAATATACGGCGCGCAGGTGCATACGGGATGCGGCCTCAAACTCGACCGTGCGTTCATAGGAATACACACGCGCGTCATACTCGTCCTGCCAGTACAGGAACTTGCGCGTGTTGGTGTCGTTCGCCGTGAATTTACACTTCGTTCCGAGCGCGAGCGTGCCGATGTAGCTGTTGTCGAAATCGCCGCCGTCGTCGCCGACGACCCAAACCACTTCGCCGCCGTTCGTTGTCACCTTAACGTCACATTCTCCGCTGTTATTGTCGCCCTGGAACGACAGAATCGTCCCGGCGTAAGACGTCAGGAGACAAGAGGCCACCAGAGCCAGCGCGACCATGACGGAGATCGCACGCTTCGGGATGGCTGAACGTTTCATGAAATCCCTCCTAAAGGAAGACCTTTTCACACATTTAGAGTCATATTCATTATAAGAGGAATGCCCCGAAAAATCAAGCCCTTTTTTAAATTTTCCAAATTTCCCGAGTTTGTCTAATTTAGCCCGTGGAAAATTAGGCATTATAACGAAAAATGACATTCCGTGTCCCCTTCCGGCACGCAGATTTTTGTGCTGTCAAAGACGATTTGACGGCCGCCGACCGCTCCGGTCAGGCTGATCCCTGTTTTATCCGAAAAAAGAATCTCACAATCGACGTAACCGCCGCGTACAGGCATGCGTTTCATGCAAATACGGGAGCCGTTTTTGCGCCATGAATCGGGGATGCCGCGGCATAGGATCAGCGTGCCGTCCGCCTTTTCCGACAGCAGCGCGTCGAGCAGCGCTTTGGTCGCCGTCGACTGCCCCCACATGTGCGGGCACGACCCGCCGCCGCCCGACGCATGCGGGCGGTTCCACGGACTGTCCTCCTGCGGCGGATGAACGCCCTCCCACCACGAAAACGGGCCGGACATGGCGTGGTCGATCATGAATCGGTACGCCTCGATCGCAGATGCGCGATGCCGTTCGCCGCGCAGTCCCGCGCTGCCGTATCCCGCGTTGTAGGCGCTGCAGTACCAGCCGTGCGGGTACCCGCCGAAGTTATATGCGCTGTCCGAAACATTCTTGCGCCGTTCCCGCACGTAGTCGTACGTTTCGTCGATCCATTCCGGCAGCTCCTGCGGCTGCGGCGCGCCGAGCAGATACCCGTCCCACGCCCAGCGGCCGAACAGGAACATCGACAGCGCGTTCGCATCGCGCACGTCGGCACGCGGGCCCGTTTCGTTGGCCTCGGTCATCGAGATCGGGATATAGCGGATGCCCGTTTTTGCGCGCAGTGCGGAGAACGCGGACGTCCATGCCGCGAGCAGACTGTTGTACTGATCGCGCGCCCACTGCGCCTCCTCCCGCTCGCCGAGCTCGTCGCATATATAATTGTATGCCGCAAGCCCCGTCAGCGCCGACCAGTTGTCGACCGTCCATTGACCCAGCGAGTCGATCGCGTTCGTGCGGCGCATCAGCCCGTTTTCGGCACGGTCGCGCTCGATCGCGTGCGTGTTCTCCCGGATCTGCGGCAGCTTGCCGCGCAGCAGCGCCGTGTCGCCCGTTTTCATCAGATACAGTGCGAAAGGGCAGCTGTATTTCCAGCGCGCGTCGGGATACTGCACGTTGTCGAGAATGTGCGAGACGTACCGCGAAAAATCGCGGAAGTCGCCCATCGCCACGAGCGACGCCGTGATGCCGATGATGTCGTGGTCGAACACCGCGTCGTAGCCGTTTTCGCCCACGTGCAGGCAGTCGCCGTCCTTGACGATCATGGTGTAGATGTAGCCCGCTTTCATGGCGTGGACGAGCTCCGGCTCCGGCAGCTCGAGATCGACCAGCGGCGCGAGCCGGTCGAGCCAGTAGGCGCGCATATGGTCGTAGTGCGCGTCCCAGCCCCCCGCTTCACGCAGCGTCTCGCCGGAAGGATACGGATATTTGCCGCCGAAACGGTCCGCGCCGACGACGAAGTCCAGCACCGCCGTTTCACCCGGCATCACGAAGTCCGGCACCGGCGTCAGCGGCTCAAGGAACGTCGAATAGGGCGGCACGACGACCGGCTTGGCGCCGCGGTTCGTCAGCGTCATGCGCGCGTACGCGGCGACGAAATCATGGCCGTTGAGCGTCAGCTTGTCGGCAAAATTCTCGATCTTGACCTCCGTTTCGCCCGCGTGGAAGCGGCTGACGAGACACGGCAGGAAATCCTCCCTGTTGGTCCAGTCGATCTTCGACGTGATCTGCTTCGCCGTAAAGCCGAAGTGGATCAGGACGCTGCCGCGGTCGCGCAGCAGGAAGCTGCCGTCAATGAACGCGATCGGTGCGTGCCGGTCGCCCTCCCAGCCGAAAACGCCGGTCAGACCGTAGCAGCGTTTGCACAGCAGGTCCATGCCGAACGCGCCGCGCTTCATGCGCGTTTTTCCGGCAGCCATACTGTCGAAAAACAGCCGCACCGCCGTTTCAAAGATTCTGTGGATCGGATGCGCCATATCGGAACCTCCCAAAAAGCAAGCAGGCCGCCTGCAAGAGACGGCCTGCGGGTCGTGTTGTGTTTTAAGGTTATGCAGCAGCAGTGTCGCCGCGCTGGTCGACCGTGTACTGCTGGATACCGGACTGGCGCAGATAGAATGCGTCGACGTAATCCACGACGCCGTCTGCGTTCACGTCCGCGGCTTCCAGAACGTAGCTCGGGATGGACTGATTGATCAGACCGGCCTTGTATCTGTAGATCCAGTTGGCGTCGGTGCTGTCGCAGCGGCAGTTGCCGTCCACGTCGCCGAAGATGATGACCGTGTACGACTGGACGATATTGCCGTCCATAGTCAGCTTCAGACCGATCTTGGCGCCCGTGCCGGTGCCTTCGCCGACGGGCATCAGATCATAGACCAGGACGCCGACGCCGCGGTTGCGCACGTACGCAAGATAGGAGGAGAGCTTTTCACGCATACCGTAGATGACCTTGGCGCTCTTGTCGACCACGGTCGTGGAGCCGATGGCCTTGGCGATCTGCGGATTCTCGATGACTGCGTCATAGACTTCCTGCAGCGCGATGACCGCTTCGTCGATGGCTTTCTGGTCGGAGCCGTCGTAGCCGGCGTTCAGAACCGCTCTCGCGGTTTCCTTCGCCTGATCCAGCGCCGCGATGCTCTGGGCATCGTATGCATCGGGATCGACCGCAAACTCATCGATTCT
>JAEEGL010683995.1_pt1 | contig 10723 bp, 12 predicted proteins | sample 9134231 | NCBI WGS metagenome assembly JAEEGL01 (sample SAMN16246548, study PRJNA631951) | gut metagenome | biome: gut microbiome; feature: rumen; material: fiber-attached | host: Bos | place: Iran: Karaj | collected 2018-10 | reverse complement strand
GTGTTGACCAAAAATATAAAAATAAAGTGTTTGAACTTGAGATAAATGAAAATGATGTTTTTATAACAAAGGCGTGGGGCACGGATGGCGAGTAAAGATCTAATTATTGAGCCGTGGTTGTTAGAACTCAATGAGCGAGAGCAAGTTTTTTATGATGCAAAGAAAAACAATAAGAAGATTGCCCTTTATTATGTAAAAGCTCCGGATAGTTCAACTTTTCGATACAGATGTTTTAATACTTTTCAGATTACACAAAATAGTAAAAAATGGCAGGCAGTTTTTTTCTTTAGAGATGAGGTTAAAGAGATAAAAAAACTAATCCCTGAATGTGATTTGTTTATCTTTGGTAGGCAATCTAGGTGGGATAGCCTAGTAAAAGAATTATCTACGATTGCAAAGGAGAATAAAAAAAAGGTTTTATTTGACTTAGACGATTTAGTTTTTGATAAAAAATATCTGCATGTTGTAGCTAATACGATAGGGGAAATGGATAATCTAGACTATTGGCTTCCATATTTTGCAGATATAAATAAAACTGCGACAAATATGGACGGATTTATTGTCACAAACGATTATTTAGGGGAACGTATTTCTGGTGATTTTAAGAAACCATATAAAGTTATTAGAAATTCTTTAAATGACGAGCAGATGTCGGCGTCAAATAGTTATTTGAGGTTTAAACAAAGTCCAAGTAATACTGAAGGGTTTAAGATAGGTTATTTTAGCGGTTCTCCTACGCATGTTAATGATTTAGAAGTAGCTTTACCCGAAATACTAAAATTTTTACAAGATCATCCTGATGCGATTTTAGAGGTAGTCGGTTTAATGGAGTTTGATAAGAGAGCAAAAAGATTTTTAGATAATGGTCAAATTGTATTTTTGCCACCTGTGGATTTTAGGAAACTACAAAGATTGGTTTCAGAAGTAGATGTTAATATTGCTCCACTTGTAATAAACGAGTTTACAAATTGTAAATCAGAATTAAAGTTTTTTGAGGCAGGAGTTGTAGAGACGACGACGATTGCATCGCCGACTTATACTTTTGAAAGAGCGATTACGGATGGAGAAAATGGGTTTTTGGCGTATCCAGGGGAATGGTATGAAAAATTGGAGTTTTTATACAAGCATCCAGAAGAAAATAAAAAGATTGCTAAAAATGCACGAAACTATTCATTAAGGCATTACTATGGAAAAGAATTCTTAAAAGAAGTGGAAGAGGCATATGAATACTTCGCGAAATAAAAAGATTTCAGTTATTGTACCAAATTATAACTACGATAAATACATTATTGGAAGGATTAAATCGATTTTGAAACAAACATATCCGATCTATGAATTAATTGTTCTTGATGACGCTTCATCTGATCGGAGTGTAGAAATTATTGAGAACTATTTAGACGAAGTTAAAAGAGAACATCCAGATCTTCAGATAAAATTTGTGAAGAATGATCATAACGCCGGAAAAGCAATTTTACAATGGAAAAAAGGTATTGAGATGGCAAAGGGGGATTATATTTGGATTGCAGAGGTAGATGATTTATGCAATAAACATTTTCTAGAGGAGGCGATGAAGGGCTTTGAAGATTCTGAGGTGGTATTGTCTTATACTGAATCAAGAATCATTAATCATTTTGGGCTAATGATTGCGCCAAACTTTCGGTGGTCTCGTGACAGGGAAAAAACTGGGCATTATAGAAGGAGCTATATTAAGGACGGAAAGCAAGAAATCGAAGAAATAATGGCTATAAGATGCACTATCCCAAATGTATCGGCAGTAGTTTTTAAGAAAAAAGATTTGAAATTATCGATTTTGGATAAAGCAGCGGAGTTTAGCCAAGTGGGTGACTGGTATTTATATCTGATGCTATTAAAGAAGGGAAAGATCAGCTACAATAAAAAATCTTTAAACTATTTTAGAGTGCATGGAAATAGTGTGACTGATAAGGCAAAGAAGAGTACAAAACATTTAGAAGAAATAGACTTTATTCAAAAAAAGGTAAGGGAAAAATACGACTTGAGCGAAACTGTTATTAAAAATCAAAATAATGAGTTTATTCGAATAAAACAGAGAATGAATAATAACTAGCAGGACAGAACCCTCTATACATGATATAATGGAATGAGTTAATAGAGGAGTTGTTTATGAAAGGTATTATACTCGCAGGTGGTTCGGGGACAAGATTGTATCCATTAACACTGGGTACATCTAAGCAGATGTTGCCGATCTATGATAAGCCGATGATTTATTATCCGTTGTCGACATTGATGTTGGCTGGAATTAGGGATATTTTAGTCATTTCGACACCGGATGACTTGCCAAATTTCCAGAGATTGCTTGATGATGGGAAAGCGATGGGGCTGAACTTGTTTTATAAAGTTCAACCATCTCCAGATGGGCTAGCGCAAGCCTTTATTTTGGGCGAAGAATTTATTGGAGACGATGCTTGTGCGATGGTGCTTGGTGATAATATTTTCTATGGTTCGGGCTTTTCTACAACTTTAAAAGATGCTGCAGCAGGTGCTGAAAAAGGGAGAGCGACGGTTTTTGGTTATCATGTAAATGATCCAGAGAGATTTGGCGTAGTTGAATTTGATAAAAATTGGCATGCAATTTCAATCGAGGAAAAACCTAAAGAGCCAAAAAGCAATTATGCTGTAACTGGGCTATATTTTTATCCTAAAGGGGTGTCAGCGAAAGCGAAAAAGGTAAAACCATCTGACAGAGGCGAACTCGAAATAACGACTTTGAACGAAATGTACCTAAAGGAAAAAAACTTGGATGTACAATTGCTTGGCCGTGGATTTGCGTGGCTAGACACCGGAACGATGGATTCATTGGCGGATGCGTCTGATTATGTAAGGGTTATTCAAAAACGACAGGGTATCCAAATTGCTGCGCCAGAAGAGATTGCTTTTAAAAATGGCTGGATTACAAAAGAAGAGCTATTGAAGTCGGCAACAAAGTACAAAAAATCTTCGTATGGTCAACATCTATTTAATGTTGCAGAAGGAAAGATGAAGGATTAATGGGAAAATTTATATTTAACCCAACTAAAATTGAGGGGGTTTATGTAATAGAGCCAACAGTCTTTGGTGATGAGCGGGGCTACTTTATGGAAACTTATTCCGAAGCTGATTTTAGAGAAGCCGGATTGAATTATAAGTTTGTACAGGATAATCAGTCATCATCTAGAAAAGGCGTTTTAAGAGGACTTCATTTTCAGAAGAATTATCCTCAAGCAAAGCTTGTAAGAGTTTTATCTGGTGAAGTTTTTGATGTGGCGGTTGATTTGCGTGAAGGAAGTCCAACTTTTGGAAAATGGGTTGGTGAACTATTATCGGCGGAGAATAAAAAACAATTGATGATCCCGAGAGGGTTTGCCCATGGATTTTTAGTAGTATCTGAAATGGCGGAATTTGCATATAAATGTGATGAATTTTATCATTCGGAGGATGAAGGTGGGATAATGTATGACTCAGCGGAAATTGTATGGCCGGAAATAGATGGAGAATTGGTTTTATCGGAAAAGGATTTGAAGCATCCACGTTTAGAGGATTTAAATTTTAAGTTTAAAATATAGGAGGTTTTATGGAAAAAAAGACCATTATTGTAACGGGCGGTGCAGGGTTCATTGGGTCGAACTTTGTCTATTATATGTTAAATAAATATCCGTCTTATAGAATAGTTTGTTTAGACGCTTTAACTTATGCTGGTAATTTATCTACTTTAAAAGAAGCGATGAAAAACGAAAACTTTCGGTTTGTAAAAGCAGACATTCGGGACGCTGAAGCGGTAGATAAATTATTCGAGGAAGAGAAGCCAGATATTGTGGTTAACTTTGCAGCTGAGTCGCATGTTGATAGATCGATTCTTGATCCAAGAGCATTTCTAGAAACAAATATTATGGGGCCAGAAGTTTTGATGGATGCTTGTATGAAACACGACGTAAAGCGTTATCATCAGGTATCAACAGATGAAGTGTACGGTGATTTGCCATTAGATCGCCCTGATCTATTCTTCACAGAAAAAACAAACCTACATGCTTCGTCGCCGTATTCGGCTTCGAAAGCGAGCGCTGATTTAGTTACATTGGCGTACCATAGAACTTATGGTATCCCAGTTTCAATTTCAAGATGCTCAAATAACTATGGGCCATATCATTTCCCGGAGAAGTTGATTCCTCTTTGTATTATTAATGCACTTAATGATAAAAAATTACCGGTTTATGGCGACGGAAAAAACGTAAGAGACTGGTTATATGTTGAGGATCATTGCAAAGCAATAGATCTTATAATCCATGGCGATTGTATAGGAGAAGTATATAATGTTGGTGGCCATAATGAGATGGCGAACATTGATATTGTGAAACTAATTCTTAAGGAGCTCGGTAAGCCGGAGTCGCTAATTGAATTTGTTGAGGATCGTAAGGGGCATGATAGAAGGTATGCAATTGATCCGACAAAGATCAAGAATGAATTAGGTTGGGAACCGGAAACGATGTTCAAGGATGGTATTGTAAAGACAGTAAAATGGTATTTAGATAACAAAGATTGGTGGGAAGAAATAATCTCAGGTGATTATCAAAAGTATTATGAGAAGATGTACGGGGGTAAATAAATGAAGGTTTTAGTAACCGGTACGAGTGGTCAGCTTGGCTATGATGTTATGGTTGAGCTTGCTCGGCGCGGATATGAGGGAATTGGCGCTGATCGTTCTGATATTGAAGCTGACTTTGAACACGTTCATTTAGATATTACAGATCGGGAAAAAGTTTTTGAGATTGTGAAAAAAGTAAATCCAGACGTAATTGTACATTGTGCAGCTTGGACAAATGTTGATGGGGCGGAAGAACCGGAAAACTTAGATAAGGTTAAAGCGGTAAATGTAGAGGGGACAAAAAATTTAGCGGAAGCTTGTAAAGAAGTTGATGCGAAGTTTGTTTATATTTCAACGGACTATGTTTTTAATGGTGATGGCGAAAAACCGTGGGAACCTGACGATAAGAACTATGCGCCAATTAATGTATATGGCCAATCTAAACTAGATGGGGAGTTGGAGGTCGTGAAGGTACTGGATAAGTACTTTATTGTGAGAATTGCTTGGGTATTTGGAAAGAACGGTAAAAACTTTATTAGGACAATGATAGAAGTCGGAAAGACTCATCCGGTAGTGAAAGTTGTAGATGACCAAATTGGTACTCCGACATACACAGTCGATCTAGCGCGATTACTTGTTGATATGATTGAAACTGATAAATATGGTTATTATCACGCAACGAATGAAGGTGGTTATATCTCATGGGCAGATTTTGCCGAAGAAATATATAAGCAGGCCGGCATGGATGTAAAAGTTGAGAGAGTGAGCACGGAAGAGTATGGGTTGTCGAAGGCTAAAAGACCATTTAATTCAAGATTAGATAAGAGTAAATTGATTGAAAATGGATTTAAACCTTTACCAGAATGGAAAGACGCTTTGAAGAGATTCTTAGCGGAATAATTATTTCTTCTTTTGTTTGAGGATGGATATCTCTTGATTAAGTTTCGTGATTTGATTTTGTTGCTTACTGTTTGAAATAGATAGAAAGAAACATATGAGAATTAATAATGCGATGATGACTAAGAAGATAAAGTTTGCTAAAGTTTCAAATCCGAGCCAATGAGCAAAAGAAGTAAGTGGGTCGGGGAAGATCGCAATAATTATTAACACAACAGGTAGAAGGAGCCAAGAGACTGAATTCCTAATAGAAAGCGAGTTTTTCTTTAAACAAATTGTAATGAGCAGTAAAAGAATTAGGGCGGCAACAGTTATTTCTATTTGTAGATTAGTCATTTTTCTTTCTCCCGAGACTTAATATTAAGATTGATAAAAAGACATTAAAGGCGGCGTAAACGTTTTTCCATGAATGGATACTAGAACGGCCGGCTTGTCGTTTGTTCATTCTGACAGGAACTTCTTTAATTCTATATTTGGAATATTTAAGAAGTTCAAAATTTGAAATTGGTTCAGGATATTCTAATGGATAGTTATTTGCAAACAATTCAATCACTGATCGATTTGCGGCACGAAACCCGGAAGTAGGATCATAAATACGTTTACGAGAAAACAACTTAATGATATTGGACAAAAAATGAATTCCGAAACGACGCACAATAGAGGATCGATTATTTTTTAGACTTTTATCAATAAAGCAAGAACCAATTACGAGATCCGCTTCATTGTCCTTAATAGGTTGAATAAGTTTTTCAATGTAATTTATATCATGTTGCCCATCAGCATCAAACTGGATGGCAATATCGTAGTTGTTTTCATAGGCATATTTATAGCCAGTTTGAACTGCTCCGCCAATACCTAAATTAAAGCATAAATCAATATGGTTGGCGTTTGTGTTATTAAGAATAGATCCAGTGTTATCGGTGGACCCATCATTAATGATAATGTAATCATATGGAGATGTAGAAACTGTCTTTATTGTTGAAGTAATAGATTCTTCTTCGTTATAAGCAGGAATAATAAGCAGGATTTTTGGATTTTTAGTCATGTTTTCTCCTCTTGTTTGAGCTGGCTTTTATTTGTTTTGAGGCTAGCTTAGGATTCTGAAAAATTAATAGACCATATGTAATAGTGCCAAATAAACCAAGTAGAGAAGGTACAAATATTTCAACGGCGTAACGATCAATAATGAGACCGACTCCGGCACTAACAAACATATGAGTGCATGTAGTAATAATAAGAAGTAAGTTGAGATAGAAGAGCTTATTGTATTCTTTTGATTGACCTTTGCGTTTAAGGATAATAAGGACTATGAGGGTAAGAAGGGGAAAAGAAGCAGAGACTTTAAATAATAGATTTGTCGGGATGATAAGTTTTTGCATAAGGATAGAGAAGACACTTTTATTTGGTGCAGATTTATATGCAGAAGCACGAGCCTCCATTTCTCCTTTTATAATAGGTGAGATATTGTCTTCTGCTCTATACGTCGCATACCCAATAAAGGTATTTTCATAGGTAGAAAGACCAACAAGTCGGCTAGTAGAATAAAAATCATAGCCGTTGTTAGTGGTTATTTCGCACATACTGCTGAGCCCGCAATAGTTTTGAGTATATATTTTAAAAGTATGTAATGGATTTTTAGAAAATTGGTTAAGAATTAAACCAATTGCTTCGCCTGTTGAAAGCCGATCGATTTCCCCGTCATTATTATTGTCGTATGGAATTTGATACGCAAGAAGGAGCTGCTTGCCGAGCATCGAAGATGAGTCCCGTCCGGACTTATCATTAGCTCCAATGCTTTTTAAAATTCCGTTCCAGGAAAAGATACTAATCAATAGGATAACTAAAGACACAACGAGTGTGGAAATTCGATAAAGGATGTTTTTCTTTTGATGATTGATGAAAATAGAAATAATTGCTGCTACGAGGGGAGGAATGAAAGAGATGATAATATATGGCTGTTTAAGATGATAACAGAATAATATACTAAATATAAAATAAAGAGAATAGAGAATAAGATTTTTCCTTTTTGGATCAATAAAAATCCATTTATAGGCTATAAGTATATTTAGTAAGGTTAATGTAATGGCGACAAATTCTGTAAGCAGAACATGAAAATAGCCAAAAATGAGAGGGTTAAAAAGCAAGACAATAACAAGAATTGTCTCGATTATCTTTTTATGCTTATAGTGCTGGCATATTTCTTGACAGGTTTTGTAACAGGTAAGTGAAAATATCAAATAATAGATAAACAGCCCAACTAGAAGACCAGTATTGGTTTTTCCAAATAGAATATTAAAAGAGTGGATAATGATTGGGAAAACTGGCCCTCGGACGATATCCCAGCTAGAAGCTGGGGAGTTGCCTTCAAAAATTGAGACATAGCTAAGATAATGACCGCTGTCGTAGGTTAAAATTGCGCAAAAAGAGAAGAACAATAATACCGTAATGATTGGACAAATGTATTTCCAAGGAAGATTTTTGATTTTAGCTCCAAAGTTTTTCATAGGCGTCGGCTACCTTTTTAGGATCTCCATCCATTTTGACTTTGCCATCTTCAATAAGAATTGCGCGACTGCAAAATCTTTTGACTGCTTGCATGCCATGAGTGACGAGAATGACGGTTTGATTGCCTCGTAAAGATGCAAAATAGTCATTACATTTTTGTTGGAAGGCAGCGTCTCCAACTGCGAGTACTTCATCTAGCAATAAGATATCACCTTTAGCGCGGATGGCAATTGAAAAAGCAAGACGGACTTGCATGCCGGAAGAGAAGTTTTTGAGTTTTTGGTTCATGAATTCACCAAGCTCGGCAAATTCAACGATTTCGTTATACATTTCATCGACTTCTTTGTTCGAAAAGCCAAGAAGAGCTCCGTTTAAATATACATTTTCACGGCCGGATAGCTCAGGGTTAAAACCGACGCCTAATTCGATGAACGGAATGAGATTACCATTAATTTCAACGGTTCCTTTTTCAGGAAAATAGATTTTTGCAAGAGTTTTTAGAAGGGTAGATTTACCCGACCCGTTACGGCCTACAATACCGACAAATTCTCCACGATGGATATCGAAACTAATACCATTTAAAACTTTTTGTTCTTTATATCCTTTAATGCCTTTGAGGCGATTGAAGAAAGCTTGTTTTAGACCCCAAGCGCGTTCTGTTGGGAGCTTAAAGCTTTTATGGAGATTTTTGACTGAGATTACAACATCGTTTTCGTTTTTCATTAGATTTCCTCCGCGAATTTCTTAGATTTTTTACGGAAATACCAGGATCCCCAAACAAGAATGATGACAACGAGGATAATTGGGATTAGTTTTATGATCGGGTTATCAATAAAGCTCCAGGTTGTTACGGTTTCTTTAGTTATTAATAGATAACGGACGTCTTGGATACATTGGGAGATTGGGTTTAAAAGAATAATTTTTGCGGCTAATGGGCTAGAGGCGGCTACCATAGTGATTGGGTAAATAATTGGTACGGCGTAGAAAAGAGCCTGTATACAGACGTCCCAAATTGAAGTTACGTCGCGATATTTAACATTGATTGCTCCGAGGAGGAATGAGATACCCAAAGAAAGAATGTAAAGCTCAATTAAGACAAATGGGACGATTAGCCAAGACCAACTAGGCGTTACGCCATTAATAAGAGCAAATAGGACGATGACAACGATATTAATTAGGAGATTGATTACGGCGGTAAGAGTCGCGGAAACTACTACTATATATTTAGGGAAACAGATTTTGCGAATGAGCTCGCCTCGTCCAACGATAGCCTGAATGCCTTGCGAAGTACATTCCGTAAAGAAGCTCCAGAGGGTTGTACCGGTTAAGAGGTAAACTGGATAATGAGGGATGTCGCCGCCAAATCTTAGAAGTTTTGCAAAAACTACATATAGAATAGCAAACATCATAAGTGGGCGGAGTAATGCCCATAAATAACCAAGAACTGACCCTTGATACCTTAGTTTGAAATCGGTTTTTGTTAGCTCTTTAAGAAGGACACGGTTGCCCTTATAAAGGAAATTTGGAATTGCCATATATGTGTTATTTTATCATATTTTTAGCTTTTCCGAAAACGAAGCGGTCATAAAATAGAAAATTTAGAATAGTAGTGATGATTGCGGTGAGGACGAATGCACCGGTAGATTGGGTGAACTCATAAGAGAATGGAAAATGGAGAGATTGTGAGATGTTGTAAGCAAATTGATATAAAGGAGTAATGAGACCAAAAAGTTGGGTTAGCCCAGGATTGATAGCAATTGTGAGTATAATATTCCAAATTAAGAATCTGTAAATACTTTTTTTGGTTGGCTTTCGTTCTTTCCAGGTAATTTTAGAGTGGAGAATATAGGCAAGAATAGTAGTAAAAGCACTGGCAATGAAGCTAGAAAGCCATAAGTAATCGCTGTCTTTTATGATTAAGTTGGCGATTAAAGCATATAAACCATAATTAAAAACTGCAAGGATAATACCTATTATGGCATAACGGCCGGCATGGGTTGAAGTTTTAACGTCGGATTCCATGTTATCTATTATACCATGGACAAAACTTGTGTTTTTTGGTATAATGTACGCGCTTATGGAAGATAATTATATACGCGTTAGGGGAGCGAGACAGAATAATCTTCATGATTTAGATGTTGATATCCCAAGAGATAAATTAGTGATTATTACCGGTCTTTCGGGGTCAGGGAAATCGTCATTAGCTTTTGATACAATCTATGCAGAAGGACAGAGGCGATATGTTGAATCTTTATCGTCTTATGCAAGAATGTTCCTCGGAATTATGGATAAGCCAGACGTTGATTCGATTTCTGGTCTTTCACCAGCGATTTCGATTGATCAAAAATCTACTTCAAGGAACCCACGATCGACAGTAGCGACGGTTACGGAAGTGTATGATTATCTAAGACTATTGTTTGCTAGAGTTGGTGTTCCGCATTGTCCAGTTTGCAAAAAGGAAGTGAGTCGTAGGACAGTTGAAGATATTGTGAATGAGGTAATGAAGTTACCTCTTGGCTCTAAGTTGATGTTGCTTGCGCCAATTGTATCTCAGAAGAAAGGCGAATTCTTACATATTTCTGAGCAATTCTTAGCTAAAGGTTTTTCAAGAGTTAGAGTTGACGGAATTATTTATGCTTTAGATGAATTTCCGGAATTAAATAAAAATGAAAGACATGACATAGAAATTATTGTCGATCGATTTGTTTTAAATCCAGAACTTAG
>JAEEGL010402942.1_pt1 | contig 10723 bp, 8 predicted proteins | sample 9134231 | NCBI WGS metagenome assembly JAEEGL01 (sample SAMN16246548, study PRJNA631951) | gut metagenome | biome: gut microbiome; feature: rumen; material: fiber-attached | host: Bos | place: Iran: Karaj | collected 2018-10 | reverse complement strand
TGTATTAGAATCATATAGGAAGTCTAAAAAGCATAACTTTGTAAATGAAGCAAAAACAGTTTATTCAGAATCAGTTAATAAATTTGCTGAACAAAGAACTCAAGGTAAAAAGATTAATTTAGTTTCTAATGATGAAGAAAATGGTTTTAATTTAAATCTACAAAATGAAAAAGATTTAAAATATACTGTTAGAATGGATAATACAGGAAGTGTAACATCATTTAAATTATCAAATACTGAATTTTGTATAGTAGGAGTAGGAGATTTTTTAGATAAATATTCTATTGATGAAATAATAGAATTAAAAACTGATGAAGATAAAGCTAGATGTAATATTACTACGTTTAAAGATGGAGAAAGACTTACAATTAATCTAAATACAAAAACTAAGGATTATCCAATTGAAACAGAACATAATCCTAAAAAGATATTTTTAAAATTTAATGATGATTGGTATGATGGATATAATAGAATAATTAATAAAATAGAAATACCTAAAAAGGTTAACTATTATTTTGATGGATTTAGTGTTTCAAATACAAAAGTAATTGATTGTGAAGGAAATATAATATTAGATAATGTAGGTACTGGAGTATTTGATGATGGAGTAAAGACATCAGCTGATGCATATTCTACATTCAGTAAAAAGTGTATTACTATTAAATATAATGGTGGTTCTGGAACTAGTGGTTCTATGGAAAATACATTATATTGTTATGGTGATAAAACTAATTTATCAGGAAATAGATATACAAAGAATGGATATATATTTAAAGGATGGAATGGTTTAGGTAAGAAATGGAATGATCAAGAAGAATTACCTTTAATAAATGATAAAAATGAAGCTGATGCTAATTTAACAAACTTTAAAGTTTCTAGAAGTACTTGTAATCAAGCAAATATAGTTAAAGAATTAAATGCTGTATGGGAAGCAAAAGGATTTAAAGTAACTCTTGTAGCAGATCATAAAGGATTTAAATCTAATTTAACAACTAATGAAATAACAGTTACTTATGATGGAACATATTCGAATTTACCAACGCCAAGTATAAGCGGATATACATTTGAAGGATGGTATACAGCTGTAACTGGTGGAACTATAGTAAATAAGACAGATAAAGTTAATATATTAAATGATATAATATTATATGCTCATTATAAACCAAATAAATATGGTCTTGATATTAATCCTGATTTCAATCTATATGGTCAAAATTATAATGCTGGAGCTCATGTTGAGTCATTTGATATAAAAGCTATAGATGAAAATGGAAATGTATTATTTGATAAGAAGGGAGTTCAAGATCATTGTTCATTAACAACAAGTGCTGATTGTAAACATGTAATAGGTGAATATAACGCAACATATTATATAACTAATGTTAAATATAGAGATGGATATAAATATAAAGATTATTCATTTAGAAATGATAGTGCTCAATCTAGTTCAAATTTAAAAGTTATATCAGCAAATGGAACTTCATTTACATTTAAACATATAATTACAAATAATATGTGGTTTTCAATTAATACTTCTCCTGTAGAGTATTTAGTAAAATATAATGCTAATGGAGGAAGTTCTACTCCAAAAGATCAAACTAAAGTATTTGGTCAAGATATTACGATAACTACTTCTGTACCTTCAATTAGTGGTTATGCATTTAACGGATGGAAAGATTTAGAAGGAACTTTATATAGTTCAGGTGCTACATATAATAAGAATAAAGCTAATATATTAACTGCTCAATGGTGTCCTAATTGTAGAAGTGTTACTGGTGGAAGTTGTAGTTTAAATGCAAGTACTGCTGGAACATGTAGTTATACAACAAGTTGTGCTACAGGATATACTTCTTCAAATAAAAATACATATAATTACGGATGTACTGCAAATACATTTACTGTTGCTTATAATGGTAATGGTGGTTCAAATATAGCTAGTCATAATTGTACATATAATGCTGAATGTTATTTGACTATGACAGCTCCTTTGAGAAGTGGATATAGATTTTTAGGTTGGAAGAAGGATAATGCTGGATATACATATGGTAGTGGATTTAGTATTAAAAATGCTGTTACTAGTGGTAAAGCTACATATTATGCTCAATGGGAAAAAATGGAGGAAAAATTATACGATACTGGTACTGCTACTACTACATTTGTTTTTGAAACATGCAAAAATAATAGTGGATATGAGCATTGTGTAAATTCAAGTTGTAGTTATAATAGTGAGTATTATATACAATGGAACGGAAATAATTTCAAAATGAGTACTGGTAGAACATCTGGATATTCTCTTTTTCACTTTTTCGCTACTTTAACAGAGTATAAAAAAATTGTTGTAGAATATTCAGATAGTTCCTTTGATGGTACTAATGGTTGTACAAGAACTGGTATAGCAGTTATACCAAATAGTCAGGGTCATATTATTGCCCAATCTTTTGGTGCTAGAGGATTTAATGGTGAATCATCAACAGCAGTAGCATATGGTTCTAAAGTAGCATGTCCTAATGGAACTAAAAAATATACAGGCCCAGGATCATTTGAAGTAGATGTTTCATCTTTGACTGGTGATTATCAAGTTGTTATATATTTACCTCAAAGTAATGGTTCATCACCAAATTATTTATACATTACTAAAATATCACTTGTTAAATAGTTATAAATAGATAATCTATAAAAGGTTATCTATTTTTTTGATATTTTTTGTGTTAAAATATTCATATGAAAGAGATTGTTGATAAATTAGTAGAAGAGGGTTTTGAAGCATATATTGTTGGAGGATATGTTAGAGATTATTTACTTGGAATTAGTTCAAATGATGTAGATATTTGTACTAATGCAACAATAGATGATTTAATAAAAATATTCGGAGACAGAGGTGTTTATTTTAAAGATTATTTTGCTTATCATATTAAAGATGATAAATATACTTATACTATTACATCTTATAGAAAAGAATTATCTTATAAAGATAATAAACCTAATAAGATAGAAAGTGCTAAGAATTTAGAAGAAGATATATTAAGAAGAGATTTTACTATTAATACTTTTGCTATTGATAGTAATAATAGACTTGTTGATATACTTGATGCTAAGAAAGATTTAGATAGTAAAATAATTAGAGTAGTTGGTGATATAGATAAGAAGTTTAATGAAGATAAAACTAGGTTATTAAGAGCTATTAGACTTTCTTGTACATTAGATTTTGATTTAGAACCTAAGATATTAGAGTTCTTAGAAAAACATTCTAATTATTTAAAGAATATTAGTGATGAAATAAAAGTAAAAGAGTTATCTAAGATATTTGATAGTGTAAATTATTCTAAGTTTTTCTATTTATGTAATAAATATAATTTAAATAAGTATTTTAATATATCTTATGATGAGATAAAAGAATCATATAATAAATATGGAGTATGGTCTCAAATTGAAACTGATTTACCACTTTCTAAGAAGTATAAAAAGATTATTAATAAGATAAATGATCTTGTTAATAAGGGAGATATAGGTATATATGATTTATCTTTATATAATGATGATGTTTTATATAATGCAGCTTCTATATTAGGTAAAAGTGATAAGCTAAAAATATTAAAGGATTTGAATAATGCACATAGTTTAATAGATATAGATATTTCTATTGATTTAATGCTTAGATATGTTAATGTTAAAGATTATATGAAAGTATATAGATTAATAGAAAGAAATATTATGGAAGGATATCTAGATAATAATAATGATGAGATAGAGGAGTATTTAAAGACATTATGAGTGATTTAAGAGATTCATTTAAAACTAAAGATTTTGTTGTTAATTATAATATTATTAAGAGTATTAATTCTTTGGATATTAGTCTAAAGGAGTTTTTACTTGTTCTTTATTTTATAAATGTTTCTCCATTATTAGATACAGATGATATTAAGTCTAAACTTGGAATGAGTGAAGATGAGATAGTTGAAGCTTTTACTAGTTTAATTAATAAGAAATATATTGAACTTGATGTAAGTAATAATAAAGGTATTGTTACTGAAAAGGTTAAGTTAGATCCTTTATATGATAGACTTGCTTTAAGTGAGAATGTAAATGATAGTAATAATAATGATATTTTTGCATTATTTGAAAGTGAACTTGGAAGAGGGTTATCTACTTTTGAGATTGAAATGATAAATGATTGGATTAGTAAAGGTATAGAAGAAGGTATGATTAAGGACGCTTTAAAAGAGGCTCTTTTAAACAATGTTAGGAGTTTTAAGTACATTGATAGTATTTTATATAATTGGACTAAAAATGGTACTAGAAAACGTATTAGAGAGGAAAATAATAAAGAGATTTTTGATTATAATTGGTTAGATGATAATGAATAGAGAATTAATAGTAAATTATTTAGATGAATTATTTGAAGATCCTAAATGTGAGTTAATTTATAATAAAGATTATGAGTTATTATTATCAGTTATGTTATCTGCTCAAACTACTGATAAGAGTGTAAATAAAGCAGTTATTCCTTTATATAAAAAATATGATAGTTTAGATAAATTAAATGATTTAAGTGTAAGTGAAATAGAGAGTTATATAAAAAGTATTGGACTATCTAAAACAAAGTCTAATAATTTTAAAAAGATTGTTAGTGAAATATATAAGATTGGATATGTACCAAATGATAGAAAATATTTAGAATCTTTACCAGGAGTAGGTAGAAAGACAGCTAGTGTTGTTTTAGCTCAGTTATTTAATGAACCTGGATTTGCAGTTGATACTCATGTACATAGAGTATCTAAGAGATTAAAGATTGCTAAAGAAAAAGATGATGTTTTAAAAACAGAAGTTAAATTAAAAAAATTCTTCAAGAAAGAAGAATGGAATAGAGTAAATAGTGAACTTGTTTTATTTGGTAGATATTATTGTACTAGTAAGAATCCTAAATGTGATAATTGTAAGTTAAAAGATATATGTAAAAAAGAAATCAAATAATGATTTCTTTTTATAATTTCATATTACCTGATTGTGAGTCTATATAGTCATCATATATATCAGTTAGTCTATCTGTTTCATATTCATCTAATTCATTGAATTTTGGCCCTTTATATATATTTGTTCTATTTGTATATCTTACTATTTCCATATTTAATTTAGCATCATAGTTTGGATTATCCATATCATTAACTCTATTTACTAATTCTGCTACATATAAAGCAAGTTCTCTACCTTGTAAATTTGGTTTTTGACTTAAATATTTATAATTTATTAATAGATTAAAAAATGTATCTACTTCTTCATCTAATAATTGTGTATTGTAATCAAGTGCTATCATTTTTTTAGTTAATAATTTTTCTTTTTTTAATAATTTTTCTATTGTCATATTAATCACCAATTAAATTATATTATATATATAAAAAAAATTCTAGTTTTTACTAGAATTTTTATTGTACACTTATTGTTTGTGTAATTGTTTTTGATATTGATTTTTCTGAATAAATTATATCAACTAAATATGTTACTTTATATGTACCAGCTTCTTTTGTTACATCAGCTTCAGCTACATCGCCTCCACCTTCCTTTGTAATACTTCTTGCATCTACAGTTATACTTGTAACTTCTGACATAATATCACTACCATCATAAGTAATACTATCTATAGCACTTTTAGTTAGAGTAGAGTATTTATCTCCAACATTTAGTGATTGATTTAATCCACTCATTGATATTTTAACTTTATCTGGATCAATAGTTGGTACAGCTGGGTCATTTGATGTATTAGTAAATGTTACTTTGTATCCATCTGATGCATTTGATTTAAATATAGAGTAACTACTTTTAACTATAACACCATCATATGTACCAGGGTAGTTAGATGTATTAATTGTATAGCTTGTATTTGATGTCCAGTCTACATATGTTGATTGATCACCACTAGTTAGATATATTTCATAACCAAAATTACCAATATTTTTTTCATTATATGATAAACGTTTCTTTAAATATTTATCCGCTAAATCACCATAATTAGTTTTAAAGAAGTTTGTCAAATATTCAAGATCAACTGCACTTGGAAGTCCAGGAGAAGTCCAACTTAATTGTATTTGATTTCCTGATATGTTATATGTTAATCCACTTGGATTTATTAATTTTGCAAATCTTGTTGATTTTTCTGATGGTTCTGTTCCAGATATGAATTGGAATGATCCAACTAATTTACTTGGTGTAAATTCAGTAGGAGATTGTGCTGGGAATGTTTCTAATTCTACTTTAGCACTTGTTATTCCACCAGGATGTTTAAATCTAGCATTTTTATCATATAATTTATTAACTAATTTTGCTTGAATAGAAAGTCTGTTATTACTAGCCCAACTATTTTTTAAATACCATTTATTTTTAACATTTTCTTTATTTAATCCATCTGGATATCCAATCCATATAGCAACTGCATAATCAGATGTATAAGATGATACCCATGAGTCTGGTATTACAGTACTTGTAAGACCATATTTTCTAAGTACGCTTGTATCATAAGATGTTGTTCCTGTTTTTGTTGCTACTTGTGTTCCTGAAACACTTACTTTAGAAGTAGTAGCTCCTGTTAGTACACTAGAGATTAGGTAAGCAGTAGTTGCTTTCATAACTCTTTTTCTTTCTAGATTTAAATTGTATTCTTCATCAACATCTCTATAAACTATTTTTGTAAATGAATGTGGTTCTGTATAATATCCACCATTACCAAATGCTGCATAAGCACCTGCTAATATTACTGGAGAAGCAACATTCATTGCTCCGATTGAATATGAATCAGGTAAATATTCTACATCTCCAAAATCTATTCCTAAATTTGTTGCAAATTCATATTTTTCTTCATTACTTGTTAATCTAAATGCTTGTAATGCACATGTATTTATTGATTTTCTTAAACAATCAGCCATGCTCTTAAATCCACTAAATGATCCACCAAAGTTTTTCATATAGCCACCGCCATATTTTACTTTATCATCTATAAATGGACCATATGTACTCATATTTGCATATTCAAATGCAGGACCATAGTCTAATATTGGTTTTGCAGTAGAACCTGGCATACGTTTAGTTTGTCCATGGAATGTTGCTACATTAAGTGTTCTTGCTTGAGATTTATCTCTACCAGCACCAACTGCTACAATAGCTCCTGTTTTAACATCTACCATTCCAACGCCAATTTCTAATTTTTTAGTTGGGAATTTATATGTTTTATAGAAGTTATTTATAACATCTTGTTTCTTTGTAATCATTGTTGTATAAATATCCATTGGTACATCATATGGGTTATTTCCAGTTCTATCAATTACTTCATCAACAACTGTATCTATAAATCCTTGATATTCATTTGTTAATGTTCCATCTCCTTCATTTAAGAAGTCTTTAATTGCTACTGAAGTACCAGCTTTGTATTCTTCATCAGTTATATAACCATGTCTTTTCATTAAATAAAGTACATCATTTTTTCTAGTATTAGCATCATTTGGGTTTCTATATGGATCATATCCATTAGGTGATTGGAACATACCAGCTATTTGTGCAGCTTCTACTAAGTTTAAATCAGCTACATCTTTACCAAAGTAATACATACTAGCTTGTTTAACACCATATATACTACCACCTAAACATGGAGTATTAACATAGTATTCAATTATTTCTTCTTTTGTATAGAATTTTTCCATTTTGAATACTGACATATAAATATCTGTAAATTTTCTTATTATACCTTCAATACCACTTGCTTCTGTAGAAGTGAATGCTAATTTTGATAATTGCATTGTTAGAGTAGAAGCACCACCACCACCATGTCCTAAGACTTGACTTACTGATGCTTTTAAAAATCTAGGAGCATCAAATCCATTATGTTGAAAAAATCTTGAGTCTTCTGTAGCTATTATTGCATCAATTAGTACTTGAGGTAGTTCTTCATATTTAACTTTTTGTCTATGTTCTGTACCTAGTGTTGCAAATAAGTTACCAGATGCATCAAATAATCTTGTTGCTTCTTTTTCAAACATCTTATCTGTATCAAATTCTGGAGCACTTGTTACTATGTAATAACAAAATCCAACTCCTGCTACAAATGTACATAAGCAAAAGAATACTATTAGTACTAATAACCAATAAAAGAATCTAAATCTTCTTCTTTTTCTTGGTTTCTTTTCTTTTACTTTTTCATTCTTTTTAATTGTTTCTTTTATTTTTTCTTGTTCTTTATCCTTTTTTTCCTTTTTCTTCAGAACTTTTCTGAAGTCTATTTTTGTACTCATAACATCTCCTTAAAATAAGCTTCATCAACAGCATCTAAATATTTTAATCTTGGAGTATAACTTTCTTTTATTTTAATACTATTATTTTTTAAATATTCGAAGTCTATTGATTTTCTTGTATTATTTTTAATGTAATCAAGTATTGTTTCTCCTTTTAATAAATAAAACTCATTATTCATAAATATTATTAAAAAGACAATTCCTTTTTGTAATATTACTTTTTTCATATGTTCTAATTGATGATCTTTAATATTAGATAGTGGAAAAGAAGTTTTATTATGACATTCTTTAGCATCAAATTCTATATATTTTTCTCTATATATTCCATTATAGTCTAGAGTAGATATACTAGAATATACAGCTTTATCAATTAGATGTGATTTTTCATTTGGATATACTACATTTAGTACTTTAATTGGAGTAGGTTTCTTATATATTAAGCATGCATCTATACTGTTATAATATGTATTAGAATCATTAATTATATTTTCTAAAAACATACCTCTATTTTTATAAGAGGCCTTCTTCATCAAAATCACCATATTAATTATACTATAAATATAGTTTTTTTTCCATTATAAGAAACATTTTATTGTAAAGTTATAGTATTTTTGATATAATTTTGTTTGAAGAAATGGTGATAAGATGAAAAAAATATGTGTTATTTTATTTTCAATATTATTATTAAATACATGTGTATGTGGAGTTAATGCTAGTAAAATAGATGTTGTTAGTGATAATGTTAATGTTTTAACTACTGTGAATAATAATAGAAATACAGCTGCTAATAGTAATAATAACAATAACAATAACAATAGTAATTCTAATGGATTAGAGTTATCTAGTGAACATATGACTTGCGAGCAATTATTAGGTAAGAATTTAGTAAAAGTATTACATGTAGTTATTAATGCTATTAGAATAGGTGCTGCAATAGGAGCAGTTATAATTATGATGACAGCTTTAATACCACCAATTATGTCTGGCGATGCAGGTGATATGAAAAAAGCTACTAAGAAATGTGTAAGTACAGCAATAGTTTTAGTTATAATAGAATTTATTCCATTAATAGCTGGTGTAGTTGGTAAAATAGCTGGATTTGATTTAAGTTGTTTATAATAAGATATTTTTAAAAAATATCTTTTTTTTTGGAATAAAATGTGCTAAAATAATTACGCTTTAAGAAAAAAACATGTATATTGATTTAATATTCAAGTGCTAGAAATAGTGAATATTAATATGAAAGATATACAGAAGAAATAACGAAAGGAGTGAAGAAATATGACAGTAATTGCAAAAAGTTACTTATTAGAAGCAGGTGCTCATTTTGGACACCAAGCTAAAAGATGGAATCCTAAGATGAAAGAATTTATCTTTACTACTAGGGATGAAATTCATATTATTGATTTACAAAAAACTGTTGAAAAAATCGAAGAAGCATACGCAGAACTTCTTAAAGCATGCGAAAATGGTGGAAAGGTTTTATTTGTAGGTACTAAGAAACAAGCTAAAGAAGCTAGTGAAGAAGAAGCTACAAGATGTAATAGTTTTTATGTAACTGAAAGATGGTTAGGAGGTACTTTAACTAACTTTAGAACTATTAGAGAAAGAGTTAAAAGATTAGCTGAAATTGAAAAAATGGAAGCTGATGGTAAGTTTGAAGTATTACCTAAAAAAGAAGTTGCTAAAATTCAAAAAGAATATGAAAAACTAAATAAATTACTTTGTGGTATTAGAAATATGGAACATTTACCAAAAGCAATTATAGTAGTTGATCCAAGAGTAGAAATTAATGCTATTAGAGAAGCAAGAAGATTACACATTCCAGTATTTGGTATTGTTGATACTAATTGTGATCCTGATGATGTAGACTTCCCAATTCCAGCTAATGATGATGCTGTAAGAAGCGTTAAAGTAGTTTTAGGTGTTTTAGCTAATGCTGTTTGTGAAGCTAATGGTCTTGAACTTGTTGATTATGTAACTGAAGATGAAAATGCAAGTAAAGCTGCTAAAGATATTAAAGTAGAAACTAAAGTAGTAGAACTTGATGATTTCAGTGAAGAAGAAGTTAAAGAAACTAAGAAAGCTAAAAAAGAAGTTAAAAAAGAAGCAAAAGTAGAAGTAACTGAAGAAGTTAAAGAATCTAAAGAAGAAAAAGTTGATTATTCTAAAATGACTTTAGCTGAATTAAAGAAAATTGCTAAAGAAAGAGGATTAACTGGATATTCAACTATGAAAAAAGATGAACTTGTTTCATCATTAAATTAGGAGGCTTATTATGGAAATAACTGCTAGTATGGTTAAAGATTTAAGAGAAAGAACTGGAGCAGGAATGATGGATTGTAAAAAAGCTCTTGTTGAAAGTAATGGAGACATGGACAAAGCAATCGATTATTTAAGAGAAAAAGGTATTTCTAAAGCTGCTAAGAAAGCTGAAAGAATAGCTGCTG
>JAEEGL016730109.1_pt1 | contig 10724 bp, 6 predicted proteins | sample 9134231 | NCBI WGS metagenome assembly JAEEGL01 (sample SAMN16246548, study PRJNA631951) | gut metagenome | biome: gut microbiome; feature: rumen; material: fiber-attached | host: Bos | place: Iran: Karaj | collected 2018-10 | reverse complement strand
TTTGGGTGAATTTTTTACTAACAAAAATTTAATTCATATTAAAATAATTCCCAAATCAACAATAGTAAAAAACTCAAAATTAAAACTCGCTTCATTAAAAAATAATAATAAAGTAAATGATAATAATATTAGTAATTTACCTAAAAATTATTTGTGCAACGAATGTAAAAAAAACGTTTTTTCTCAATTTTGTAGAAATTGTAATTTATTTTTGTGCAATAAATGTCGAATTTCAAAAAAACATGAAAATCACAAAAATTTGGATGTTAATATTGAAAAATTAGAAGAAAATATTAAATATTATTCATTAATTATTCAAAATGAAATGAAATCGAATGTTTTAATTACAAAAAATTATGAAAAAAAATTCAAAAAAAAAAATTTCATTGATTTTTCAGCGCGACATGAAATTATTCAAAGAAAATACAATAATTTATTTGAAAAATATCAAGAAATTATTAATAATTTAAATGTAAATGAAAATAAAAATTTTGATCTTATGATTAAAGAATATCAAAATAATTCAAAAAATTATTATCAACAATTAGAACAAATAACAAATGAATTAAAAAAAAATAAAAAAAATTTAAATTTCGCTGATTTCAAAAGAAATTTCGATGAAATCAACAGAAAAGAAAAAAAAATTAATAAATTAAGTAAAAATTTAGTTGTTTATAAAATTAATTATGAAATCACTGAAAAATTAAATAAAATTTATGATGACATTGAAATGATTTTAGATATGACTTTAAATTCAAAAATTCCTTTTTTTATTGATCAAGAAAGTTTTAATATGTATGAATTAATTTTAAATGAAAATAATTTAAATGAAAGTGAAAATGAAGAAAATGAAAGTAAAAAAATAAATTCGTCTTTGAATAAAATGAAATTTAAAGAAAAATATTTCATCGATGCAAAAAATAAAAATGAAAATGAAGAAAGTAAAAATAATTTCTATGTCGATGATGAAGATGTTGAAAATGATAATTTACAAAAAAACTTCGAACAAAAAATGCAAAATGATTATAATAATAATAATAATAATAATAATAATAATAATAATGATGAAGATTATAGTAATAATGATTATAATAATGATTATAATAATAATAATAATAATGATTATAATAATAATAATAATAATAATGATGATGATTATAATAATAATAATAATGATGATTATAATAATAATGAAATTGAAAATAATCAAAATGAAAGTTATGAAAATAATAATGAAAATAATAATGAAATTAATTATAATGAAAATGAAGAAAAAGAAAATGATCTTATTAATAAACAAAATATTGAAAATAATAATAATGATGAAAATAACGAAAATAATAATCAAAATGATGAAAATTTAGATGATGATTTTAAATTAAATAGAAATACTATAAATTCCATTGCTGTAAAATCCGGTAATTATAATGAAAATAATAATCAAAACGATGAAAATTCAGATGATGATTTTAAATTAAATAGAAATACTATAAATTCCATTAGAGTAAAATCCGGTAATTATAATAATAATAATAATAAAAACGATGATCTTTTAGATGACGATGATTTAATGTAAATTCAATTAAAAAAATTTTAAATATTATTAAAAATTATTATTATTTTTATTAAATTTTATAATAATATTTTAATTTGATTAAAAAAAAAAATATTATTATAATAATAATATTATTAAAAATGGAAATAACAATCGATAATTATTTCACTATTGAATCAGAAATTCTTGACGACATTAATAAATGTGATTTTATTGGATTTGATTTAGAATTATCAGGATTGTTTCCCACATTTGAATCATTTATAGACGAAATTGAAGAAAGATTTTCGAAATTGAGAAAAATTGCTTTGAAATATAATATTATTCAAGTTGGTTTAGTTTTTTTTTTCAAAAATGAAAATTCTTTTGTTGCTAAACCTTACAATTTTTATGTTTTTCCGAGTGTTGAAATTGATAAAAATATTGGAATGGAAATTGAAGCGTTGAATTTTAATAAAAATCATGGATGTGATTTTAATAAATGGATTATTAAAGGAATTCCATACTTAAATGAAGATGAATTGAAAAAATTATGTGATAAAAAATTAAATTTTAATATTAATCAATACAATCCAAAAAACAAAATGAAAAAAATAATTTTATTTAAAGAAAATGATAAAAATATTTACAATGAAATTAAAAAAATTTTTGATGAATTTTATAATTCAAATTCAAATGAATTAAAAATAGAAAAAATTCAAAGACACATTTTAATTTATTTTTTAAATAATTTATCAGAAGAAATTCGAAATAAAATTTTTATTGAGGAAAATAATAAAAATTTCATTTTAATTAAAAAAGTTTCAAATGAAGAAAAAGTAAAAAAAATAAATTTAGAAAATGAAAATATTTTAAATAAAATCAAACACGAAAAAGGAATAAAAATTCTATTTGAAAAAATAATCGAAAAAAGAAAAAAAATTGTTGGTCACAATTGTTTAGTTGATATTTTATTTATTTATAATAATTTTATTGAAACAATTCCAAAAGATTTTAAAATTTTTCTAATGAAATTAATTAATAATTTCAATGAAATTTACGATACAAAATTTTTATGTTGTTATTATAATAAAAATAATATTAATGAAAATGATTTTCATTTAGAAGGTTTGTATTTAAAATTATTTCAAGAATTTAAAGATAAAATTAATATTAAAATTCATGAAAAATTTTTTAATTATTTTGAAAGTGAAAATAAAAAATTTCATCAAGCGGATTATGATGCTTTAGTCACTGGTTGTGCCTTTATTTATATGAATGAAAAATATGGAAAAGATTTTGTTTTTAATAATAAAAATAAACTTAATTTAATTAAAAGTATTTTTGTTTGTATGAATTTAAATGATTATAAATATGATGAATTAAAAGATAATGCGAATAATGTTTTGGTTATTAATAATATTAATAATAATAATCCCGAAATAACCTCAAAAATAACAGAATTTGAAAAAGAACCCTTCATAACAAAAAAATATTACCTATCAAAAGAAAACATCTCCATATATTTAATAAAAACCAAATCCATAGATTCCATAATTCAAACCTACAAAACCAAAAACCTCCCAATTTTAACATTAAAAGAATACAAATCAACAATAACAACATCAACAAAAATATAAATAACTAACTAACATTAAAAATATTAAATAAACATTAATTATTTAATAAATATTAATTAATTTCCCTTTCAATAAAAATCGGATTTCCGCTAACAACACAATTATCTTTAATATTTTTACTAATTACAGTTCCAGCTCTAACAACAACATTATTACCAATATTAACTCCAGGTAAAACAGTCACATTTCCTTCAAAACAAACATTGTCTCCAACATTAATTTTTTTAGTCCATTCAAAACATGCGTTTCGAGCATTAAAATCAATCGGATGACAAGCAGTATAAAAAGAACAATTTGGACCAATGTAACAATTATTACCAAAATTTATGTAACCTTCATCTAAAATTGATAAATTGTAATTTGAATAGAAATTTTCGCCGATTGAAATGTTACAGCCAAAATCAACTCGAATGGATGGAATTATATTAAAATTTTCTCCGGTTTTTTTAAAGAGTTTTTTTATTATATTTTTTCTTTTTTCTTTTTCATTTGAAAGTGTATTATTATATTCATAACAAATATTAATATTATTAAAAATAGGATTTTGAATTTCATCACCTGCAGTAAAATAAATTTCTCCATTTCTCATTTTTTCAAAATTTGATTTCATAACAAAACAAAACAATTTTAATTAAAAATAATAATAATTTAAATAATAATATTTATAAAAAAAAAAATCATTTTATTTCCCCACAATCAACAATTTTAACTTCTTCTTCAGGTTTATTTTGTCCATCCGTTTCAACCTCGGCGATTTCATAAACAACATCCATTCCTTTAATAACTCTTCCGAAAACGACGTTTTTTCCATCTAACCAGGGCGTTTCTTTCAGAGTGATAAAAAATTGGCTTCCATTTGAATTTTTTCCCGAATTTGCCATTGTTAAAATTCCTTCTTTATTATGAGCATAATAAAAATTCTCATCTTCAAATGTTTTTCCGTAAATGCTTTTTCCGCCTGTTCCATCATTATTTTCAAAATCTCCGCCTGAAATTGCGAAATCTTTGATTATTCGATGAAAAATTGAGTTTTTGTAATGTAATTTTTTTTCTCCTGTGCACAAACAACGAAAATTTTCTGATGTTTTTGGAACATGATTTTTAAATAATTCAAATTCAATTCGTTTTAAATTATTTTCATTTCCGATTTTAATATCAAAAAAACATTTTGGGTTATTTTCATTGATTTTTTCTGGAATAAAATTTGGTTTGAAATTATTTGGTTTATCATCGTATAATTTTTGTTTGAAAATGTTTTTACTGAATTTTTTTTCATTTAAATTATTTGTTTTTTTTTGATTTTCTATTAAATTTTTAACATATAAAATTCCTTCATCATTTTCATTCGTTAATTTTTTTAATTCATTCAAATTTTTTTCCGCTTCAATTAAATTTCCGATTTTCACACTCGCAATGCTTCGAAAATAATAAATTTTCGCGTTTGGTTTGAGTTTCATTGCTTGTTCAGTGAATTTCATTACTTTTTCGTAGTTTTTTAAATGATTGTAACAATTTGAAAGATTCGTTAATAAAGTTATTAATAAATTAAAACCTTCGATTTGATCTTCATTTTTATTATCAAAATCTAATACGAATTTTAATGCTTTTTCAAATTTTTCTGCTGCCCATTCAAAATCATTTTCTTTGTATTTTTCAACGCCTTCGTTTTTTATCATTTTCGCTCGCGATAATTTTTCAGGAAAATCCATTTCGCTTATTTTTTTTACTGGTGGAAGAATTTCTAATAAAGTAATTTCGTAATTTATATGTGAATTTTTTAGTTTTTCGATTTTGTTTTTATATGCGTATTCAGGGGAAATTATGAATTGGGATTTTTCGTTGATTTTCATTGATTTTATGGCGATTTCTAAACCGGAAATTACTTCGTTGTTACCTAATGTAAATCGAAATGGTTCTTTTTTTGTTTGCTCGAAAATTTTGGAGTCGATTGTTGCGGTGTATGTTATTATTATTTCGTGGTTGTCGGAGGCTTGATCGCCGGAACCGGCGGAAATTAGTTTTTTTTTTACGCCGCCATCTTCGGTTAAATTTATGTATTCGTTTGACATTATTTAAATATTATTGTTTTTAAATATTATTTTTTTGATTATTATTATTATTATTATTATTTTTAAATTAATTTATATTTAAATTTTCTAAAAAAAAACAATAAAAAAAACAATAAAAAAAAAATTAAATTTAAATAAAAAAAAAAATAATGTTTTATTTATGTTTTTTCTATCTAATATTAAAACTAACTCAAATTTCATCTCGAACAAAAGAACTAATATGTGTAATAGAATTTAATCGTCACGGCGCACGAACATCGAAATCATTTTCATCGCAGACATTATCAAAAGTATTTGGAAGTAACATGATGTTAACACCAAATGGTTTTCGTCAGCATGAAATGTTAGGTCAATTTATGCGTAACAAATACATTTTCGACACAAAAAATTTCTTATCTCAAGAATATTCAAAACACGATTTTTTAATATTTTCAACACCAATTCAAAGAACAATTTCATCAGCAATTGGATTTTTAAACGGTTTTTATCCAAATTACATTACAAAAATGATTTATCAAAACAATAGCGAATTATTTGAAATTATTAATAATGACACAATTCCATTTAAAAATTCAGAAAATTTCGAATTTAATGAAATTCCAATTAATATTTTATCAAAAGCAAATGATATTTTTCATAGAAAAGATTGTTTTTATAAAGGAAATAATTTAGAAGAATTATTAGATAAAAACAAAGAAATTTTTAATTTTGATTCAATGAATATTTCAAATATTTCTAAAGAATTAGGAAAATTTTTAAATATTGATCCACCTGAAGAAGAAAATGACATTGAAAATGGAAATTATTTAAGTGATTTAGAAAAATATTTACAAAGTTTTTTATATCATTATGGAAAATCATTAGATGATCCAAATTTATCAAAAGAAATTATTAAAATAATTCGAATGAAATGTCTTCAAAAAAAATATTCATATAGAATAGAAGATAGTAAATATTTACGAATGTTATCAAGTGAAATTTTTATTGAAATTTTGAATTATTTTGAAAATATTATTTACAATCCTTTGCAATATAAAATGATTGTTTTCACTGCGCATGACAGTAATTTAATGAATTTGTTAAGTAATTTATTAAAAAATGAAAAAATAGAAGAATTTGTTTTTAAAGCAGTTGAAGATCAATTTTATTTTGATTTTTTATTTCCGCCTTATGCGAGCACGATTTTATTTGAATTATATAAAACGAATAATAATGAATTTGTTGTGAATATTAATTATAATGGAAAATTGTTGGATAGAGATTTAAAATATATTAATAATGATAAAATTAATAATGGTGATATTAAATATAGTGATTTTAAATTCATGCTGGAAAATTTAATATGTAAAGATTATAAAAAATTGATTTGTAATGGAATTCCTGTTGATAAAAGTTTGGATGAAAAGTTTAATTTTGTTAAAAAAGAAAAAAAAGATTATCAAGAACATTTTTTGAAAAGAATTAGAAGAAAATAATTTTACTTTTTAAATAAATTATAAATATAATTAAAATTAATTATTAATGATTAAAAAATTGTTTCATATGATTTAAATTAATTTTAAATTTATAAAAAATATTAAAAATTATTTTCATCATTATTTTCATTTTTACATTTTTTTTGCTCTTCATCAGATTGTGTCATTTGAGTTTCAATACTTTTATCACTTAAACTAAAAGTTTCATCATAAGATTTTTTTGCTTTTTTTTTAAAAATTAAATTAAATAAAGGATCATTAAAATCATTAGAATCATTTTTAATAATTTTATTTTGATTATAATAAAAAGTTTGTTTATAATTTCTTTTTTTAATATTTTTCTTTTTATTTTTATTATTATTATTATTATTATTATCATCAACATCAATGTTTAAACATAAATTATTATTAACTTTTTTTTCCATTTTTATTTATATTTAATAAAATTAAATAAATTATTTAACACTTTCAAATAATTAAAAAATTATAATTTTAATAATATTTAAAAAAATAAAAAAATAATTTTCATTCGATGCTCAACAAAAAAGAACAAATAATAAATTTAGATGAAAATTCCTTCAACAACAATAATAATAATAACAATAATAATTTAATAGAACTTCCTTCAGAATCATCACATCAATCGAAGCAAATAAAATCAGATAATATTTATGTGTTTTTAAACGAAAAAAGAAAAAAAACATTCGAACATAAAGATCATTGCGCGAAATGTAAATTAAAAGAAAATTTATTAGAATGTAAAAGATGCCCTCGATGTTTTCATGAGAAATGTTTGAAATATAATATTGAATTTTATATGAAAAAAAATGTTTTTTATTGTCCAAAATGTTTGCAAGAATTAAAAGAAAGAAAAAAAGAAAGTCAAATTAAATATGAAAATAATCTTAAAAATTTGTCTTTTGAAGAAAGAGAAAAAAGAAGAATTTTAAGAAACGCGAATTTAAGAGAATGGCGAAGAAAAAAAAAAGAAGAAATTAAAAATTTAATGGAACTTAATAAAAAAAAATTATTAAAAATTAAAAATTCAAAAATTTGTATTGATTTTACTTATAGTAACGTTAATAATCAAATTAAAAGTTTAAATTTACCAATTTTGTATCCAATTCCAAATGATTTATTAATAAATTCCAAAGAAAAAATTGATAATTTAAACAAAATTTTAAATAATAATAAAATCGAAAATAAATTATTGAATTTTTATTTTGAACAAAAAAATTTTTCTTATGAATACAATAAAAATTTTAATAGAAATGAAACATTAAATAAAATATTACAAACACACAATAGCATAAATGCTTTAAATAATTTAATAAAAAATAGTCCGAGTAATTTATTATTATACAATAAAGTTTTAAGAGTTTATTATAAAAAATTATTAAGAAAAAAAAAGAAAAAATTTAATTTTCCAATAAATGATAAAGAATTGTACAGTTTTCCTGATTTTTTTAATTTATCTGAGAGTTTTTATAATAAACCTGAAGGCGAAAATTTACCGAATGATTTTAATGAAATTATTAATTTATTTGATTTTTTTCAAAGTTTTTATGAAAATTTATTTATTAGTAAATTTGATATTAAAATATTTTATTCAGCGATTAAATATTCAAATGAAGATAAAAATGAAATTAATGTTATTAATAGTGTTCATATTGGATTAATTTTATTTATTTTTCAGGAAATTAAAAATATTAATAATAATGAAATTAAAGAAGGAAATTTTTTGTTGATTAAAATTATTATTGAAAGTTATAAAAATAATTTAAAAGGTTTGTATAAATTTTTATTATTAACGTGGCCCGAAATTTTAAATATTTTTTTTAATTCTTATTATTTTAAAAATAAAATTCAAATTTATGATGAAAAAATTGAAAATATTTCAAAAAAATTTGATGATTTTTATGATGTAAATTCATATAATTCAATTTTTAATTATGAAGAAAAAATTTTTATAATTAAAATTTTAATTTTGTTTATTTATAATATGGAAAAATTTAGACAAATTATAAAAGAAAATCAAGAAAATTTATTAGAAATTGAAAAAAAAAGAAAAGAAATTTTAAGAAATTATTCAGAATTTAAAAAAACTTTTTCTGAAATTCAAAAAAAAGAAAATGAAATTAAACCAAACATAAAAATATTAGAAATTGATAAAAAAATAGAAAATATTTATGATGAATGTATTGGATTCACAAGAAGAGAAATTGAACAAATGAGAAAAAAATACAATGATGAAAAAAAAGAAATGATTAAATTTAATGAAGAAATTGAAAAATATGAAAATGAAAATAAAAAACATGAAGAAAAATTAAAAGAAATTAATTTTCAATATGAAAAAAAAGAAAATTTAAAATTATTAGGAAAAGATTATAGAAATTTTAAATATTATTTTTTTCCTTGGATTCAAAATAAAATTTTCATTAAATATAAAAAAAATAATCAAATTCTTTGGAAAGAAATTTTTAAACAAAATGATTTAAATAATTTAGTTGAAAAATTAAGCGAAAAAGGAATTAATGAAAAAAAATTAAAAATTAATATTAATAAAATTTTATCAAATTTTAATGATTTTGAACAAAGTTTTAATTTAAATATTAAAAATAATAATTATATTAATTATATAAATCAAAATTCTTTAGTGAAAATTGAAAATAATAAAGAAAAAATTGAAATTTTAATAGAAAAATTAAATATTTTAGAAAATAAAATCACAAATTATTTAAATTATGATAATAAAGAATGGGAAAGTAATTTTATTCGAAATAAAATAATTTCTTGGTTTAATAAAGTAAAAAACATTCAACAATATTCAAAATTATTAATAATGTTTAATGAAAGAGTAAAATTACCATACAAATTAATAAATAATAAAATAGAATCAAATGAAAATAACGAAAATAATAATAATAAAATGAAAAAAAATAATTTAATTAACGACGATGATAGTGAATTAAATTATAATAAAGATTATAATCCAATTGTTAATGATGAATTAATTGATCCTTATATTTTAAATCCCGATTTAGATTTAGTTCAAAATAAAACAAGATTATATAATAAAGAATTTGATAATTTAAAAATAGAATTTTATTTAATAGAATATTTAAAAAAAATTAATAAAGAAAATATTTGTAAAATTTTTTTTGGTTTAAGTATTTTTGAAGGAATTTTAAATGATTTATGTAAAAGAAGAGAACAAACAAAAAGAAAAAATGAAGAATTAATTAATGAAACGAAAGAATATGTTAATTCAAATAAAATAAAACAAAATAATAATAATAATATTTATTTAAATGAAATTGTTATTCAAGAAGGAAATGTTGATAATAAAATAATAGCTAAAAAAAGTAATAGAGGAAGACCACCTAAACATGAAAAAAAGAAAAGTTTAAGAAACACTTCAAGAAAAAATTATTATGAAGATGATTATTGAATTTTAGAATTATAAATTTTTAATTAATTATTAAATTTAATATTATAATTAATTATGATTTTTTTATTGTTTTTCTTTCCAAAATTTATTTTTTCTCAAAATTATGATGTATCTAATTTTAGTTCAGATGAAGATTACTTAAATTTGTTTTATAAATATTATCCAACACCATTTTATGAAAAAAATTATATTAAAATTATTTATTCTTATTTTGCCTCAAAAAATAATGAATATTTAATGAAAATTTTTAATAATTCTGAATTATATTCAAGATTTTTTTATACAACTTTTAATAATATTTCAATTCCTGGTTATTTAATTTCATATTTAAATTATGATAATTATAATACTCATATTATTATAAATCCATGTAAAAATTTTCATCAATATTGTTGTGAAAATTACGCAAAATGTGAGGAAGAAAATGCTTTAAATATTACAGCAAAAAAAGATTTAGAATTAGCATATGTTATAAATAATTTTTTACCTCATTGTGATGGTGTTTTTGATGGTGATTGTGGAACATTTATTGAAATTCATATGCCTGGAAATAGT
>JAEEGL016411252.1_pt1 | contig 10724 bp, 4 predicted proteins | sample 9134231 | NCBI WGS metagenome assembly JAEEGL01 (sample SAMN16246548, study PRJNA631951) | gut metagenome | biome: gut microbiome; feature: rumen; material: fiber-attached | host: Bos | place: Iran: Karaj | collected 2018-10 | reverse complement strand
GTAAGGCGACGAGGTAATTATGTCGTCTTGCATTCGGCGAGTTCCGTCACTTGATGCTTTTGAACGAAGCATTGAGCTTGTCACCCAACATCGTCAGGTCTGCATTCAATTTCTGCGATGTGTCACAGCGTGTCTGGCACCGTGTGATGGGGGCGAAGTTGTCCGTTTGAATCCTTGTAAGTGCCCAATCGAAAAATCGATGCGGCTATCTTCTTCCATGCTGGCTCCATCTTTCGGATGGCTTCCATTACATGAAAATGTTGTTTACCCGTCAGCTCGGCAATTTCGAGCGACGTCATGGTCTGTTGTAAATTGACTATTAGTGTGTCACAGCGTGCCTGGCACCGTGTGACATTAACATACAGATACGACAATGGCTGGCCACCTGTGCCAGTCATTGCAGTATGGGGAAAACAGTATGTTTCGTTTCATCGCCTACAAAGTGTGGTCGGGAACTGGTGACTCTTTGCCCTGAGTTCCTGACCGTTGGTCTGAGCATTATTTCAATTCTCCGACCGTTGGTCTGAGTATTATTTCAATTCTCCGACCGTTGGTCAGAGTGTGGCTTCGCATTCATATATTCGCGGGGGGACATGCCGTAGAACTTCTTGAAGATGGTGGAGAAGGAGGCGGCGTTGTTGAAACCGCAGGCATACATGACTTCAGTGATGTTCATGTTCTGCGTCGACAACAGCTTGGCAGCCTGCTTCAGACGGATGTTGCGGATGAAGTCATGGGGTGTCTGGCCTGTCAGCTCCTTCATCTTGCGATGCAGGTGGACACGCGAGATGCCTACCTCCTCGGCTATGCCGTCGACGCTGAGGTCGGAGTTGCTGATGTTCTTGTTGATGACCTTCATGACTCGCTCGAGCAACTGGTCGTCGGGCGACTTCATCTTCACCTGGTCTACCTGTTCTTCCAGTTGGTCGTTGCGGCCGTACTTCAGGCGCAGCATCTGGTGGGTATGGATGAGGTTGACGATGGTTCGGCGCAGGATGTCCAGGTTGAAGGGCTTCATCACGTAGGCATCGGCTCCCATCTCCAGTCCCTCGAGCTGGTCTTCGTCGCGGCTCTTGGCAGTCAGCAGGATGACGGGAATGTGGTTGGTGGCTGGATTGCCCTTGATCTTGGAGCATAGCTCGTTGCCGTCCATCTCGGGCATCATGATGTCGGAGATGACCAGGTCGGGCATCAGCTTCAGCACTTCGGAGAGTCCGGCACGGCCGTTGTCTGCCATGCTGACGTCATAGTCAGACGACAGTTCTGCCGCGAGATAGTCACGAATCTCGGTGTCGTCCTCGACAATGACGATGCGCTGGCGGCGGCCTACCTTGGGCAGTTCGCCGACGACATCAGGATGGGACACCACCTCCTCGTCGATGAGACTGACGGCATGCGACACGTCCTGCTTCTCGGTAATGATTTCTTCGGGTTTCAGATGCTGGTTGCCCAAGGGGATGGTGACCACGAACTCACAGCCGGCTCCGTCCTTGTTGTTGTGTGCCACGATGGTTCCGTGGTGCAGCTCTACCAGCGAGCGTGTCAGGTCCAGTCCGATGCCGGTGCCCGTCTTGCGGTCGTTGGCCATCGAGGGTGTCTGGTAGAAGCGGTCGAAGATGCGGTCGAGCTTGTCCTCGGGAATACCCTCGCCCGCGTCCTTGATGGCTATGTGCACCTGCCGGGCATCGTGGGTGACGCTCATGGCTATCTGCCCGCCCGTCGGGGTGAACTTGAAGGCATTGGACAGCAGGTTGACAATGACCTTGTCAAAGTTCTGACGGTCTATCCACACGGGCAGCATCTGTGTGTCGTGCTCGTAGGTGAAGCGTATGTTCTTGGCCTTGGCCTGCTGGTCGAAGAGCATGTGGATGTCGCCGATGAAGGAGATCAGCTCCGTCTCGCACATGTGCATCTGCATCTGTCCCTTGTCAATCTTACGCAGGTCCATCATCTGGTTGATGAGTCCCAGGATACGCTCGGCATTGCGGCGGATGGTCTCGTAGATGCTGCGGCGGTGGGGGTCGTCGTCCTGCTTGATGAGCGACAGCAAGGGGGCGACGATGAGGGTCATAGGCGTACGGATCTCGTGCGAGATGTTCATGAAGAACTTCAGCTTGGCATCGGCCATCTCCTCGGCGTGGATATGCTCCTGCAGGCGCAGGCGGTCCTGCTCCTTGCGACGGCGGATGAGCAGGTAGCGCCACAAGACGGCGGCGATGACCAGCAGATAGACGATATAGGCCAGCGGGGTGCGATACCAGGGAGCATGGATAACAACGGTGAAGCAGCGCTCTGGGGTGTCGATGCCGTTCTGTTCGGCCACGACGCAGAAGTCGTAGTTGCCAGGCTGCATGTGGCTGAACGTGATTTCGTTGACACCGGGCTGCATGCGCACCCACCCTTCGCGGTTGATGCGATAGCGGTAGACGATATGCTCAGGATTGTCGTACGTCAGCGTAGACAGCTGCAGGGCAAAGGAGTTGTCGCTGGATGCCAGCACAAAGCGGTTGGCGGCAATGACGGTGGTGTCGACAACTTGCCACAGACCCGACATGGTGGCTGGGGTTACGGGTTCGCCATTGACCCAGAATCCCGTCAGCTTTACCTCGGCATGCCAGTCGCGTTCCTTGATGTCCTGCGGCTTGAACCATGTGATGCCACCCAGTCCGCCAAAAATCATCTGACCGTTAGGAGCCGTGAAGGAGGCACCGTCGCTGAACTCGTTGGACTGCAGGCCATTGTCGACAAAGTAGTTGCTGGTCTTTTCGGTCTTCGGGTCCAAACGGCACAGTCCGTGGTCGGTAGATATCCAGAGATTGCCCTGATGGTCTTGCTCGATGCTGGAGATGCCGTTGTCTGCCAGACCGCTCTCCATGGCGTGCACATGGGTCTTGTGCGTCTTGAGGTCATAGCACAGCAGACCGTCGTTGGTGCCGACATACAGTTTGCCGCCAAACTCGCGGGCCACACGGGCTGGTGTGCCGTAGTTCATGCAGTTCTTGCCGCCAAAGGTGGTCAGCCAGCTGTCTTTCTCCAAGTCCAGCGCACAGACACCCATGGTCGTGGCAACATAGATGCGGCGGCCGTCAGGCGACAGGTCGACCTGCGAGATATAGTTGTTAGTCAGGCTGTTCACCTTGGGATTGTCGCCTGCATCGCCCTGCTGCGTGTACGACTTCACCTCGCCGGTCTCAGCGTCCAGCCGCAACAAGCCATAGCCCATCGTAGCCAGCCACAACTGTCCCTTGCGGTCGGTGCGCAGGCCGAACACACTGACCGCCCGGCCCTGCAGCAACGGATAGGGATGGTAGGTCAGTGTCTGAGAGTCTATCCATCCGCAGCCCTCCTTGAAAGTGCCTATCCAGATGCGGCCCTGCTTGTCCTCAGCCATACCCAGTATGGTGGCAGGGAAGCCCTCCTTGAAGTGCTTGACCACCTGTCCCTTGGTGTCCAGGCAGTACAGTCCGTCCTTGTCGGTACCTACCCAATTCAGCGTATTGCTGCTCATGAGCACACTGGTGACGCAGGCAGACCCAATGACATTGCGGGCTCCCAGTTTGTAGCCCATATAGTGGAAACCTGTTGTCTTGGCAGGATGCATATAGATACCCTTTTGCAGCAGTCCCAGCCAGGTGTTGCCGTTGCGATCCTCGCAGATGCTATAGACCTTGGCCGTGCTCAGGTTCACATCGCGACTGTAGTACGGATTGTCCGTAACAGTACCCGTCTTCGGATCGTAGATGGCCAGTCCCAGCCCGTCGTAGCCTATCAGAATGCGATTGTCATGGCTCACGTAGAGCGTTGAGATATGCTTCGACCCTGTGCCGTCTATATGTACAAGTGACTTTCCGCCCATGGCACCGCCAGACTCTGACCGGTCTGAGAACCGGAACATGCCTGCATTGGCCGTAGCCACATAGATGCGTCCTTCGCTGTCTTCGCAGACGCCACGAACCATGCCCAGCTCGTCTTCGCCTTGGAAGTAGCGTACGACCTTCTTGCCGTCATAGCACAACAGTCCCTGGCTCTCGGTCACCAGCCAGAGGAGGCCATGGCGGTCTTCCATCATCCGATGGACGGTCATCACATCAGCCAGCGGCCCACCTATCTGACGGGCTTCCCTGACGGGCTTCTTGCGAGTATGCTTTTTCTCAGGGGCCATGCTCAGCACGCCGTGACCAGAGGTACCCACCAGGATGGTGCCGTCGCGGCGTTGTATCAACGAGGTGACATAGCTGGGAACGGCCTTTCCACTCAGGTCGTAGGTCACGACATCGTGAAACCGCTGGCCGTCGTAGGTCTGCAGCGCTCCATACATACCAATATAGAAAAGTCCGTTACGGTCCTGTATCATGCAGTTGACATAGTTGCTGGCCATGCCCAAGTCCTGACGGGTCTCTTTTTTCAGAATGCGAAACTGATAACCGTCGTAACGGTTCAGTCCGTTACGCGTTGCCACCCAGATAAATCCGTCGCGGTCGAGGAATATCTGTGTAGTGAAACTGCTCGACATCTGCTTGTCGGCATCAAACAATTTACCCATTTGGGCGTGTGTGCTCAGGGTTACCAAAAAAAAGCAGAAAAAAAGAACTTTACGTACCATGTGTTACATCAGGTTAGTTAGTTTGTTCAATTACGTTGCAAAAGTAACACTTTCCTTTGAATCCGCCAAACTTTACGCCATGTAACATCCTGAAATGTTACATTTCGCAAAGTTTATGTAATAAAAGTAGTGCTGCCGAGACGCTTCTCAGCAGCAACTACAGTTACAAAACAAACTACTAATGATAATATTACTAAAACAAATCTTTTCGAAAAAGCGTCTCGCCTTTACTGATGCAAAGGTACGAACTTTCTGCGAAACAGACGTTGTATGACGTTTCAGATACTTTTCAGTTTGTATCCATGTAACATTTTTCATCTATTTCGGATGTTCCACTTCGAATTATCACTCTGAAAATCGTACATAGCAAGCGTCGGAGTGGAGTCGGCAGCCGAGTATATCACGTAGTTTTTATTCAGTTCCTGATGACCTGGGATGCGCTTGGGCATGATGCGGAAGGTGCCGTCGGTCAGCTGTTCTATGCGCCAGAGCTGTTCGTCTGCGCCACTGAACTGCGGAACGGTCACCAACTCCAAATCGGCCGTAGCAGCCAGTGCACGGTCAGTACCCGCAATGACGATTTTGTAATAGGGGCCGCCCAGATAGCCGCCAGCCTCGGCAACAGGCGTTATGGTCCACCGCTGATGGGGGCGGAACATGTAGTCGCTGCAGCGCACTGGGATATTGCCTTCGGGCCAAGTGCCCGCCACATCGGCCAACGACTGATTGGGGATGGACTTCAGCGGCTTCGTCAGATCCATCTGCCAGAAGCGTTCGCGCTCCTGGGGGATGCGCACAAAGTCAACAGCCAGTTCCAGCGAATAGCCGCGACGCTCAGACTCAATCTCGACTGCAACGCCACACTCTGACCCTTGGCCAGAAAAGGTGCCGCCTACAAAAGGCTCACCAGCCACAGGCCATCCGTTGCGCCAGAGCAGTGGACGGATGCCCAGCACGGAGCGCCCACTGCGCTCAAAGTCAGCCTCATAGTGACACGACATCACCTCCACGCCCTCGTCAATGACGGTTCGTCCGAAGTGGCCCGGTCCGCAGACACGATGACCGGCTGCTATCACCATGCGCCCGCCACCTTTAAGCATGTCGCGCCCCACATTGTCCAGATAGGGTCCCTCGACGGAACGCGAGCGTCCCACCACAATGTTATAGGTTGAGTTCACACCATCACAGCAAGTGCCATGGGTTCCCAGCAGATAGTACCAGCCGTCGCGATAGATCAAGGCAGAAGCCTCGCAGTCTATGGCGATATCTTTCTCCACATTGCCTTTGACGCGCTCACCTGTCTTGGGGTCGAGCTCTATCAGCCGGATGCTGCCAAAGTAGGTTCCGTAGGTAGCCCAAAGGCGACCTGTCGTGGGGTCGAGCAACAGACTGGGGTCAATGGCATCACAGTCCTCCATGCCGTCGCTGGAAGCCACCTCTACGGGAGTGGTGAAATGGAAGTCGGGCGACTTGGGGTCAAGCGTCTTATTCCACATGGTCAGAATGCGCCCATTGTGACCACCAAAGAGTCCGCCTCCCGTGGCACCATATATAATAAGGTAACGGTCGCCAATCTTCATGACGTCGGGTGCCGCACCGCCTCCGGGACGCTCGGCACCACCGTGCCACGACCAGCCATCCTCAGAGATGAGTCCACCGCCACCCGTGCCGAAGGTATAGTATTTGCCGTCGCACTCAGCGATGGTCGAAGGGTCGTGAATGTATGGCTGGCCCACTTGAGCATTGGCATAAAGGGCACTCAGGCAGAAGGATATCAGAAAAAATCTTGCACGTTTCATCGTCTTATCGAGTAATCAAAAAGTTGTTAATCGGATTTCCTTTCTCATCAATAAAGCGGACGCAGAAGTCGCTCAGCCCCGGCCCATTGACCAGACAGAAGCGGAGCACATGGTGACCTGCCTTGAGCGTCAGACGCTGTGACACACCATCGTCCTGCACCATGCGGCGGTCGCCGTCCAGTGTCAACACGGGCTGGTCGTCAACCCACCAGCAGGAAGCGCCATTGCTGCCTGCTGCCAACCGCACCTGCTGCAACTCCTGGGGACAGACTATCACGGCCGTTCCCCAGAACAGCGAGTGATAAGGCTCGTGACCTGTCAGCTCAGCAAAGCGGAATGCACGGACGTTGTAGGTCCGGCTCTCTATGGTATGCCACTTGCCCCTTTTCACATTAACCTTAGGCCACTCCTTAGCCACCATGTCCTTCAGGTAGTTTTCCGTCAGGACAATATTTGAGCGGACTTCATGGCGGACAGGCTCCAACAGGGTCCAACGGCGAATGAAGCCATCGGCATCAGGAGCCAAGGGGGCTGCACCTGCCGGGACTGCGGTGAAATAGTCTGGACGGTTGCGCAGTTGCACCCAGTCGACATCCACCGACTCGCCCTCGCAAGTCACAGTGACATCGGACACGCCCTTAGGAAGGACAGTCAACGGAGCCGTCAGCGTCAGCCACTGGTCGCTCTGGTCTCTGCGGAATCCGCCTCGCTCAGTGATAACCGTGACGGGAATGCGGGCAATCAGCTTCTTTCCTGACGACAAAGTCAAACTGGTGTTGGCCTTCGCCCTCACCTGCACGACAGCATAGGCACCATCACGGAGCGGAGCATAGTCCACCTCGCCATAGCGCACCCAGCTACCCTTTCCTGGCAAGGATGCATACCACCCCCTGAAGCGGTTGAGGGTGTCGAGATAAGCAATGGTAGTGCCAGTGCTGGCAGCACTATAGCGGTCTACCTCCATACGGACTGTGGCTTTCGTCGTGCCCACACCACGAAGGGTTGGCTTTACCTCTTGGATAGTACCGTCCTTCAGGAACGTGACACGCTCGATACACACCGAACGACGTTTGTCCATCCATGGAGAATAGTCGTTATGATGGTAGAAGAGATACCATTGTCCCTGATACTCCACGAAACTATGATGATTGGTCCAGCAGCCATTGGCATGCTCCTGCATGAAGACACCCTTGAAATCCCAGGGGCCTAATGGGGAGCGCGACATGGCATAGGCCAGCGTTTCGGTACCTTTCTCCTTTCGAACCCAGGGAAAGGTCAGGTAGTACCAGTCGCCGCGACGGAAAGCGAAGGGACCTTCCTTGAACCCTTCCGGCAGACCTGCCATCTGCTGTCCACCGACCTTGACCGAGCCGCCCTGGGGAAAGCTAACGGTCTCCAGTTCGCCATCCAACTCCTTCATATTACTTTTCAGCCGGGCACCTCGGATGCCCATGCCACTCCAATAGATATAAGAGGTGCCATCCTTATCGACAAGCACACAAGGGTCAATGCCCATCACACCCTTGATGGGTTCGGGTTCCAGCCGGAAAGGACCTGTGGGTGAGTCGGCTGTAGCCACACCAATGGCAAAGCCTCGCCCGCTCTTCGGAGCGTTGGGGAAATAGAAGTAATACTTCCCACCCCGCTCCACACAGTCAGGGGCCCACATGGAGTAGGCATCGGGCTTGCCCCAAGGCACTTGTTCCTGTGACACGATGACTCCATGGTCCGTCCAGTCTGTCAGATTGTCCGACGAAAAGACGTGATAGTCGGCCATACAGAACCATTCGCCTGCAGGATGACCGGCTATCTCCGTGACTGTTGGCGGCGCAGGAATGTCGTGCGACGGATAGAGATAGACACGGCCATGGAAGACGCGTGCTGTCGGATCGGCCGTAAACTGGTCACGAATGACCGCATTCTGGGCCGATGCCGACAGTGCCGCCAACGCGAGTAATGATAATAGTTGTTGTTTCATCTACTTAGTCATTTGCAATCAACACGCCTCCGTTTTGCGGAATAGTGATGGCAAACTGCTGTTTCTTGCTGAACTTGACGGTTTTCTTGCTGCCTTGCAATTTCGCATCGTCGGCATAGACGGAGAGCGAAGTCCCTTTCTCGAACATGGGCAATGTCAGCGTCTTCTTGAGCGGTTGACTCTCTGCATTGATACCTGCAACAAACCACCGGTTGCCACTGCGACGAGCCAGGATGACATACTTACCTGGATAACCGTCGATGAAACGTACCTCATCCCATGTGGTGGGCACCTTCTTCATGAAGTCGACAGCCCAAGCAGGAGCATCGGTCAGGTTATTGGGTGCCAGGGCAAAGTGCTGAACGGCACTCTGGAAGAGCACCGCCGTGGCCAGTGCATAGACATCGCTCGTACGGCGCACCGTGCCATGCTGATTGTCGGTGCCATAGAACTTATTGAGTGCCGAACCGCCAAAGTCCATCGAGCCGACTGTGTTGCGCACAAAGGTATGGATACAGGCATTGCGGGCCTCAGCATCGCAGGCTCCCTGACCAAAGTGCAGGTTCTCGGAGGCCAGCACAGCCTCTGAGGCGACGTAGTTAGGATACATGCGCTCCCAACCGCGAGGCAACGTACAGCCATGGAAGATGCAAAGCAGGCCAAAGTCGTTGGCATCGCTGAGAATATCCTCATAGAGCTGCATCATGGGCTGCTTGTCGCCACCAAAGAAGTCGACCTTGATGCCTCGGATGCCGTTCTCCTGCATCCATTTCATCTCCTGGCGACGGATACGGCTGTTGTTCATCTTACCGATAGGAGTCTGAGGAGCATCGTTCCAAGCACCATTGGAATTGTACCACAGGAAGAGGGCCACCCCCTTCGTCTTGGCATAGCGGGCCAGTTCTGCCACACGGTCGTAGCCTATCTGCTTGTCCCAATGGGCATCGACGAGGACGGTCTGCCACCCCATGGCTGCCGAGAAGTCGATGTACTCTTTCTGCTCGTCAAAGTTACAGCTGGAGTCCATGCGGATAATCCACGACCAGGAGCCCTTGCCATACACATATTCCTTGGAAGCCTTGTACTTGGGCTGTACGAGGTCGAAGGGCACGGTGGTCTCGACGATATGGGCCAACGGACCGACCGTAATGGTGCGCCAAGGCGTCACGGCAGGCAGTCCGAGAGCTGGTGTCGTGGAATGCTGGCCATTCAGTTCACCCGGCATGGGGAACCCGATGCGATAGTTGCCACCGCCATCGTTAACCAGTCGGCAACCCACATAACCACCGTCGGTACCCGTCTCGCTGATGAGAACCCAGCAGTTCTGCTCCTTAAACAGGCAGGGGAAGGTATAGCCATTGCCCCAACCGTTCTTGCCCATGGGTTCGTCCAGGGTGTATGGAGTTTCGTAACTGGGCATCGTACGGGCAAAACCCACCATCGGTTCAGACTGCGGACAAAGGAACGTCGTGGTACCGTCGGGCAGTGTGAAGCTGCTGGCTTCACGCTCAACGACGCAGACACGACGAGTGTTGCCCATGGGGTCGGGCTTTTTATCGTGCAGACGGTAGCAGAATGCCACATCGCGGTTGCTGACACGGAAGATGATGTCCATCACCGGTTCACCCTTTTGCGTATAGGTGACTACGGCCTCATTGGCACGATAGTCTACATGGCTCTGCTTGATGTCACGCAACTCATAGCTTTCAGTGACCTCGCGGGTCTCAACACCCTTCTGCTCCAACCCTTGGGTAAAGTCACCGATGTTTGTCTTCAGTCCTAAGACGGAGGGGGTTACCACCTCCCTGCCTTGATAGTTCACCCGATAATAGGGCTTGCCTTGATCCTTCAGTTCCAGAAAGACCAGTATCTTACCGTCAGGACTCTTGATGGTTTGTGCCGACATTCCCTGCACCATCAAGCCAAGCAAAGCCAGCACGATCAGCATTGTTTTCTTCATCTTATTCTGTTTTTGGTTTATTGTTTACAGGTTTGCTGTGCAAAAGTACACAAATTTAATGAGACGCACTTTTCTGCACGTCTCATTTTATTTCCAGTATGTAACACGAACTGTTCCGACCTAACCTAAGATGTACTTCTCGGCATTCAGGTGGAAGAGCTTTTCTTTCTCCTCTTCTGTCAAATCCAGTGTTTTCACGAACTTCATCATGTTTGCCAGACACTCGTAGGGATAGTCTGAGGCGAAGATGATGCTGTCGATGCCGAAAGCCTGCTTGGTACACTCAAAGGTGATTTTAGACATGATGCCGCTGGTGGTCATCACCACATTCTTGTTCTGGAAGTAGTAGGCTACCGTGTGCTTCATCTTCACCTCGTCGTCCTT
>JAEEGL016303175.1_pt1 | contig 10724 bp, 8 predicted proteins | sample 9134231 | NCBI WGS metagenome assembly JAEEGL01 (sample SAMN16246548, study PRJNA631951) | gut metagenome | biome: gut microbiome; feature: rumen; material: fiber-attached | host: Bos | place: Iran: Karaj | collected 2018-10 | reverse complement strand
CCGGACTTCGTGATCCTGGCCAACAAGCATTACCTGCTGGAGGAAGGCTTCTACGTCAAACCGCTGGTGAAAGTCAGGAAGCTGAAGCTGAACAAGGATGGCAGCGTCAGGACGGAAGGCGTCCGCTGGGCGGTCGGCAGCCAGATGAAGCTGCAGGAGGACTGCTACAAGGCACTCGTCGCAATGAGCGACGCGGCCCGGGACGATGGGTACAACCTTTACCTCAAGAGCGCGTACCGCTCCTGGAGGACCCAGAACACGATGTATAAGAACCGCCTGAAGAAGAACCACGGCAAGGACGACGGCTGGGTTTCGAAGGCCGGCGCCAGCGATCACCAGACGGGCCTGGGGGCCGACGTGATCCCGAAGAGCTGGATCAAGGCGGCAGGCATGAACTCCAAGATGGCAAAGGAACCGGAATGCCAGTGGATGGCGGAGCACTGCAGTGAGTACGGCTTCATCATCCGGTACCCGGAAGACAAGGAAGAGGTCACCGAGATCAACTACGAGCCGTGGCACGTGCGCTATGTCGGGATCCCCGTCGCAACGTATATCATGGAGAACGGCCTGTGCCTGGAGGAGTTCAACGGGCAGCTGCAGCAGGCGATTGAGGATTATCTCGCCGCCGGCGGCGACAGAAAAAAGGTGGAGGCTTTTATTCAGAAGCCTGATGAAGAATAAGAATCCCTTCGGCGTACATATATTTTGTAAGGAATGTATTGTCATATGAAATTACTGATCGTGGATGACGAGGCGCGGATCCGTGCCCTGATCGCGAAATACGCCGCCTTTGAGGGCTATGAGACCGAAGAGGCGGAGAACGGCATGCAGGCGATCGAAAAGTGCCGGGAAAAGCATTACGACCTGATCATCATGGACGTGATGATGCCGGAGCTGGACGGCTTCTCCGCGGTGCGCGAGATCCGGAAGCACGACAGCGTACCGGTGATCATGCTGAGCGCCCGGGGCGAGGAATACGACCGGATCCACGGGTTTGAGCTGGGCATTGACGACTATGTGGTGAAGCCCTTCTCCCCGAAGGAACTGATGATGCGCGTCGGCGCGGTGCTCAAGCGCAGCGGTGAAGCGGCGAAAAAGGAAGACGAGACGATTACCGTCGGCGGTATTACGGTTGACTTTACGGCCCGCCGCGTGCTGGTCGACGGGGAAGAGGTCGACCTGAGTCCGAAGGAGTACGACCTGCTGTTCTACATGATCAGGAACCGGGGCATTGCCCTGACCCGCGAGGCCCTGATCAGCGACGTGTGGGGCTATGATTTCTTCGGCGACGACCGGACGCTTGATACGCACATCAAGCTGCTGCGCAAGCAGCTGGGACCGTACGCGAACAAGATCACAACGCTCAGAGGGGTAGGCTATCGCTTTGAAAAAGAATGACCTGGCGTACCGGGAGGAGTTCCTTGCCGGGCGGCTGGGGATCCGGGCGAAGATCCTGATCTACCTGGCGATCCTGGCGGGGTTCATCATCTCCACGGTGTGGATGCTGCAGGGGGTCCTGTTCCGCGGCCTGTACCGCGGGGCGACGGTCGCACAGATGCAGAGCGCGGTGCAGACGCAGTTCTTCCTGACCATCGGGGCGATCCTGGTGGCAACCGCGCTGGTCGGCTTCACGATGGCCAAGAGCATCTCTGAGCCCATCATCGAGACAAACCTGGCGGCCAGGGAACTGAGCCGCTCGCGCTATACCCGCCCGCCGCACAGCGGTGGATACCGGGAGATCGCGGAGCTGAACGATACCCTGATCCGCGCCGCGGAGGACCTGGGCAAGGTGGAGGACCTGCAGCGCGAGCTGATCGCCAATATCAGCCACGACCTGCGGACGCCCCTGACCATGATCGGCGGGTATGCCGAGGCGATGCGGGATATCCCGGAGGAAGCGACTCCGGAGAACCTGCAGATCATCATTGACGAAACGAACCGCCTGAATTCCATGGTGAATGAGGTGCTGGACTTCTCCAGCCTGCGCACCGGGAACATGGAACTGGAGCAGGCGGACTTCAACCTGACGGAGGAGATCCGGGAGATCGTCGGCCGGGTCAGCAAGATGACCGCGGTGGACGGCTACAAGGTTGTGTTCGAGGACGCGGAGGACCGGACGGTCCACGGCGACAGCCGCCGGATCAGCCAGGTGATCTACAACCTCCTGGGGAACGCCCTGACCTATACCGGAGAAGACAAGACAGTCCGGGTGCTCCAGTCCGATATCGGTTCCAGTGTTCAGGTCAGCATCTCCGACAGCGGGGAGGGGATCCCGGCGGACGAGTTGCCCTATATCTGGGACCGCTATTACCGCAGCCGGGAAAATCACCGCCGGGCGGTGATCGGCAGCGGCCTGGGCCTGAATATCTGCCGGGGCATCCTTGAGAAGCACGAGGCCCCGTATGGCGTAAGAAGCGAACCCGGAGAGGGGACTACTTTCTGGTTCCGTCTTCCGGTGGTTAAGAATCCCGGTTAATCAAATTTCCGATAACCCAGATGCGCTCCGCAGCTTTCGCGGATCACGAGAGTCGCCTCCCGGATCATGGCAAAGGAGCGGGAGGAGGATTCGCGGGCCAGCAGCAGCTCGCGGACGGCGCTTTGCGCCATTTCCTCCGGATGCAGGTCCACGGAAGTCAGGGACGGATCCGTGTATGCGCAGAAGAACTGGTTGTCGCAGCCGATGATTGCCATGTCATGGGGAAGAGTAAGCCCCATCTTTTTTAATTGTTTCATGACGCCGAGAGCGACCAGGTCGTTGAAGGTCACGATGGCGGTGGGCCAGCGGCTGCGGTCCAGCCCGGACAGCATCCGCAGGACGGCCCGCTCCCCGCTTTCCATATCATAGCCGGCGTCCACGTGATAGGCGGGGTCGTCCGGCAGGTCCATCAGCCGGAGCTGTTCCAGGAACCCGATGCCCCGGCGGGAAGCGTCCTTGCTTTGCATGGAACCGCCCAGAAAAGCGATCCGCCGGTGCCCCAGGGTATGGAGATGGCGGACGGGCAGGCGGGAACAGTTGACCAGGTCACTCTGGATACAGATGCATTCCAGCGAAACATCCGGCGGACAGATCGTCGCGACCGGCATATATTTCCCCAGCCGCTCCAGAGCGGCGTTCAGGTCTCCCCGGTCCTCCGACCAGATGCTGCCGGCAAACAGGACGCCGTCCATGCGGCAGCGGATCAGCTCGTTGACGATCGCGGGGGAGATTGCCTGGTTCTCCATCGTCTGGAAGAGACGGACGCTGCATCCGTTCTTTTCCGCCTCCCAGTAGGCGGCGTCAAAGATCCGGTTGAAATACAGGTTGGACACGACAGGAAGCACCAGGGCAAGGGTACGGCTGCGGCCGCTTTCCAGGTTCTGGGCGGAAACGCTGGGGGTGTAGTCGTAGGCGTCGATCACCTGCTGGACCTTCAGGCGGGTAGCGTCCCTGACCCGAGGGTCACGGCGGACGACGCGTGTGACCGTTGCGGTGGAAACGCCGGCTTCGCGTGCAATATCGTAGATGGTGGCTTTCCTGTTCATACGCTGTCCTCTGTATAATGTATTCTCCTGAATGATATCACGACTATCATCAAAATGCAAGAAAAATGTTACCGATAACATTAAATCACATCCAACAAAAGGATGTTTTTGGACAAATAATGCTTGACAATAAGGGACAAAAGCAATAATATTTAGACAAACAGAGGGAAAGAGAGGATGGAACGACTCAGGAAACCGGATGGAAGGCGCCCTGGATTGTGAAACCGATAACATTTCCCGAACAATGACGGAGGAGGAACTATTTATGAAGAAGATGCTGTCTGTGCTGCTGGCCGCGATGCTGATGATGTCGCTGCTGGCCGTGCCCGCCCTGGCTGAGGGCCAGGTGCTGACCGTGGTGACCTGGGATACCACCACCACTCCCTACCTGATCGCCCAGAAGGAAGCTTTCGAAGCCTCCCATCCCGGTGTGACGATCGAGTACGTGGATGCCGGAACCGGCAACGAATATGAAGTAAAAGTCAACACGCTGCTGAGCGGCGGAGACACCAGCGATGTCATCATGCTCAAGGAGAACGACCAGGTGGTCAAGTGGCAGTCCCAGGGCTTTGCCGCCCCGCTGACGGACTACATCGCCGATTACGATATGTCCGGTTTCGTCGGCATTGAGAAGAACTACGCCATCGACGGCGTACAGTACGGTATCCCGTTCCGCAGCGACTTCTGGGTGCTGTTCTACAACAAGGATCTGTTTGAGGCAGCCGGTGTGGACCTGCCCACAAACGATATGACCTGGGATCAATACGCCGAGCTGGCCAAGAAGATGACCGACAAGGAAAAGGATATCTACGGAACGCATTATCACACCTGGCTGTCCACAGTGGCGAACTGGGCTGTCTGCGACGGTAAGTACACGCTGGCCGACGGCACCTACGACAACCTGCTTTACTTCTACAAACTGTATCAGGATCTGGAAGACTACGGTGCCTGCATGACCTACGCGGATTTGAAGGCCAGCGGCCTGAAGTATGCCGCCGCTTTCGAAAACGGCAATGTCGCCATGCTGCCCATGGGCTACTGGCTGGTTTCCACGCTGATCAACGACATCAAGGCGGGCAATGCCAGCCTGAACTGGGGTATCGTTGCCGTGCCGCATGCTGACGGTGTTGCCGCCGGTTCTTCCTTCGGCAATATGACCGGCGCGATGATCAATGCCAAGTCCGAGCAGAAGGATCTGGCCTGGGAGTATATCTCCTGGCTGGGCGGCCCGGAAGGCGCGAAGGCGACCGCTTCCGTCGGCGCCCGTCCCGCATGGGTTTCCGAAGAGATCGCGGACGCCATGGCGGCTGTGGACGGATTCCCGGCGGACGATAACAGCAAGGCCGCGCTGCTGCCCGTTTCCGTGGCGATGGAGTGGCCGGTCGGCGAAAAAGTTCCGGATATCAAGACGATCGTGAACGAAGAGCACAGCCTGATCATGGCTCGTGAGGTTACCCCGGAAGAGGGCATCGAAGAGATGAATGAACGGGTAGCTGAACTGCTCAAGTAATCCGGGCCTATAATCATGATACCTGGGCAGGGAAGGCGGCTTGCCTTCCCTGCCTTTTTAAGAACCGGGAAAGGAAACGATGAAACATGAGCCAGGCTGAAGTGAGAAAAGGCCGGTATAAGATGGGCAGGCTGGAGAAAAAGAACACGCTGATCGCCTATTCCTTTCTGGCGCCCAACTTTATCGGGTTCGCGGTCTTTACGCTCATACCGGTGATCTGTGCGGTCGCACTGTCCCTGTTCGAGTGGGGCGGGGGAGATATCTCCAGACTGAAGTTTGTCGGGCTGGACAACTACGCGACGATCTTCGCCGCAAAAAAGGTCGCGGAGAAAGGTATCGGGTATTTCCTCGGCCGGGCGGACCTGGGGATCGCACTGAAAAATACCGCTTTCTACACAGTGGTCACGGTACCGCTGACGATCGTCTGCGCGCTGGCTCTGGCGATGCTGCTGAACAAGATCAGGGGCGCGGTGTTTTTCCGGACCGTTTTCTTCTTTCCTTACGTTTCCTCGATGGTGGCGATCTGCGTGTGCTGGTCCTTCATGCTGATGAGAAACGGACCGGTGAATCAGTTCATCATGGCGCTGGGGATCGATTTCAACAAGGGATGGACCGCTGACAGCACCATGGCCATCTGGTCCATCATCCTGGTGAGCGTATGGCGGAACATGGGATACTACATGGTCCTCTATCTCGCGGCGCTGCAGGGGATTCCGAGGGAACTGACGGAAGCCGCCACCGTGGACGGAGCGAATAAGTGGCAGCAGTTTCTGCATGTGACGCTGCCGCAGTTGAAACCTACCACCTTCTTCGTTTCCGTAATGATGGTCATCTCCTGCTTCAAAATCTATGACGTGGTCGCGATCATGACGGAGGGCGGTCCCGGACGGGCGACCAAGATGCTGGTCACCTATATCTATGACGAGGCCTTCGTCAAAAACCGGTATGGCCAGGCCAGCGCCATCTCCATGGTGCTTCTGGTTATTGTGCTCGCGATTACGATCATCCAGTTCAGCTCCGAGAAGAAATTCTCGAACGACTGAGAAAGGAGGAGACAGGATATGGAAACAAGCGTCCATGGCAGGGAGATCCGAAAGGATAACCCGGTTCTTCGCAGGATCTTGCGGGTGATTATCTGGATCCTCCTGATCGCGCTGGCGGTTTTCACGCTGATCCCGTTTTTCTGGATGATCTCCTCCTCGCTGAAGCTGGACAGGGAAGTGTTTGCTTTCCCGATGCGCTGGATCCCGGAGACTTATCACTGGGAAAACTATTCGCTGATCTGGGAAAGGGTTCCGCTGCTGACATACTTCAAAAACACGGCATTTATCGCGGTCATGGTGACGCTGCTGCAGACGCTGACGTCATCCTTCGCGGCCTATGCGTTCGCGAAGTTGAATTTCAGGGGCAGGGACGTGCTGTTCCTGTGCTATATCGGGACGATCGCGGTGCCGTGGCAGGCTTATATGCTGCCCCAGTTCATCATGATGCGGTCCATGGGCCTGTACGATACGCTGTGGGCGATGGTGGTCCTGCAGGCATTCTCGGCCTTCGGTGTGTTCCTGATGCGTCAGTTCTATCGCTCGATCCCTACGGAACTGTGCGAGGCGGCCCGACTGGACGGGCTCAGCGAGTACGGTATCTGGGCACGGATCATGCTGCCGCTTTCCAAGGCGGCGATCGCCACCCTGGTCATCTTCACTTTCGTGAACACATGGAACGACTATATGGGCCCGATGATCTACCTGACGCGGGATATGAACAAGACGATCCAGGTGGGCTTGCGCCGCTTTATCCAGCAATATTCCAGCGACTACCACCTGATTATGGCGGCGTCCCTCTGCTCGCTGGTACCGGTGTCGGTGGTGTTCCTGTGCCTGCAGCGGTATTTCATCGAGGGCATCGCCACATCCGGACTGAAAGGCTGAGGTGGATATGTTCACGGCATTTTTGCGGGATCATCCGATGGCGGAACTGCTGAAAAGCGGTACGCGCGCGCTGTATCCGCCGGCGGAGGACCGGCAGGCCTGGGCCGGGATCGCGGAGCGACACCGGAAGGAGATCCGGGACCTGGCGGAGTCATTTGCAAAGGTTCCATATCCCGTGCGCAGTGCGACCGGTTTCCTGGCCTTCGCCCGGACGGGCGACCGGCAGGCGGATGAAATCCCCTATTTTACCCGCCGGCGGAAGCTCTGCGCAGCGGTGCTGAACTGCTGCGCGTTTCCGGACGCGGAGATCGACGATGCCGTGGACGGGATCTGGCTCCTGTGTGAGGAGAGCAGCTGGGTGATCAGCGCCCACAACATAAACCCGATCCCCGGCGCGCCGTCCGCCGCGGATGCACCGCTGCCGGATATCCGCAAACCATATATTGACCTCTTCAGCGCGCAGACGGGGATGATCCTGTCACTGGCCAGCCTGCTGCTGGGAAAGCGTCTGGACGGGATCACGCCTCTGATCCGTGAGCGGATTCGGGAAGCGGTCCGCGAGCGCATCCTGACCCCTTTTACAGCAACGGACGATTTCTGGTGGATGGGTGTGCGGCGGAAGGACCTGAACAACTGGACGCCCTGGATCCTGTCCAATATCCTGGTGTGCGCCGTGCTGGATCCCATGCCGGAGGTCGACCTGGCGCCGGTGCTGACCCGGGCCTGCGGGATGCTGGACCGGTATCTGGACATCCTGCCTGCGGACGGCGGATGTGACGAAGGCGCGGGCTACTGGAACATGGCCGGGGGTGCATTGCTGGACTGCCTGACGCTCCTGGAGAAGGTGACCGGAGGCCGGATGTCTTTCCGGAACGACGGGAAGATCCGGAACATTCTGCGCTTTCCGCTGACGGTGGAGATGGGGAACGGCTGGTTCGCGAACTTTGCGGACTGCGACGCGAGACCGTTCATCAGCGGGGAACGGATGGAAACAGCCGGACGGATGCTGGGAGATCCGGCGCTGACGGCCCTGGGGACGCAGATGCGCGGAACGGTCGCTGATCAGCTGAACGACGTGCCGCACCTGACGCGGGCGCTGGATCTGCTGTTCCATGCGCCGGCGGAAGAAGCGGGAACTCCCGCGGAGGAACCGGAAGACGTCTGGCTGCCGGACCTGCAGGTGCGGCGGATCCGGCGCGGCAGCTGGATCCTTGCCTGCAAGGGCGGGCACAACGGGGAGAACCACAACCATAACGACGCGGGTTCCTTCATCCTGTTCCGGAACGGGGAACCGCAGGTCGTGGACGCGGGGAATCTGGTCTATACCGCGAAAACCTTCTCGGAAAACCGCTATACCCTGTGGAACGTCCGGGCGGCCTGGCACAACCTGCCGATGATCGGCGGATATGAGGAGCGGGAAGGAAAAGAGCATGCGGCGCGCCGCGTGATCTGTACACCGGACGGAATGGTAATGAACCTGGAGGCGGCGTATGACGACGCGGCCGGGATCCGGGAACTGAAACGCAGCTTCGCGCTGAGCGGACAGGGACTGCGCCTGACGGATGAGGGAGAACTGAAAACCGCGCAGGCGGTGACCTGGATCTTCTTGCTGCGGCACCGGCCGGTATGGAATGCGGGACGGATCATTGCCGGCGACCTGGTGATCCGCTGTCCGGAAGGCCTGGCATTCACGGCAGAGGAGAAACCGGTGACGGATGCCCGGATGAAGCGCAGCTGGCCGGGAAGCCTCTGGCGTGCCAGCCTGCGGAGCGAACCGGCGGACCGGTTCCGGATGCAGTTTGATTTTTCGGCCGGGGATCGGGAGGCATAAGGGATGAGTGAAGTGCGGAACCCGCTGCTGACGCGGGAGGACCTGCGGCGAGCCGCCGCGTCGATCCTGCAGCCGCTGACCGGATGCATGACGCCGGGAAAGGCCCGGATCTATGTCGGGAACGGATCGGCCCATTACCCGGAGGATGTGGCCGGCATGGAATGCTGGAGCCGGGCCCTGTGGGCGCTGGTGCCGATGCTGGCCGGGAAATGTCCGGAGGCGGAGGCGTTCTGGCCGCTGTGGCGGGAAGGCATGATCCACGGGACGGATCCGGTCCATAAGGAGTATTGGGGCGATATTGGCGATACGGACCAGCGGATGGTGGAGATGGCGGTGATCGGGTGCGGGCTCAGCTTTGCGCCGGAAGCCTTTTCGGCCTCCCTGGATGAAACGCAGCGGGAAAACCTGTTCCGATGGCTGAATCAGATCAACCGGTATGATATGCCGAAGAACAACTGGCGGTTTTTCCGCATCCTGGTCAATATCGGGTTTCTGAAAAACGGCATGCCGGCGGATGAGGACCGCCTTCGTGAAGATATGGACCTGATGGAAAGCCATTACGCGGCGGACGGCTGGTATTTCGATTATCCGACCTCGAGGGATTATTACACGCTGTGGGGATTCCATTTCTACAGCCTGCTGTATGCCGTGCTGATGGACCGGGAGGATCCGGTGCGCTGTGCCCGGATCCGGGAGCGGGCGGCGATGATCGCCCCGCGGTTTGCCTGCTGGTTTGACCGGGAAGGCAGGGGACTGCCCTACGGACGCAGCCTGACATACCGGTTCTGCCAGAGCTCCTTCTGGGCCGCGATGGCTTTTGCCGGGGTCAGATGCGAGTCACTGTCACCGGGACAGATGAAACATCTGCTGCTGAACAACCTGCGGTTCTGGCTGAACCGGCCGATCTTTGACCGGGGCGGTGCGCTGACCGTCGGGTACGGTTATCCCAACCTGTGCGCCGCGGAGGGGTACAACGCCCAGGGATCCCCGTACTGGGCCCTGAAAACGTTCTGGATCCTTGCCCTGCCGGAGGATCACCCGTTCTGGCAGACGGGAGAGGAAGCATACTTTCCTCCGGAGCGGTTCGCGGATCCGCAGGTCCGGCTGCTGATCACCCGGGATCCGGAAAACCGGCAGGCGGTCGCCTATACGGCGGGCAATCACGCCTGGGAACATATGCACGAGGACGAAAAGTACGAAAAGTTCGCCTATTCCACGCAGTTCGCCTTTTCCGTTGCCAAGGAGGAATCGGCGCTGAACCGGGGAGCATACGACTCCATGCTGGCAGTGAGGGCGGAGGGCAGGGACCTGTGGCACGTCCGCAGCGGCTGCGAACAGTATGAACTGAAAGAGGACCGGGTGACGTTTACCTGGTCCCCGGTGAACCGTGTGGAGATCGATACCGTGATCGCACCCCTGGGCATGTGGCATGTGCGGAAACATGTGATCCGGACGGAGATCCCGCTGGAGGCGGCCGAGGGAGCGTTCTCCGTGCCGAAGGACCGGGCGGGGGAACGTCCCTGCGACCGCGTCTGCACGAAAACCGCGGCGGATGAAACCATGGCGGCGGCCTGGGGCGATATGGGGACCAGCGTGATCTGTGCCCTGAAAGGGTATACGCGCGGCGAGGTGATCCACACCGAACCCAACACCAACCTGATGGAACCCAGATGCGTGCTGCCGACGCTGCACGGCAGGATGGAGCCGGGCACGCATGTGCTGCTGTGCGCGGTATTTACGGACGCGGGAGAACGCGCGCCGGACACAATCCCGGAGGAGGTACGGAAACTTGCCGAATCGTTATGAAGAGATCCTTAACCGGATCGCAGCGAAATACAGAAGGACCGCTGAGGCGGCTGCCGAAGCCGGGATCATCCCTTACCAGAGCAGGGAAGGGAGATGGATTCCCAGCCCTTACGACGGGAACAGCTGG
>JAEEGL015255513.1_pt1 | contig 10724 bp, 9 predicted proteins | sample 9134231 | NCBI WGS metagenome assembly JAEEGL01 (sample SAMN16246548, study PRJNA631951) | gut metagenome | biome: gut microbiome; feature: rumen; material: fiber-attached | host: Bos | place: Iran: Karaj | collected 2018-10 | reverse complement strand
GGCTCATTCCCGACACGGCGGCGGAACTGAACGTCACGGAGGGCTGGGAACGGTTCATCTGCTCAGACTTTGAGACCATCGGCGTCAAACGGGGCATCCTGTTCACCGACAAATACTCCGGCATCGTCGGAAAGCTTTGGGCCGGGATCATGAAAGCCGCCGTCCAGCCCCGGCCCCAGGTGAAGGCCGAGGACTGCATCGGCTGCGGCGAGTGCAGCAAGGTCTGTCCCGCCAAGGCTATCACCATGATCGACAAAAAGCCCTCCATCGACTACAAAAAGTGCATCCGCTGCTTCTGTTGCCAGGAGTTTTGCCCCATCGGCGCCATGAAGGTCCGTCGAACGGCCTTGAGCAAACTGATGGAGAAGATCAGGTGACGTTGAGCGCCGAACAGCTCCTGCCAGCATGAAAATGGCGAAGCGCTTCATACAAAGCGCAGGCAGATTTGTCCCTTTTCAGGAGGATTCATGATCCGTATCGGTTGCCATCTCTCTCCCTCCAGGGGGCTTTTGCGCATGGGCAAGGACGCCCTGGATATCGGCGCCACTACCTTCCAATTCTTTTTACGCAACCCAAGGGGCAGCAAAGCAAAGGTGCTGGACCGGGCAGACGCTGCCGCATTGATGACTTTTCTGCGAGAGAGGGATATGCTGCCCATCGTGGCACACGCTCCCTATACCCTCAATCCGTGCGCAGCGAATGAGAGGGTCCGGAAATTTGCTGCCATGGTCATGGCGGATGATCTTGTAAGGATGGAATCGTTCCCGGGGAATCTGTATAATTTCCATCCGGGCAGCCATGTGGGTCAGGGCATAGACGCAGGCATCGAGCGCACGGCCGCTTTGCTCAGCGCTTTGCTGTCGTCAGATATGCCAACGACCGTCCTTATCGAGACCATGGCCGGACAGGGGAGCGAGATAGGCGGCACCTTTGAGCAGATAGGGGAGATCCTTCGACGGGTAAATCTCAAAGAAAAGGTGGGCGTATGCCTGGATACCTGTCACGTTTTCGCGGCCGGGTATGACATCGTTGCCGATTTGGACGGCGTGTTGGAATCATTCGACAGCGTAATCGGCCTTGATCGGCTCAAAGCTCTGCATATCAACGATTCCATGTTTCCTCTGGGATGCCACAAGGATCGTCACGCGCCAATAGGGAAGGGCTGCATCGGTCTGAGCGCCCTGTTGAAGCTGGTGAACCATCCGGCGCTGAATACCCTTCCGATGGTCTTGGAAACGCCCCAGGACGATCTTTCCGGCTATGCGCGGGAGATACAGCAACTGCGTGGAGAAGCCGTGGACAATTTGTAACAAATCTGGCCGAAACTTGCTTTTATGCATCAGATTTGCTACTATATCCACAAATAAGGGAAGGGATGCAAGTCAGGATCATGGACCAGGCCACAGGCTTTCGCACCGTGAAGACGACCGCCAGCGTGGAGCTGGTGATCAATAAGTCGCGCTTCATTGGCCATTGCATCCCCATCTCTACGGAAGAGGAAGCCTTGACGCAGTTGGCTTTGCTTCGCAAACGGTACTGGGACGCCACGCATAACTGCTACGCCTATTCGGTGGGGCAGAAGGGAGAGATAGCTCGTTTCTCCGACGACGGCGAGCCCGGCGGCACGGCTGGTATGCCCATGATGGATGCCCTTCGCGGCGCCGGCATAACAAACGTACTGTGCGTGGTGACCAGATATTTCGGCGGGGTCCTTTTGGGCACCGGAGGTCTCGTGAGGGCCTATTCCCGTTCCTGCTCCGAGTCCATCCGGGCAGCTGGCATCGTGCGCATGGCGCCCTGTGATCTCATACGGTTTTCCATCCCCTATGCGCAGTGGGCCCTGTTTCAGCAGGAAGCCAGACAGTATGGCGCAGCCCTGACTCCGGAATATGGGGAGAGGATCAGTTGTGTCGCCGCGATCGAAGCGGAAAGGACCGATGCCTTTATGCATGCTGTTTTCGACGAGAGCGCTGGTTCACTGACGGGAAACGTTTTTGGCCGCGAGTTTCGGCCGGTGGAGGATCATGAAGACGGGTAGACGATCAAAGCTGCATATCCTTTTGCTGGCCATCTTTCTGCTGTTGGTGGCCTTGCCTGCGTTCGCCGAAAATGAAGAACCCCTGACCTTGACCGTTGAATCGGATCCTGATTGCCTCCTGAGCGAGGCAGGGGACATGTCTTACTTCCAATTCAAACTCAAAAATACTTTGGAAGAGGAATACACTCTGGAGGGATTGACTCTGCAGGGGGATCTTTTGGAGAAGCCGTATCCCGTTTCGGACAGCCTCACCATCCAGGCGAACGATGTCAAGGAATTCACGCTGTCGAACGTGCGCATCGAAGAGGATGAGTTCGATAAAGACCTTTCCTTCCAGTTGATTTGGAAGACCACAGCCTACGGGCCCGAGGACGAAGACCATTTGGAACCGATCGTGACGGAGCATGCTGTCACAGCCACGATCCGCATCGAGCGGTTTATCGAACCGGTCATGACGCTGGCCTTTGCGCCTGACGTCCGGCTTGCCCGAGAAGGCGATCCGGTCACCGTAACGTATACCCTGGCCAATGACACAAAGTTTGATATGACCAACGTCACGCTGCAGGATGCCGGCATCCCGCAGCCGGCGGTCTCTCTGCCCAACACCGTGTTGAACGCCGGGGAAAAGATGGAGGCCAGCGCCTCTTTCGTCATGGGGTCCGGCTCGATAGAATTGGACCCCACGGTCCAGTATACGGTGCGGGGGATCGAATCCAAAACCTCTGCTGACGCGACCGTAACAGTGGAGTATGTTAAGGTGGATCTTAAGATGCAGGTGGAGAAATATCCGGCTACCTCCGATGGCACTCTGTTTCGGATCACGCTCATTAACGACGGCACCCATCCCATGTCCGATATCCGCATCGTGGATGAGATCGGATCATTGATCGTGGATGGGATCTCCATAAACGGCGGCACGGAAAAAACGTTCTCCTACACGGTACCGTCGGCCGTCTCCTCGGGAACCGTCCGGTATATATCCTTTGAGGCCACGGGCCGCGATTGTGTCGGCGGCATCGTGACCGTGAAGAGCCCCTCCGCTTACGAGGTGCTTCCCTTTGTGGAATCCAATCAGGTGCGGCTGAATCTTTCAGTCACTCTATCCAGTTCTGCTCATAATGACGATGGGTCCAATCGCCTGAAACTGTTGTTTGAGATACGGAACGGATCTCTTGTACCTATCCGCAATGCCGTCATCACGGAGGCGGACTATTTCAAAAGCATCGTCAACGAATACGACGCCCTGCCAACGGGGACCACTACCTTCGAGAAGGAGTTTGTCGTTCCGGACGGAACTCGGTCCCTCACCTTTGTGATGACGGCCATGGATCCGGCACAGACCCAATATGCCACGGTGCCTATGTCGCTGGACCTTTCTCCGCTGACGGAATCGAATCCAACCGATCCGCCGGCGATCAAACCGGGAAAAACAGTGGATACCACGGGCACTATCTATGATACGGAGCGATACATTCGGTTGTTCCGAATGGCGGCGCTGATCGTGCTGGCGCTGACATTGGTATTCCTGCTTCTGTCAGTCATCTTCCGGGTGGCGGAAATGAACATCCGCCGTTGGCTCCCCAAGGAATCGGTCGTCCGGCCCTTCGGCCCACGCAAGACGAACACCGGGCCTATTTTGGTCAAGGAGGCTGCCGACCCTGTCCACGACCAGTTCGGGTATCTCCAGCCTGCGAAGCTGCGGTACATGGATCGGACGGACCGGCTGCCAGTTGTCGGTCAGGAGGAAATGCCCGTTGAGCAGGACATGCCGGCGCCGGCCAACGCCTTGACAAAACCTATGCCCGCGGTACAGACGGCCGCCTCCGCTCGCAAGGAGGAGGACATCACGGCCGTGCCCCTTCATAAGCCGCGCACACGATCGGTCATGATCTCCTCCGACAATACATTGGTCTTTGCACCGGTGCATGAGGAACCGAAGGATGTTGCGGAACAGGCGGATGAAGAGGTTTGCGAGCGCTCGCTCAAGACCCCGCGCGTCATCGAGATACAGCGTGCGCCCAGGGTCATTCCCCGTCAAAAACTGGAGATCGTGCATATCCGGTCATGATAAAGAACTATATCTTCGACCTGTATGGGACGCTGATCGATATCCATACCGATGAATCCATACCAGCGCTTTGGAAGCGTATGGCGCTTCTGTTTTCCCTTCAGGGCGCTGCGTATTCTGCTCAAGAGCTCCGAAAGGCGTATTCCGCTACCGTTGAGGAGCAGATCGAACGACGTGCGAAACAGCTTCCCAGCCTCGTAAAAACGCACATCGAGCCGGATATACTGGCGGTTTTCACGGCCCTGTACGCGCGAAAAGGGAGTGTTGTCAGCCGGGAAACCGCGCTGGACACAGCCCTGTTCTTTCGTTCCCTGTCCATGAAACATATTCGGCTGTATCCGGACGCAAAGGAGATTTTGTGTACGTTGCGAAAAAGCGGGCAGGGGGTATACCTGCTCTCCAATGCTCAGGCCGCGTTCACCATGCCGGAGCTTCACATGCTTGGCCTTGAACCCCTTTTCGACGGCATCGTCCTTTCTTCCGACGTTGGCGTCAAAAAGCCGGACAAGGCTATCTTCGAGCATCTCTTGTCGAAGTATAGGCTTTCCCCTGAAACGTGCATGATGATCGGAAACGATGAGGAAGCCGATATGCTTGGCGCATCTTCGCTGGGTATGGCCGGCCTGTATATCCACACGAACCAATCGCCCTGCCGAAAAAATCTGCTGCCGGCTTCCTGCAGGGAGATCCGCTGTTTACAGGATATCTTTTGATCGATTTACTGGCCTAAACTATCCGCTGCCGTGGCCAGCAGTCTGCCGTCGAATATCGTGGCGAACCTACCCCAATCCTTCCAGCCGTTGGCGCCTTCGCTGGTCCAGCTCAGGCTCAGTTCCAGCATCCCTTCTACAGGGATGCTGAAGGGAATGGGCGCGGAGGAACTGTCGATATCCTTGAATTCAGCGATCAGCTTACCATCCCCAAAAACCTGCAGCGTAGCGGTCGATCGGTAAACGTCGGCTTTCTCGCCCTGGGGGAAGGCCACTGTCCCGGCGAACAAATCATAGGATCCTTGCAATGAGAACACAACTGTGTCCATATCGGCATAAATGCTGTGCTCATATTGATTCGAAAAAGAATCCTGAAGGACTTGGTCCCAGGCGATGGTACTCTTGGCACCGGTCTTTGCGTTTGCCGTATTATCGCGCAGGACAGGAATCTCATGGAGGGGGATGGGGACCGTGGCTCTTATCTCGGCATACAATGCTTTCATCCGCTGAGAATCCAGCTGGATTGCTTCCTCCAGCAGCGAACAAGCGCCCAAAGGATCTCCTGCATCTCTCAGGGAAAGAGCACGCATGCAGATATCTTCCTCATATTCGTGGCGGAGGATCTGCTCCAAATATTCCAATCGATATTCGTTCGGCGCCTGCTGACGCAGTTCAGCTATGTAACGGAAGGAAGCCTCCGGCCCGTCTGCTGATAGAAGCCGACGGGCTTCCTTTTCGTAATCAGAATAGACTTGATCGGTTTTCATCCGACGCGCGTCCGTCAAGGCTGCAGACAAGTCCTCCACAGGCCCCAACACTGTTTGCCCTTCGAGAAGCGTGCTTTCAGCCGCATCGTACTACCCAGCATCCATGGCGGATGTCGCCTGCTCGATTATTTGATCCAGATATCTGGACTCCGCCTGCTCGAGCCGCAACGGGGCGGATTCGTCGGCGATCAGGGAACGGCGGAACAGGGGGATGGCCTGGGCGTAGTCATGATCCGCAAAGAAAGCGTCCGCCTGAGCAAGTTCGATCCTGGCTGTTTCCATCTCGGTGACAGCATGGAGGCAGCGCTGGACGTCCTCCTGCGGCAGGCGGGTCTTGGAAAGAGAGGAAAGGATGCCCATGATCTGATCATAGGTAGTATTTCGCTCGATATAGCCTTTATAACGATGGTCCACATATGCTTTCACCTGATTCGTGGCTTCCTGCCGCAACAGATTTGAATCGTTGAGACGAGCAAGATACACCGCTTCCGCCGCATCGAATCGGTCCATCTGCAGCTCGACGGAAAACCGAATCAGAGGATTCAACAGAACGCCGCCCAAAAGAAGTGACGACAGCAGCAATATGAGGATGATGCGTTTCACTGTCTTCATTTTAACGCAAATACCAGATTGCCGTCCTGGTCGTACAGCAATGTCCCGTTCGCTTGGAAATACTCTATGTCGATGTCGAAATTGGAGCGTTCAGCAGAACCGATGTACACATAGGAGACGCCGTACTGCTCGAACAGCTCCAAATTATCCGCGGGCGCTTCAAACATCGCGGAAACATCCGCTTTCCTTTTGCTGGTGTCGATCCCATGATAGTAGAGGAACAGGTCCGGCCCGCAGACGATGCTCCGTCCCGTCAGCACCGATACGGCGTTGAGATGCCAGGAATAGTCCGTCAAGAAAACACCGTGGGCGTCCGTGTTCTCCCGGATATAGTTGGCTGCCCGTATGTCCGCCTGGCTGAACATCATGTAGGAGCTGCACCATTCCCGCAATATGGTCATGGGTCCGGAGATAAAGAGGGAGAAGCCTAGCAGGAACGCCAGCAGCGCGCGGCTGGCGTAAACGCCCCTGTTTTTCCCGTTGTCATCACGGGTGGATAGATGCAGGGATGTGAACAAAAGCACGATCCCCAGGCCCACAAAGCCTAACAGCACCCCAAAGGAGAGGGACACAGGCAAGGTGCGGCTACTGCTGTCTCGCAGCAGGCGATACGAAAGATATATGGCGACGATGGACGACAGGAAAAGGATGATCCCGGCCCCTGCGCCGCTTTCCCGGGAGGCGCGGGCTTTCAAAATCTGTATGGACAGGTAGATCAAAAAGGCCAGCAGGAACAGCTCCGTAACGACGCCGAAGGCGGGCAGATCCACGTTGCCGCCGGATCGGTGGGAGACCAGGGTGGAGAGCAGCATCAGGAGTCCGAGACCGGAGGCGGCGATCCCCAGCGCGGACAGAGCGGCGACACATGTCTTAGGGGCGCTTTTGAACCGATGGGACAGCCGATGGTCGAGGACGCTCAATAGCTTTGCCGTCAAAGCGCACAGGCAGAAGAACCAGGCGAACAGGAGCTTGTTGTTGTCGTAGATATTGGGCTGGAAGACCACGACCTCGGACACAAGCCAGAGGACCAGGAAGCCGCTGGCGATCCGCCGATCCCGCCGGGAGAGCAGCAGCAGCGCGAAGGGCAGCAGCAGGAACAGCCAGCCCAAATTCTTCACATAGAACCACAGGAAGGAATCCACCTCGTTGGCCCAGTTGAAATGGAGCCGGACCATGCCGCTTTCCGACGCCTGCTGGAAAGCGAACCCGAATAGCTGGGGCGCGGCCAGAAGCACCGCGACGCACCCGTAACAAGCCCACTGCACGAGCCGTTTTCTGTCGAAATGGCGTACCAGATCCTGCACACAGTATACGGCACTGACGATGCCCAGGGCCAGGAAGGAGTGGGTATGGATGAGCGGGAGCCCGCCGGCAAAGAGGATCAGGGGGACCAGGGCCGATCTTCTATTCTCGAAGCAGAACCGGATCAAAAGATACAGGCAGGGGAACAGGAACGCCCAGCCGAACAGAGTGGCCCGCTGGGGGATCAGCATGTCCACGATAGGGTTGACCCAGCGAAGCCCGATCCGGGGCAGGTTGGTGGGAGTCACATAGAAATCGTTGAGGAGGTAGGATAGATTGTTGGCATATCCGCTTTCGCCGATGAGGGCACCAACGGTGGAGGCCCCGTTGAGGCGGTCGAAGAAGTAGATGAACCCGAAGCCGCCGCCGATAAAGAAGAGATAGGTGGCGAACCGGGCCCTGTCCTCCCGTTTGAGCCAGGATCGGAAGGCAAAGTAGACCCCCAGGATCACCAAAGCGTAGGCGTACAGGGCGGGCAGCAGGTAGGCCCAGCGAAGGCTGGCTCCGAACCGGAACAGGGAGGCGCTGGGGACCTCGCAAAGGAAGGGGTAGTTGACGGTATGGCCGGGAAAGATGCTGTATTCCGGCGGGAAGAAGCCCTGTTCCGCCAGGCTGGAGATGAATCCAAGATGCATAGCCAGATCCCCATAGGTGGTCTGTCCTACATAGTAGCCGTCGGCCTTGGGCTCGAGGATGTGGGTGGAAAAGAGGTAGGCGCCGATCAGGAAGATGGGCAAAAGCCACAGGAGGGGCAGCAGAGCTTTACAGTCCTTCGCCGTTGCCATGGGGGCTTTTTTCTTTTGCAGCAGACACAGTGCCGTCAGCAAGGCCATGACCGCAGCGCCCAGGATGTGGCTGAGTGTATGGAAGCCCAGGACAAAGGAAAACAGGCTCGGCAGCCAGATGCTGCCGAACAGGCCCACCGTTAGTCCCAGCCAGAGGCGGCGGGGAAAGGATTCAGTCGAAAACAGGTATCGGCCGATCTCGACGCCTGCCACGGCGTAGAACAGCAGATACAGGATGGAAAGGATCATAGGACCTCCGAAACAATTTGATTGATTATACCATGCTTCAGCCCTGTTTGGAAATAGAAAACCCTCCCAAAAGGAGGGTCGGAACGTTGAAAATCTGTAAATCTTTTATTTCGTCAAAAACAGCACACCGATGCAGCCCGGGCCGCAGTGGGAGGAAATGGTGCAGCCGGCGGTGGTGACGATGATCTCGCCCCAGGGACCGTATTTCTCCACTTCCGCCTTCATCCACTCGATATCCTCGGCAGGGAAGCCGGAATGGGTGATGAAGATCCTGTCTCGCACGATGTCGGTGCGGCCGTCCAGCTGATCGTGGATGTAGGCGATGATGCACTTCTTCAGCTTCCCGAAGTACTTCTTACCCACGGTCATGTTGCCGTTCTGGTCGTTGAGGACCCGGATGCTGGGCTTGATGCTCATGAGGTTGGCCCCCATATGGGCCAGGGAAGAGCAGCGGCCGCCTGCATGGAGGAAGGCCAGGGTGTCCAGGATGAAGCTGGCGGAGTTCCGCTGGTTCAGGGCTTTCACTTCCTCATAGATCGTGGCGGCGTCCATGCCCTTCTTCACCCGCTCCCCGGATTCGCAGACCAGCAGGCCCGTGCCGGTGGACAGGCAGCAGGAGTCGACCACATATACGCCCGGGACCTCCTCGGCCGCCATGACCGCGTTCTGATGGGTCACGGAGAGGCCGGAGCCCAGGGAGATGTGGACCACGTCGAAGCCCTGGTCGGTAAGGCGCTTGAACACCTCCTCGTATTCGCCCACGCTGACGGCGCTGGTCTTGGGCAGGGAGCCGGTCTTCTCCCAGTTGTCGTAGATCATATCGTTGGTGATGTCAACGCCGTCCAGATATTCCTGACCGTTCATGGTCACATGCAGGGGGATGAGCTCTACGTCGTAGCGCTCCGTCAGCATGGGACCGATGTCGCAGGGGGTGTCGGCGGTGATCTTCACAGGTCTTGCCATAGGATGTTCCTCCTTAGTTATTGTAGCATATCATACCAGACGGAAGCAGATTCGTCAAACGGCAAAGACGAAAAAAGGTTATTTCGTGCGGATGTAGACGTTGCCGCTCATGGAATCGATGTCGAATGCAGAAGATCCCTCGCCCAAGGTGAGCTGCTTGGCGCCCACGGCATCGTCGTTGAGATACAGTTTGCCCGACATGGCGTCCAGATGGATCGTGCAGGAAGCGTCGGTGGGCAGGGCGATGCGGACCTCGCCGGAGGTGGTGCCGATCTTCAAGGCTTCGGGCGTTTCCCGTAGCACCAGCGAGACATTCCCGGAAACGGTGTTGGCCCGGATATCCCGGCAGCTGTCCAGATCGCACTCCATGGGGCCGGAGACGGAGGAGGACTTCACCTTCTTCATATGGCCGGCGACGTTGATCTTTCCGGAAACGCTGTCGACGCGCAGGGACTCCGCCGTAGAATCCAGCAGGGCGACGGGGCCGGAAACGGTGTCGATCTCGACCTCTTCCGCGATCATATCGCTGAGCATCACCGTGCCGGAGACCGTGTTGACCGCCAGAGCGTCCAGCCGCAGGCCCGCAGCGGAAGCGGAGGCGGAGACGGTGTCGATCCTGCACTCGAGGAGCTCATCGGCCAGGGACCGGGGCAGGGAGATCACCAGATCCTTCCGGGGGAGCTTCCCGGGGTGGTTCTTCTTACAGGCCTGGATGCGGAGCTTGCCGCCGCTGACCCCGTAGCGCAGGGCGTCCTTTTCACTGATGGTTTTGTCGGACGTCTCCTGGATAAGGATCACGTTGGTGTCCGTCAGCTCCACGATCACCGAACCGCTGATCCAGTCCACGTTCAGCTCCTTGAGGCCCTCCGCTTTCACGGAATAGACGCCGTCGGCGGCGTAGGGATTCTTCAGATCTTTGTAGGACTTGGTATCCACGGCATCCTGATCCACCGATAGGTCGAAGGTCATGCTGCGGCCCAAAAGGACGCCGAAGGCGATGCAGGCCAGCAGCCCCAAACATACGATCAATACGATCCATCCGGTCTTGTTCATAGCGATGATCTCCTGTTTCATAGGATATGGTTTCTCCCGGGAAACCCGTTAACAAACAGTATAGTACGAAATCGATTAAAATGCAATCCTTGATGCCGGAATCCCCTGGTTGCCTATTGATTTTTGCGGATATATTTAGTAAAATGCACAATGCTTTGAGCAGGAGATGCGGATATG
>JAEEGL015015362.1_pt1 | contig 10724 bp, 9 predicted proteins | sample 9134231 | NCBI WGS metagenome assembly JAEEGL01 (sample SAMN16246548, study PRJNA631951) | gut metagenome | biome: gut microbiome; feature: rumen; material: fiber-attached | host: Bos | place: Iran: Karaj | collected 2018-10 | reverse complement strand
TGTCTTATTTTTATTTACTCCTTCATAAACAAATCTTTTATATTTATCTACTAATGTCTTTTTACTTAATTCTGTTTCTTCTATTTCATCTTTTGTAAGAGTAAATCCAACTAACTTATATATATCATCAAGTGAAATATTATTATTTATATAATATTTACTTACATCTGTATTAAAATAATATGATGCGATAAATAATGCCAATGTATCAGCATCATCTTCACTTTTAATTAATCTAGTATTTACTTTATTTTCATTCATTCTACGTAATATTAATGAATAAATTCTAGTAGTAAATTCTATAAAATTCCTTGTTTCATTATTCATATCTTTATAAAAAGAATTTAAATAAGATTCTTGTATCTCTCTTTTTTTTACTTGATATAAATTATCTGTTATTTTACTAAAATTTCTAAAGTCATTTACATTACCATTTAATTCTGATAATACTTTTTCTACTGCATAACTATGTGTTAAATTCCTATTAAAAACATTTTCTAATATTCCATCGATAGTAACTTTACTTAAATCTCTTCCATCATAAATTCCTTCTTTAAAATACTTAGATAAATATCTTTTGATTGCATATATATCACTATTTACTTTTTCAATAGTACTTTCAGATAAATCAGAACTAGAAATATTTAATAAATCTCTTACAAGATAATATTTTATTCCTTTCGATTCAAAATAATCATTTATTATTTTTTTCTTATTAATTGACTCTTCATCTTTACTAGAATCTTTATAATAGAAAAATGCCAATAGCATTGAAATTGAGTCAATATCGTCTTCTGTTTTTCCAATTTTATTTAATTTAATTCCTTTTTTTATTATTATATTTCTTATCTTAGATGCTGTTTCTAAATAATTAATTACTTCTATTGGTAAATTAGAAAATACTTCTTGTTCTATTTGATGCTCTCTTTCTTTTTTAATCTTGTTATTTAATTCTATTAATTTTTTTTCAAAAGTAGCAATACCATCTATTTTATAAAAAATATTATCAAATAAATTAATATTACAATTATTATTGTATTCTCTTAACCAATATAATAATAGATCTACTGGTGTATATGTTTCATAATCTAATTCTGTTTTTAATTCAGGAATTAAATAACTATATCTTAAAAATAACTCATCTTTTGGAACTGAAAAATCTATATTTTGTTTAAAAATATATCTATCTTTATCAAAGCCAAAACTACTTAAAAATGAACATAAATTAACATCTTTCGAAACTGCATATAATAATAGATAAAATGTTAGACTCTCTGTTGAACTAGAACCATAATCAGCATTTTTAAAATAAAGATTTTTACAATCTTTTATATATGCATCTAAATATGGCAATACATTATCTATTAAATTCATCGTTTCCTTAGGTATTCTCTTCTTTAATTCTTCATATGAAAGTGTCATATATCATCACCTACTAAACGTATATTATACCATATTTTCTTATTTTTTATTTTAAAACAAAAAAAAGAGAACCTAGTCTCTTTATTGTTCACTTTTTATTAATGTTACTTTAGCTGTTTTTGTCTCATTTCCACGTATATATGTAACCGTCACAGTTTCACCAAAACTATGCTTAAATAAAACATATTTTAAATACGCTGAATTAAGTATTTTATCATCATCTATTTTAATAATAACATCACCTGATTTTAATCCAGCTTGTTCTGCTCCTGATCCCTCTACTGTAGATAATATTACAATCCCTTCCTGAATACTTGAATCTATTGTTATTCCATATCTATTAATTACTACTCGTTCTGTTAAATTACAATGAGTAACACCCAAATATGGTTTATCTATTGTCTCACCTTTTTCAAGTTTATCAATATGTTTCATAGCATCTTCAATTTTAATTGCAAATCCCATTCCCTCAATACCAGATGAAACCAACTTTAATGATGTAACACCAATTACTTCACCATTAAAATTAACCAATGCTCCACCACTATTACCTGGATTAATTGCAGCATCAACTTGAATTACATCTTGAATCCAATCACCTTTAGATTCAACACTAACAGTAACCTTTCTATCAAGTCCAGATATATGTCCACCTGTAATGCTATTATAATATGATTCACCAATTGGAGTTCCAATAGCAACAACTGTATCTCCTAATTTAATATCACTAGTACTTCCAATTTTAGCAACAGATATAATTTTATTTTTGGGAACTCTAATTATTGCTATATCAATGTATTTGTCTCCTCCCAAAAATTCAGCAACTACTTCCTCTTTATTTGAAAATAAAGCAGTCAATTTATTAGCACCAGATACAACATGCTGATTAGTCATTATATATCCATAAGTATCATCTGTTTTATAAACAAAACCACTTCCAGATCCAGCTAATCTATTGTTTTGATAATTCTTTATCATTACTATAGAATCATATATTTTATCAACAGTCTGAGTAATACCGCCATTTTCAATAACCATTGTTCCACTCATACAATTAGAACAACTATTATTTGTAACTTCAATCTTTTCTTCCTTTTTTTCTTTATTACTAGAATTATTTAAAAGAATATAAGTTAACTCTGCACCTGCTACAAAAGCTAATAATATTGCTACAATAGTAATAAATTTATTCTTCACTATATGGCCTCTTTTCTATATTAGCTATTTCCTTCCAATTATTTGGGAATCCCATTCTATCTAATACTTTTTCAATCGGAATAGTATGTAAATTTATCTTTAAATTTTCTATTAATCTATCAAGTTCTAATATTAAGTTTTTAACTCCTTCATTAGTTAATATTTGTCTTAAAATTATAATTAATGCAAATAAATCATTCTTACCTTTAACATATTCCCCATCTTCTTTTTCTATACCCAAAAGAATATGATAAACTGTATTGTTTATACTTCTTTGAGTTTTATTTTCATATAATATATCTTCATGAGCACAAACATTTCTATAATTTGCAAGTATAGACAAATAATTAATTAAGTCTTCAACATCTATATTATATATTTTTGCTATTGCTACCTTATCATCTCTTTTAAGTATCGAATAAAATTCACTTATAATTCCAAATGATAATACTTTAACTAATACCCATAAAGGAATGTAACCATAGTTATTTAAGTAGTGCATAGTAGCACTATGTTGATAACCATTTACTCTTACTTGTCTTTTCATCTTTTTAATAAGATCATTTACTTGTCTACTTTTTTCTGGTGACATATCAAAGTTAGCAGGTTTTAAATAATCATTTTCTTTATAACCATATTTCTTAGATAATTGATATGAAAAGATTGATTTAGCATTATTCTCAACAATAAGTAAATTCTTAAAAATTATATTTCTAAACTCCCTATCAAACAAGAACAAACTATAAAGTTCTTCAAATGTAGTTCCCTCAATATATACCTTATTATTTTCATTTTGCATAAAAAGATGTCTATATCCAGTTAAAAAGAAATAGTTTTCTCTTAATAAAACCTCTTTGGCATATTCTTCATCTTCTATTTTTAACCCCTTGAATTTAAATATCTCAATTTGTTCATCAAGATTCTTAAATTGCTTATCCCTCATATTATCACCATTATAAGTATACCATAAGTATATTAATTAGATATGAAAAATTAAGAATTTCTTTTTTACTCTTTGTAAATAAAAAAGTATCTAGTAAAACTAGATACTATCCTATATTTTCCGTACTTATAAAGTTGAAGTTCTTATCAAACTTCCAAACTACTGTCTCAAATTTATCTTCATTACCTTCGAATGAAGGAACGTCAACTTCTTCTCTAGAACTTACTTTTACCAATTTATTGCTTTGAGAATCATTTGTTCCAACATATTCGTATACATAATAGAAAGAATTATCTTCTTCATATTTATATATTTTTGAATAATATTCTGTTGGATTAAATCCACCACATTCAACACCGATTATTATTTTCCCTAACTCTTTATCTATTTTATATATTCCTGGACATCCACTAAAATTATCATTTTCAGTATAACTAGTATTTTCATTAAATAATGATTTATATTCAGTATCAAATTGAACTAAAGATATTTCTTCTTTTTCTTCTATACCAGCAACATTTTTATATTTTTCAGCTACATCAGTTCCTACCTTAGTTTGTATTTTTTGAATATTAATTAAAGAATTCCATGCTAATCGCAATTTAATAGTATGATCAAGGCTACTTATTCCATTCATAAACATATTAGCTTTACCATTTTCATTAGAATCTTCATATGATGCTACTATTACAAATTTTTCAAGTTTTGAAATTGCATTACTATCATTTAATTCTTTTTTCTTACCTGGTTCTAGATCATCTGGTTTTGAATTATCAATTGGTGGTTCTTCATTTTTTGGTTCATCTTTATTTTGCAACTTAGTACCTAAAAAAACTCCTCCAATCACAAGTGCCAATCCAATTACGATGACAATAATTATAAGTGTTTTATTTTCCTTCTTATTTGACTTATTATTTTTTTCTTCCACTTTCTTACCTCCTATTATGCATGGATAGTATAACATATTTGGAGGAAAAAAACTATTGATTATATATTATTAATTGATGTTGTGCACGAGTACATGCAACATAATATAAATATTTTTCTTCTGGTTTATATTTATTGTTTTTTGAAGTATATACAATAGTTTCATCGAATTCTAATCCCTTTGCAATATATGAAGGAATAATAATCATTCTCTTATTAAATACCTTTGTTGTTGATAAAATCATATTAACATCTTTTACATCATTTTTAATAATGTCATATATTTTTTCTGCTTCTTCATCTGTTTTTGTAATTATAGCTATTGAATAGTTGTTTTTCTTTCCTTCATTGATATCATATAACAATGATTCTTTAAACTTCTCATTTTCACTTTTAAATAATACAGGTTTGTTATTATCTCTCCTTATTGCACATACATGAGTAAGTCCTAATATTTTATTAGTGTGTTCTATTATTTCAGGAGATGATCTATAAGTTTTACTTAATTCTAAGTATAAGCTCCCACCAAAGATATTACTTAATATGTCTAATGATTCATATTTGTAATATGGATTGACTGTTTGATTAACATCACCTAGAATTGTAAAATTACTTTTCTTAAATATTTTTCTTATTAATTTATATTGAAGAATATTATAGTCTTGAGCTTCATCAATTACTATTTCTTTAATTTGACCTCTATAACTGAATCCTTCTAAAAGACCTTTTATGTATACAAATATACATGCATCTTCATATTTTATACTCTTCGTAGATACAGATTTTTTTATTTCATTTTCTGTAATTGGACCATAATAAGAATTTATAAACTCTTCACTTTTGAAAAAATCTTTAAATATCTCTTTGTAATTCAATTTAATATTTAAATTTCTTAATAATTGAGATATTATTGCTTTTTTATTAGATTTCTTTCCATAATAGAAATCATTACAAATCTTTTCCGCTATAGCATCTATTCTTTCAGTTAACAATAACTTTGAATATCTATCTTTTAACATATAATTTAGTTCATCTTTTTTAATTTCAAAATCTCTATTTATGAGATCTTCTTTAAATTCAATTCTAAATAATAATTTTTTAATATATTTATCGATTTTTTCAATTATCTCATCGCTCTGCTTATATTTTACTAATCTTGGATTAGTTTCTTGATATTTATAATATCTTTCAACAAACTCAGTAAATGATTCAACATAATTAAATTCATTTAAATTAGTCTCTAGAAAACTACTAAATGTTGTTTGCATTGTATTTGATTCACCTAATTCTGGTAAAACATTCGAAATGTATTCTGCAAATATCTGGTTTGGTGAAAATATTAAAACGTTATTTGAATTCAAATCTTTTATTTTATATAAAAGGAATGCTATTCTATGAAGTGCTACTGATGTTTTACCACTACCTGCAATCCCTTGAACTATTAAATTTGGATCTATAATATTTCTTATAATTGCATTCTGTTCCTGTTGAATTGTATTAACGATATTCTTCATTTTATCATTTGATTCTTGTGTTAAAACTTCTTGAAGCAATTCATCATCAATATTTATATTATTATCAAAAACTCTAATCAATTTCCCATCTTTTATTGTAAATTGTCTTTTATTAGTTATTTCTCCTTTAATTATTCCTTCAGGCGAAAGATATTGTGCTTTCCCTAATTCATAATCATAAAATAATGAACATATTGGTGCTCTCCAATCATGAATTAAATATCTATTATTTTCTTCATCCTCCAGATGTGTAATTCCAATATATATTTTATTTTCTCCACTATCATCTTTAAATGCTATCGATCCAAAATATGGATTATTTTGAATTCTATATAGTTTCTGTAAGTAATTTCCTTTATATCCCATCAAAGTAACTTCTAAGTCACTTGCATTAATGAGAGTCTTCATTTCTGAAGGATCCATATCATGCCTCGTATCCCAGATAAATTTTTTAAATTCCATTACTTTTTCTTCTCTGTCATAAAGTACCTGACCTAATTCTGATATTTTATTTTTGATGATATCTAAGCTGTAATTAAGATATTCTTTTTCTTGTTGTATCTCTTTTTCTGATAAATTCATACATTCCTCCTTCCAAATTTAAACGCAAAAAGGCGAACTCTCTTCTTGTTCGCATATTTAAAAATATAAGCAAAATTAAAACGTCAATTAGAAATATACAATAAAAGACTAGTTTTGTCTAGTCTTTTTTTATTTTTTAAATAAATCTTTATTTTTTTCAATTAATTTTTCTACACTACTTTTTTCTCTAGTAGTTGGTTCTTCTAACTTTGTTACCAATGCTTTTCTTATAACTATAGTAGGCCTTACATAAGATGTAGAATTTGCTGCAGCAAGTTTATATAATCCCTGAATAGTAACTACATAAACGCTATCTTCACGTGGAGAAGAAATTACCCACCAGTTACCTATAGATGAACTAGCTAACCAGTTACCTTTACTCCATTCATATCCAAATCCCATTTTCTCTCTTATTTTAACAAATTCTTTTGATGTTAATAAACTAATCTCAGAAATTGGTCCTACTTTTGATTCTAAGTTCTTTTTATATGTTTCATTTAAATACTTTGCAGCACTATTTTCATTCTTTGGATCATATACAGATTCACTCTTACTATTATATTTCATAGCATCTTTAGAATCTAATTTATTATCACCATTTATATCTATTGGTGATGCTTTAAGTAACTTAACTGATTCATCATGAACTTTACTATCATCTACAACATACCAAATTGATTCATCTTTCAATTGTACTTTAGTACCAATAACAAACTCTTCATATTTTTCAAGTTGCTTTCTTAAATTATCATTAAACTTAAAGAAAATATATATTCCTAATAAAATAGTAACAATTATTATTAAGATAATTAAGAAAGTTTTCTTAATATTATCTTTTTCCTTTTGTTTCTTTAATAAATATGTTTTCTCATCTACTTCTTCAAAAATAGAACTACGAAGTTTTCCCTTAATTTTATTTGTAGGCGCAGTTGTTTCTTTTTCTTTCTTAACGTTTTTACTTATCTCTTGCCATTCTTTTGGAATTACTAATTTTGTTTTCTCAGGTTCTTTTTTTGATATTTTTTTCTTTATATTAGGTGTTTCTGTCTTTTTTGTTTTTTTGGTTTTTGTTTCTTCTTTTTTTTCTTTATTTATCTTTTCTATTTTTTCTGTAACTTTTTTTGAGGAAGTCTTTTTTACTTTCTCTTCTTTTTTAACTTCTTGGTTCTCATTAGTTACTAGAACATTTACCTCATTATTAATTAATGGTTCATTTTCTATTACTGTTTTAGTTTTAGTACTTTTAATTTCTTTTTTTACTGTCGTTTTTTTCTTTACAGGTGCTTTTTTAGTTTTAGAAGGAGTCTTACTTGCAAGTACCTTAGTCGCTTCTTTTTTATTTTTTAAACCAATTGATTTTGAAGCTGTTTCTTTTTTAGTTGCCATATCCTTAACCTCCTAAACTAATTTTACACTTGAATTTGCATTTAAATTAGAATCTGCTATTATTCCTTTCTTATAAGCATAATATGCAGCCGCTCCAATCATTGCAGCATTATCAGTGCAATATTTCATTGGTGGATAACTACATTCAATACCTTCTTCTTCACATCTACTTTTTAACGTCTCTCTTAATGTAGTATTTGCAGCAACTCCACCTGCTATAACCATTCTTTTTACTTTTTTATCATTTAACGCTTTTAGTGTCTTTTTTGTTATTGTTTCTACAACAACATCTTGAAAAGATTTTGCTAAATTATTCTTATTTAATTCTATTCCTCTTTGTTCATTATTATGTGCTAGATTTATGACTGCACTTTTTAGTCCACTAAAACTAAAATTATAACTGTCATTATTTAATGGAACTGGAAGATTATATTCATGAACACCTTCATGAGCCATTTTATCAATAACTGGTCCTCCAGGATATCCTACTCCAATTACTCTAGCTACTTTATCATAACTTTCTCCAACAGCATCATCGAGTGTACCACCAAGTTTTTCGAACTTGTATTCTTCTTCCATATATATTAATTCAGTATGTCCACCACTTACAACAAGTGCAATTAAAGGATATTCCATTTTTTTATTAAGATTATTAGCATATATATGTCCAGCTATATGATGAACAGGTATCAATGGCTTATTATAAATTAAAGCTAATGTTTTAGCTGCTTCTACACCTACAAGTAGTGACCCAATTAATCCTGGACCATATGTAACTGCAAATGCATCTATATCTTCCATTTTCATATTTGCTTTATTTAGACATTCCTCAATAACCATTGTTATATTTTTTAAATGATGTCTACTAGCAATTTCAGGAACAACTCCACCAAAGTTGGTGTGTATATCAATCTGACTTAATATTACTGTTGCTATATCAATGCAACCATTTTTTATAATTGAACAGCTTGTCTCATCACAACTACTTTCAATCGCAAGTATGTTCATATCTTTCATTTACATCAACTTTCTTTCCATTAAAAAGGCATCAATTCCATCATAATAATTTTCTCTTTTAGCTACCTCTTTAAACCCATATTTCCTATATAATCTTAGTGCATATATATTGTCTATTCTAACTTCTAAAGTAATGTTTATTATCTTCTTTTCTTGACCAATTTTAATTAAATGATCCATCATATTTGAAGCAATTTTTTTATTTCTAAATTCTTCTAATACTTCAATATTTACAATTTCAAAACGATCATATAAGTCATAATAATTCACGAAACCTATTATATTACTTTTTTCCATATAAATAAAGTATTTGGAGAAAATATTTTGCTTCAAATCATCTATTATTTTATTTTTTTTAAAATATTTTTCAAAAGTATTTTCCAATTTATTTATATTATCTATATCGTCTTGAAATAAATCTATTATCATTATTTGTCCTCATTTAATTTTTTTTCTTCAGCTTCTGTTAATTTTAAGTAATTTGCATCTATAGAATGTGGATTAACAGGTTCTCTATCTTTAACATAGAAATATATTTTTTCTATTTTTGGATCATATGGTTGAACATCATAATCTACATCTAATAAATCATTTGAAATAAATGATTTTGTACCACTTAGATTTTCAATTGCAACATTCAACGCATTCTTTGAAATATAATTTTCGTTCATCACAAAACATCCATTTTGATTATCATATATTGATGCATAAAAATAATCTCTTCTCGCATCAATTGCAGGTATTACATAATTATAATTTCCATCAGAAGAAAATGCCATAGCTTCTAAACTGGATATAGGAATGATAGGAATATTCTTAGCCCACGCAATAGTTTTAGCTATTGTTAATCCTATTCTTATACCAGTAAAAGAACCTGGACCATTAACACAAATTATTTTATTAATATCGTCAATTGAAATGTTTTTAACAGTAAACATTTCTTCTATTCTTGGTAAAGTATAACTTGATAAATTATTACCTAATTTTTCTTTTACTTCTGCAACAATATTATTATCATCTAAAATAGCAGTATATAAAAAACTAGATGAAGTATCTAGATACAAAGTTTTCATAATATCGCCTCACATATTTCTTCATATTGTTGACCATGAGGAACAAATATTAAAGTTCTTGTTTCTTCATCTACTATTTTAAATTTGATATCCAATCTTTCTTCAGGTAAGTAATCACTTATTAAATCAGCCCATTCAATAATAACAACTCCACCTTTATTGAAATAATCTTCAAGACCAATTCCGTCTACCTTACCATCTAATCTATATACATCCATATGATACAAAGGTAATTCTCCATTAGGATATTCTTTTATAATATTAAAAGTTGGAGAAGTAATATTTTCTTCAATACCTAAAGCTTGTGCAAAACCTTTAGTAAAAATGGTTTTACCACTACCTAAATCACCTTGTAAGCATATTACCATATTTTCAAATTTTTCTGATTCGAGATTTTGGGCAACATTAATAGTTTCCATTTCATCTCTTGTTGTAATTCTATAATCCATATCTATCACCAAATTTATTATAGCAAATGTAAATTACATTATTCAATATTTAATAGGATAAATGTGTAAATAGTTTACTAAAAAAAATCTACAATTTATTGTAGATTTTAAAACAAAAAAAAATATTGGCAACTTCCTATTTTCGCATACACTATCGTCGGCGTTTAAGAGCTTAACTTCTGTGTTCGGGATGGGAACAGGTGTATCCTCTTAG